>JGI994J12354_10002686_pt1 | contig 17043 bp, 10 predicted proteins | sample IntmicLarv3ML3BL_FD_12354 | JGI IMG/M metagenome (IMG submission 12354) | reverse complement strand
CCCCCCCTGCCGCTACAGGAACACGACCGATGAACGCGGAATCACGCCACACCGGCCCTCTCCCCCTGCCCGCCCAGCCGCCCCTGCCGCCCCAGCCCGACAGATGCATTGCCTGCACCACCTGCACGGCCGTCTGCCCTGTGGCTGCGGCCACCCCGGCCTTTCTCGGCCCGCGCATGGCTGGCCCGGCCTACGAGCGCTTCCGCATGACCGGCCTTGACGAAGACGCCTCGCTGCACTACTGCTCAAATTGCAAGAACTGCGACATTTCCTGCCCCTGCGATGTGCCGGTTTCCACCTTCATCATGCGTGCCAGAGCCGGGGAAACCGCCCTTCGCCCCCCCCGCCTGGGCGACTGGATTCTGGCCCACGGCGAGGTGCTGGCCCGCTGGCTCGGCCCCATACCCGCCCCCTTCAGAAATTTCGGCATGAACCTTTCCCTGACTCGCGCCCTGCTGCATGGCCTTGGTATTTCACGCCACGCGCCTCTGCCGAACTTCGCCCCCTCCTCCTTTCGCCAGGTTTTCGCCGGCCTGCGTCAGCCTGCGGGGCTTTCGCGCACTGTGGCGCTGTTTCCCGGCTGCTATGTGAACCTCTACGCCCCCTCCTGCGGCATGGACATGGTGGCTGTGCTGAACCGGGCCGGGTACAGGGTTATTGTGCCCCATGAGTTGATCTGCTGCGGCCTTCCCCTGATAGCCAACGGGTTTTGGGATGATGCGCGGATGAATGCCGTGAAAAACCGCAGAATTCTTGACGAATGGGCCAGACAGGGCCTTCCCGTGCTCACGGGCTGCCCCAGTTGCGGCCTTATGGTCAATCAGGACTACCCCGACTATTTTCCCGAACTGTGGCCGCAGAAAGATTCCCCGGAACGGCCCCGACTCCAGGATGCCTGCGAATTTCTTGCCGAGGCCCTGCGCAGGGGCGAACTGGCCCTGCCCGAAGGGCGCAGGGAAGCGGCTCTGGTGTACCACGCCCCCTGCCACTTGCGGGCCCAGGGAAGCGGGCTGCCCGGCCTTGAGCTTCTGCGCGAAATTCCCGGCGTGCAGGTGGACAATGCCGACGCGGGCTGCTGCGGCATAGCCGGAAGCTACGGCTTCAAGAAAGACAAGTACGCCCTGTCCATGCATATTGGCGAACCTTTGTTCAACGCGGTCAAAAACCATGAGGCCGGGGTGTGCGTCTCCGAATGCGGAACCTGCCGGGTGCAGATTCGCCACGGCACAGGAAAGACGACCCTTCACCCCATAACTGTGCTACGGCAATTTCTTGAAGATCCGCAAGGCTGATTCCCCTGCTGGCCCGCCCGTTGAGGAAGGGTAACTGGTTAAAATTGCACAAACTTTCCTTGCTCATGCCTTATGCGGGCCAGACTGTTTTTTCAGGCTCCTGGCAGATAATGCTTGACTATTACAGCTAACTGACTAACTTAATACGCTGTTAAGAAAAAATTGTTTTGTTCTCGTTGAAACAACTACTGATCAATATTGTATTGGGCCTTGCCCGCCTGCGGGAAGGTTTATCATATAGCCAAAGGGTTTTCCGGAACAGAGAATGCGTTTTTTCAACTCGATATACTTCCTTGCCGCCTGCCTCTTCCTCTTTCTTGCCCCCGTTTCGGGCGGCAATGCAGAGGAAAGACCCGATGTTTCCAAATTTATAGCCGACTACCGCACTATTCCCGGTGTCACTCCCCAGGAAATTGCCGCCATTGAAGCCATCAAGGAAAAGTATACCTCCTTTGGCTACGGCACCATGATGTGCAGCGAGGCCTTTTCCCTGCGAAACGGACGCAAGGACGGCTTTTCCGTGCGTTTTTCCCATATGCTCTCTTCCATGTTCGGCCTTTCCTTTGAACACAAATTTTACGACTGGGGCGACCTTATAACCGACCTTGAAAACAAGAGCCTTGATTTTTCCGGTGAACTGACACCCACGGAAGAACGCCGGCAACGGTATTTCATGACAGACCCCATCTATGACCGCACCATCAAGATTTTTACCCTGCGCAACGGGGAACAACTGGAAGAAATTGCCCTGCACCGCCCCCTGCGCTTTGCCGTGCTTGAAGGCACCATTACCGGCGACCAGATAAAAAAGGCTTCACACCTGCCCGTTGAAATTGTTTTTGTGTCCGATTATCCCGAAGCGGCGGAAGGGTTGCGCACCAGAACCATTGATGCCTTCTTTGAAGAATCGCCCGCTGTCTTCTATTTCACGGAATATGATTTCGTCAAAATAGAAGACTTTTTCCCTCTCATCTATTCTCCGGTGGCCATGACCACCGCCAACCCGGAACTGACGCCCATCATATCTGTCGTCCAGAAGTTCCTGAAGCAGGGCGGCCTCGCCTATCTGAACAACCTTTACACCGAAGGCAACAACGTTTTCCTGGCCTATACCTTCGACCTCTCCCTGACCGATGTGGAAAGGGCGTACCTCAACCAGAAGCTGATTGAGGGCAAGCCCATAGCTCTTGCCGCCCACACCAACACCTACCCCGTGAGCTTCTACAACACGGCCGAAAAGGAATTTCAGGGCATAGCCCATGATGTGCTGCATACCATTGCTGAAATAACCGGCCTTTCCTTCCGGCCTGTAACAACGCCCGCGTCAACCCTTGCCGAAACGGTCGAGCTTCTTGCCAGTGAAAAGGCCCAAATCATCACGGGCATGCCCACACTGCTCAAGGAATCCCAGCCCTTCCTCTTTGTGACAGAACCCTTTTCCACAGGGAACAACAGCGCCCTGCTGGCCAACGCCTCTTCGCCCAGCATACAGTTGAACCAGATTCTTTTCACCCGCGTGGGGGTTGTGCAGGGTTCCATACATGAAACCATCTATCGGGCATGGTTTCCCGAAAGCAACAACCTCACCCTGTATTCCGATGCCGACCATGCCTTTTCCGCCCTGCGGAACGATAAAATCGACTTTCTCATGGGTTCGCGCAACGTCTTGATGAGCCAGACAAACTATCGGGAGCAGCCCGACTTCAAGGCCGCCATTGCTTTTGACCACGACATACCCATTACCTTTGCCCTGAACAAGAATGAGCCCCTGCTGCACTCCATAATCCAAAAGGCGCAGCGTGTTGTGCCTCTTTCACAGATAAACGACCAATGGGTGAAGCGTGTTTTTGACTACCGCAGCAAGATGCTGCACGAAATTTACCCCTTTCTCATATTTTTCATAGGTCTTCTCGCCCTGTTGGTGGTGGTAATTTTTGTAGTGCTTGTCAAAAACAAGATGCTCAGCAGAAGCCTGGAACAACAGGTACTGGCCCGCACCAGCGAGCTTGAGGAAAAAACCCTTGCCCTGCAAGAGCGCACCACCACCCTGCAAACCATTTTTTCCGCCATACCCGACATGGTTATCTGCCGCGACGTGCATGGCACCATTACCCAGTGCAACGACAGCTTTGGCCGCTTCATCAACATGCTCCCGAACAACATACTGGGCAAGACAGACAAGGATATTTTCGGGGGCCATACAGAGGATTACCCTGCCTACCGCAAATTTGACATTGCGGTGATGGAAAGCGGCAGGGTGATGGCTGCCGAAGAATATGTCTATTCCCCATTTTTGAAGGCAGCCCGCCTCTTTGAGGTTGTCAAGGCCCCCCTTGTACAGGGAGACCGGGTCGTCGGGGTCATGGGCATAGCCCGCGACATAACCGACCGCAAGGCCATAGAGGCTGCCGCACGCGAGGCTTCCCAGGCCAAGGGCGCCTTTCTGGCCCGCATGAGCCATGAAATACGCACCCCCCTGAACGCCATCATCGGCATGACAAGAATAGCCCGCGCCTCTTCCGAGAACCGGGAGAAGACCCTCTACTCCCTTGACCAGATAACCACGGCTTCCACGCACCTGCTCGCCATTCTCAACGACGTGCTCGACATGTCCAAGATCGAGTCCGGCAAATTCGAGGTGGCCCATCTGCCCTTCCAGCTTTCCTCGGTCATGGACGAGGTATCAAGCATCATTGCCCAGCGCTGCAAGGAAAAATTCATCAGCTTCATCTGCGATGTTGCCGCCCTGCCGGAATTCTCCCTCATGGGCGACAAGCTCAGGCTGAACCAGGTCATCATCAACCTGCTCGGCAATGCCATAAAATTCACCAAGTCCAGGGGAACCATCGTGTTTTCGGTCAAGGTGACAGGGGAAACCGAAAAGGACATCACCCTCTCTTTCACCTGCGAAGATTCGGGCATCGGCATGAACGAAGAGCAGGTTGCCAGGCTCTTCAACGCCTTTGAGCAGGCCGACAGCAGCATTGCCGCCCGCTTTGGCGGCACAGGGCTCGGCCTTGCCATCAGCCAGAGCCTTGTCAACCTTATGGGTGGTGAAATAACCGTTACCAGCGAACCGGGCAAGGGCTCTACCTTCCAGTTTGAGCTGACCTTTAACAAGAGCGAGAACGTAAGCGAACGGCGCTACACGTTCATCGACAACATCGACCTTTCCAATGCGCGCATACTGCTGGCCGAAGACCTGGAGATCAACCGAATCATTCTGCGGGAACTGCTGGCCGATACCGGCGTTACCATTGTCGAGGCTGCGGACGGGCAGATTGCCGTGGACGAGTTCGCCAATTCTCCCGCCGGGTATTTCCAGCTTATATTTATGGACATACAGATGCCCAACGTGGATGGGTACGAGGCCACCCAAAAAATTCGCAAGCTCACGCACCCGGATGCGAAAACCATTCCCATTGTCGCCATGACGGCCAACGCCTACCAGGAAGATATCAGCATGGCCATTGCCGTGGGCATGAACGGGCACCTTTCCAAACCCATTGACTTTGAAGCCCTGCAACGAACCCTGGTGTCGGTCTTCCCCGACTGCGTCAACCGGGATGTATAGACCCTTGAAGGGGGCTGGCCCCGCACACCCGGCCCCCACTTTCTTACATTTTGGTTGTTTTATGCCCTGAGCCCTGGATACGCCCCGGCCTTTCGCTGAAATATCTTATCAGTACTTTTTTTCCTAATCCTTGCCATTTCTGAATGAAACCGATGCATATTGACAACCTTACAAAAAGACCTCTTTCCTCTGTCCGGGGCAATTCCTTGGCTGGAAACCCGACTTTGTCCCAGAAAGGCAAAATCTTTTTTTCACAAGCAAGAATCTTTCTTGCCTTTTTTTCAAACTACGGCTTATAGTCTCCGCATAGCGAACCCGGAGAGGGTTGAATGCCCCATGCCCTGAAATCAAGGCGCTAGTACGGGGCCCCTCCCTTTTTCAGGGTCTGTTTTTTCCAGAAAATCCACCGGTCTGGCTGGATTATTCTGTTTAGTATATGTGGCTACACGTGTTTCAGGCTTTTCTGCTCCATGGGCCAAAAGGGTTCCATGTCCATTAAAACTGTCTGGTGCAGCCTTTCAAGCCATAGTGCATGCCAAAAACACCGGACAGGAACCGCAGGTGCAAGGATTGTGAAAGCAAGACCTTTGCGCTGAGAGCTGTTTTTTGCCTGTGATATATAGAACACCTGGTCAACGGCTTAAATTTCAGGGATTTCCTGATAATTCAACGCATTGTTCGAGGTTGGTATGCGGGATCTATTACTTTTCTTCTGTATTGTGTTCCCGGTTCTTGCAGGATGTGTTACCTTTTTTGATAAAGGAAATGCACTTCAGCGAAAACTGGTGAATGGAACTGGCATCATTATCGCGTGTTCTGCAGTTCTTCTCTTTTACTTCACGCCCTCTGTCGTAACAGCGGACTCATCCCTTGCCTCTCTCATGAAATGGCCTATCGTCGGGTTGGATTTTCTCCTTCTCGGCGTCATGGTCCTCATCGGGGTTCAGCGCAAGCACTCTCTCATTATTTTGCTCGGTCTCATTCAGTTTGGCGGAATGCTCTTTCTTGAGGTGGGGCATGATTCCCACATCAAAGATACGGCCGTTGCCTTCAACATAGACAGTCTGGCTCTTGTGCTGGTGCTGGTGGTTTCCCTTGTGGGGCCGCTCATCGCCCGTTACGGCCTTGGCTATATGAAGGAGCATGAGGCGCACCTGATGCACGAGGGGAAACTTGAAGTGACGGCCCGTCCGCGCTTCTTCGCCCTGGTGCTCATTTTCCTTGGCGCCATGAACGGTCTCGTTCTTGCCGACAACCTGACCTGGCTCTACTTTTTCTGGGAAATAACGACCCTGTGCTCGTACCTGCTCATTTCGCATGACGGTACGAAAGAGGCAAACGCAAACGCCTGCCGCGCCCTGTGGATGAACATGGCTGGCGGTGTTGCCTTTGTCTGTGCACTGCTCTATCTGCAACAGGCCACTGGCAGCCTCTCTCTTGTCGAGCTTGCCGCGATTAAGGCCAACGGCAATGTCCGCCCGATCATCATCCTTATTCCTGTGATCATGCTCTGCTTTGCCGGTTTCACCAAGTCGGCGCAGATGCCCTTCCAGAGCTGGCTGTGCGGCGCCATGGTTGCCCCCACACCGGTTTCGGCCCTTCTGCACTCCTCAACCATGGTCAAGGCAGGCGTATACCTTATCATCCGTCTGGCTCCGCTCTATGCTGATTCCTCTGTCAGTTCCGTGGTGGCCCTTTTCGGTGGTTTCACCTTCCTTGTCACGGCGGCGCTGGCCGCAGGACAGAGCAACGGCAAGAAGATTCTTGCCTACTCGACCATTTCAAACCTGGGCCTGATTATCGCCTGCGCGGGCATTAACACCCCCGCAGCCATTGGCGCGGCCCTTATGCTCATTATTTTCCACGCTGTATCGAAGGGCATGCTCTTCCTTTGCGTGGGCGCAATCGAGCAGAAAATCGGCTCCAGAGACATTGAAGACATGCGCGGCCTTTTCCAGAAGATGCCCCGCACGGCCCTGCTGACCAGTGTCGGTATATTCACCATGATGCTGCCGCCCTTCGGTATGCTTCTTGCGAAGTGGATGGCCATTGAATCGTCTGTGGACGCAAGCGCCATGCCCATCCTCGTCTCCATGCTGGCTCTTGGCAGTGCCCTTACGGTTCTGTACTGGGCGCGTTGGGCCGGGTGCCTTCTTGCCACCTCAAAGCCCACGCTTACCCTTGCCCATGAAAATCGCGACCCTGACATCAAGAAGCCCCTGCACACCCTGTGCGCCATGGCCCTTGTGTTCTCCTTCCTGGCGCCGCTTGTGTATGTCGCTCTGGTCTACCCTGCGGTGACCCAGTTGCGCGGCCCCGAATTGGCCTATACTGCCACCGAATTCGGCATTGGCAATGCTTCCGGGCTGTTCATGGTGTACCCCATATTCATTATTATTGCCATCGGCCTGCGGTACGCATGGAAGACGGCCAAGGATAATGTAACGGACAGCGTTCTGCCGTATATGTGCGGCGAGCAGGCAACCAACGAAGAACAGGTTTGCGGTTTTACAGGCCCGCTCAAGGGTTTTGTTCCGGCCGAGGCCTCCAACTACTATCTCCACCAGTTCTTTGGTGAAGACAAGATTACCAGAACCGCCAATACCGTTGCCCTTGTACTACTGGCAATGCTCTTCGGGGGGGTGCTGTAATGATTATCAAACTCCTGCTCGGCCTTATCGGCCTGTGTCTTGCTCCCGCAATTGGCGGTCTTCTCTCCGGTTTTGACAGGCGTATCACGGCCCGCATGCAGTCACGCTTCGGCCCGCCCATACTTCAGCCCTTTTATGATGTGCTGAAACTGCTCGGCAAAAGCCCGATGACCCCCAACGCATGGCTTGTGTTCTGCGCGTACATGTATGTTATGGGCGCGGCCCTTTCGGTGTTCCTGTTCTTTGCCCAGGCAGACCTTTTGCTCATTTTCTTTGTAATGACCATTGGCGCGGTTTTCCAGGTGGTGGGCGCGCTTTCGGTTCAGTCGCCCTACAGCCAGGTTGGCGCCCAGCGCGAGCTTTTGCAGATGCTCGTGTATGAGCCCCTTATCCTGATTGTCTTACTGGGCTTTGCCGTCAAAATCGGCAGCTTCAGCATTGCGGCGATTTACGACCAGCCCCAGCCCCTTCTGTATTCCATGCCGGTGCTTTATTTTGTGCTGTGTACCGCACTCACCATCAAACTTCGCAAATCCCCCTTCGACTTCAGCGCCTCCCACCACGGTCACCAGGAAGTTGTTCGCGGTATTCTTACCGAATACAGCGGACCGCAGCTTGCGCTCCTTGAAGTGGGCCACTGGCTTGAAGTGGTGCTGCTTCTCGGTTTCTGCTCGCTTTTCTGGGCAACAAGCTGGATTGGCATGATTGTTCTGCTGGGTCTTACCTACTTTGCAGAACTTATTGTGGACAACGTAACCTCCCGCCTGACCTGGCGCTGGATGGTTACCATGACACTCGTGCCCTCCCTTGCCCTTGGAATGGTTAACCTTTTGTGGCTTTATGCCCTGAAATAGGGGGATATGATGTTCGATCTTAAAAAATGGATAAACACAGGCCGCATCAAGTCTCCCTGGGTGGTGCATTTTGACTGCGGTTCCTGCAACGGGTGCGACATCGAAATTCTTGCCTGTCTGACCCCCGTGCATGATGTCGAACGTTTTGGCATCATCAACGTGGGCAACCCCAAGCATGCCGATGTGCTTCTCGTCTCCGGCACGGTTAACCACCGGAACAAGGTTACGCTGAAAAACATCTACGACCAGATGCCGCAACCCAAAGTCGTTATCGCCATTGGCGCCTGCGGCATGTCTGGCGGCGTTTTCCACGATGCGTACAACGTTGTTGGCGGCATTGACAAGGTTATTCCGGTGGATGTGTATGTTCCCGGTTGCCCGCCCAAACCTGAAGCCATTATCGACGGCGTTGTTGTTGCCCTTGGCAAGGTGAAGAAAATGCTTGATGAGGCCGAAAAAGCCGAACTTGAAAAATCCTATTCCGCCCCAGCCGCAACTCCATCCACCGAACCTGCTGCGAAAGCACCCTGAGCCGGATAAAGGAGATAGCACATGTTTGAAGCAACACCCATTACTCTTGATGCGGTTGTTCCCACAGCCGAAGAATTGTTCCGCGATGGCTGGCGGCTTGTCACGCATTCTGTTGTTGATTTGGGAGAAGAAGGTTTCGACATTCTTTACCATTACGACAAGAATCTGGATGAAAAACATTTCCGCCTTACTGTTCCTCGCGGTACGGTTATTCCCAGTACCAGCGGCGTATATTTCGCTGCCCTGCTCATAGAAAACGAAAACCGCGATCTGTTCGGTCTTTCGTATGACGGGCTTGTGCTGGACTTTAACCGCACTCTGTATCTTGAAGAAGCGGGCGACCCTGTTACCGCCCCATTCTGCAAGATTTCAACTTTTACCAAACCGAAGTGCGAGGTATAGCAACATGGCACGCACAATACTCCCCTTTGGGCCTCAGCACCCTGTTTTGCCCGAACCTCTGCACCTGAAGCTGACGCTGGAAGATGAAATCGTTACCGAAGGCATTCCCGCGCTTGGCTATGTTCACCGCGGTCTGGAAGCACTGGCAGCCCGCCGCGACTTCAACCAGATGGTGTATGTGGTTGAGCGCGTATGCGGCATCTGCTCGTGCATTCATGCCATGTGCTACTGTAACTGCATAGAAAAACTCATGGGGCTTGAAGTTCCGCCCCGTGCGAAATTCCTGCGCGTTATCTGGTCGGAACTGCACCGTATTCACAGCCACCTTCTCTGGCTTGGCCTTTTTGCCGATGCCATGGGCTTTGAAAGTCTTTTCATGGCCTTGTGGAAAGAACGTGAACGGGTGATGGACATCAACGAGGCCACTGCTGGCAACCGCGTCATTATTTCCACCAATATTGTTGGTGGAACCCGCCGCGACCTGAACAGCAGCCAGCTTGCCTATATTATGAGCGAGCTTGATATACTGGAAAAGGCTTTGAAACCCCTGTATGACGTTGTAGCCAACGACTACACCATCAAACGCCGCACCTGCGGTGTTGGCGTACTGACCAAGGAACAGGCTCACCAGCTTGGCGCGGTTGGCCCGACCTTGCGCGGCAGCGGGTGGGAACAGGATTGCCGTCAGCTGGACTATGAAGCCTTCGGCGAACTTGAATTCACACCGGTGGTGGAATATGATGGCGACTGCTATTCAAGAAACATTGTGCGTTTCAGAGAAACCTTCCAGTCCATCAATCTGGTGCGTCAGGCCATCAACAGAATTCCTCATTCAGAAATCGCTGTTAAGGTGCGCGGCAAACCGGAAGGTGAAATTACTTTCCGTGTTGAGCAGCCCCGCGGCGAATTGCTGTACTATGTAAAATGCAACGGCACCTCGAACCCGGAACGGGTACGTATACGCACCCCAACATTTGCCAACATTCCGCCGCTTTTGGCCATGCTGCCCGGCAGTGAGCTTGCCGACGTGCCCGTGCTCGCTCTGTCCATTGACCCCTGCATCAGTTGCACGGAACGGTAAGGAGAAGTCGCCATGCTGATGGTTAAAACAATAATGGAAAATTTGTTTTCGCGTTATGCCACACGCCTTCACCCCTTTGAGCAAAAAGTTCTTCCGGAAGCCTACAGGGGTCGTTTCAAATTCGCCATTGACAAATGCATTATGTGCAATGCCTGCGCCTTGAAATGCCCGACATTGTGCATTCGTATCAACCCGGACACGGGGTACTGGGCCAGAGATGTCAAGGGATGCGTTTATTGCGGTGTTTGCGCCGACAAATGCCCCACTGGCTGCATTACCATGACCAATGTGTACAAGCCGCCCTTGACCGAGCTGACTATTCAGGAATTCCACTGCAAGCCGCGGGTGAAAAAGTCAAAGGCCTCTGCTTCCGAGGTTGAAGACGCCATTCTTGAAAAACAGAAAGAAGATGAAAAGAAACCGCACGTCTCGCGCAAGGTGGTTGCGGAAAAGTAGTGATCTTTTCCTCCCCCTTGCCCTGAGCTTGGGCCTGGTTTACAGAGGATACGCATAAGAAAGCGGGCAGGGTAACCTGCCCGCTTTCTTTTTCAAAAGAACCCGCTACCAGCCCGGGCAACTCTTCTTCGCGCCAAGGCAAAAGGGGATGCAAGGGCATCATGCCCTTGCCGGGGATTCAAAGGGGCAGCGCCCCTTTGTCCTTCACAGGAGGTCCGGATGGGCAGCGCCCATCCTGCGTGCTTCCCTCTGCTTACTTTCCTGCAAGCTCGGCGGCATAGTAGTTCATGAGACATCCTGCGGCCATGATCGTTCTTTCTTCGGCGGTCATCAGCGGCAGGGAAAGGAGTATTTCTCTCTTTCCCTTTGCCGAGACAAGGGTTGCGGGAAGGTTTTCCGCGCCACCGAGCACCTGATTCCGCACATTTTCCAGAATGAGCAGGTCATCATTTTCCGGCATTTCCCCTTCGGCGAGTATGAAGGGAAAGAGCCCCCAGTTTATCAGGTTGCTGCGGTAGCGTTTGGTGGCATATTCGCGGGCAATGTTTCCCCAGCCGCCCAGGACCTTCTGGCAGGAGGCCGCCTGTTCGCGTGCGGAACCGTCACCGGGTTTTACGGCAACCACAAGGGAGCCGACGGCGTAGGCCGCTTCCTTGCCAGCAAGACCTGCGCGGTTGAAGAGGTCTGCAAGACTGGCATGGGCAGCGGTGTTGCTGTCTTGCCGGGCCTTTTCCATGGCAAGCAGGGCTTTGGCCTTGCCCACATACTCCGGGGCCTTGCGGGAGAGGGTAAATTCCGAAAGCCGGAAAGGGTTGGAGCGGAAGGACGAGGTTTCGCCCGAGGGAATCAGCTCGTCGGTAGTGGTAACCGGGTCGTCGATGGCGCAGGCAACCGAGAGCAGAAGGTTTTCGGGAAGTTGCGGCATTTCCGGCCAAAAGGCAATGCCCGGGCCAACAACCAGGGCGTGGTCCGCCTCGGGGGTTTGCCAGCCGTTGTATACCCGGCGGGCATAGAGTGCCGGGTCAAAGCCCGGGGTTTCACCGCGTTCTTCGGGCAGAAAGGCAAGGTCTGTGGCAGGGGTGAGCTTGCCGCCATTGATGGCGGTGGCGGCTATGGAGCGGGCATCCATAAGGGCCACATAGGCCACCTGACCCTCGCCCGGTTTCGAGCCTTCGCGGTGGGGGAAATTTCGGGTGGTATGACGAATGGAAAAGCCTGCGTTGGAAGGAATATCGCCTGCGCCAAAGCAGGGGCCGCAGAAAGAGGACTTGATGGTCACGCCTCTGGCCAGCAGGTTTGCCGTATCGCCCCGGCGGCTGATATCGTGGGCAACGGGCAGACTTGCCGGGTACAGGCAAAGCTCTGCGGGGGTATCTGTGCCGTTCTTTTCGTAAAGCTGGCTCACGCGCACGCAGTTTTCGTGGGTACCGCCCGCGCAGCCTGCCACAATACACTGATCAACCATGAACCCGCCTTTCTGTATCTTGCTCAGAAGCCGGGCCGCAAGTGCTTCCTGAGAGCCGCTTTTCTTGTTGAGGGCAAAGGCTTTTTCCGCCACATCTTCAAGGAGGGGCGCTGGGTTGCTCAGGAAGCGGCGTATGGGCAGGGCGTTGCTGGGGTGGAAGGGCAGGGCGATCATGGGTTCCACAGCGGAAAGGTCAATGGTGATGCGCCCGTCATAGCAGGCGGCTTCGGCGGGCTGCATGGCGGNGTAGTCCCCTTCCCTGCCGTGGGCGGCAAGCCATTGACGCACAGCCTCGTCTGTTTGCCACAGGGAGGAGAGGCAGGTGGTTTCCGTGGTCATAACATCAATGCCCATGCGGTAATCCACCGAAAGGGAGGCAATGCCGGGGCCAACAAATTCAAGGATGGCGTTTTTGGCAAAGCCTGAGGCAAACACCTCTGCGATGAGGGCCAGGGAAACGTCCATGGGGCCAACACCCGGCCCTGGCGCGCCTGCAAGATGCACGGCAATGACCTTTGGGGGGGCGATGTCGTAGGTTTTGCCAAGAAGTTGCTTCACCAGTTCCGGCCCGCCCTCGCCAATGGAGAGGGCGCCGAGGGCCCCATAGCGGGTATGGCTGTCCGAGCCGAGAATCATCTTGCCGCACCCGGCATACATTTCGCGCATGAACTGGTGCATGACCGCCACGTTGGGGGGCACAAACACGCCGCCGAATTTTTTGGCGGCCGACAGGCCGAACACATGGTCGTCTTCGTTGATGGTGCCGCCCACAGCGCACAGGCTGTTGTGACAGTTGGTGAGCACATAGGGAAGGGGAAACCGCTTCAGGCCGCTGGCCATAGCCGTCTGGATAATGTTGACAAAGGTGATGTCGTGCGAGGTCAGGGCGTCAAAGGCAATGGCAAAACCATTTTCCGTGGACGATTTGCGGTTGTGCGCGGTCAGAACAGCATGGGCCATTGTTCCGGCCCGACCCTGTTCAAGGGGCACCGGGCCCTTGTCAGACCACTGCCCTTTGACAAGCCATGCCTGATCGGCAGTAAACTGCACGGGTGAAGATGTTGCGCCTGTAGTTCCCATGATGAACCCTTCTTTTGAAATTGAAGGCGGCATTTCCGGGCTTTGTGAAAGACCCTGCCGCCTTGATAGTTATTGATTTTTAGAGCATTTTCACTTTGAAAATGCTCTGACGGACGATGGCGCGAGCCTCGTCCGCGCTAACGGGGAGTAGGCGAAATTCATTTTCGCCGCCAACTCCGAGCGCAGCGTTTCAAAGTTCAATGGCTCTAGACAGGTGGAGTGGCTATTCCTGTTTGTTCCTGGCCTCCAGCTCATCTGCCCGGAGAAGAATTTCCTCAAGCTGTATATCCACAGCCAGCACGCCGGTAACTGTATCTTCGGCGTCAACAACCGGAATGGATACGGAAAGAATGAGCTTGCCCGTGAACTGCGACTGATAGATGTCTGTTACATACAGCTTTCCTGTCTGCACGGCCACGCTAAACCATTCCCTGGTGGAAAAATCGTAGCCGATGGGCAGACTCTTGTACTTGTCTTCGTACTTGGAATCGTTGACAGAAGAGGCCAGCAGCTTGCCATCGGTGTTCACAAGGCTCACATACTGGATAAAGGGGTGCGGTTTGATAAGTTCCGGCACCCATGAATAGCCGTCCTTGCCGGGGCTCCATATTTCGCACGATTTTGCGAGCTGGTTCATCACGGTTGCCGAAAGGTGCTTGGCAATCTTGCGCAGGCGTTCCAGTTCCGAGGGGAAGAGTGAAGGCAGATACCGCTTGGTCAGGGCCATCATTTCCGCGTTGGAATAGTTGGGGGTACGCCCCTTTTCATAGCTTTCGGTAATGGTCCGGTAAATGGCGTCCACTGCCGGGTGGGCCTTGCTGATACTGTTTTCGCCCTTCAATTTCAGGGTGTTGTTAATCCAGTAGGCAACGCCCGCCCTGCCCGACTTGTCGGTAATGATGATGGGCACAGCCTTGCCAAGCAGGGCTTCGGTATCGAAAATATTGTATATTTCCATGTTTTTGGCATTGCCGTCCACATGAATGCCCGCGCTGGTGGCGTTAAAATCGCGGCCCACAAAGGGGTATTTTTCCGGAATGGAATAGTTCAACTCATCCGAGAAAAAGTCTGCAATCTGGCCGATAACCGTGGTATCTGCCGCATCATCCTCCCCGGTGAGGGAAATGTATTCAATGACCATGGCCTCGATGGGCGTGTTGCCCGTGCGCTCGCCAAAGCCGAGCAGGCTGCCGTTCACACCCCCGCAGCCATAGAGCCAGGCGGTCGAGGCATTGATAAGCCCCTTGTGGAAGTCGTTGTGGCCGTGCCATTCAAGGTTCTGGCCGGGCACGCCCGCCTCGTCCGTGAAGGCGCGGATAATGCGGCCTACTGACCGGGGCAGGCAGGCGCCGGGATAGGGAATGCCAAAGCCCATGGTGTCGCAGAGCCGAATTTTCACGGGCATCCCGCTCTGGCGGGAAAGATCCATCAGTTTTGCCGCAAGGGGCAGGCAAAAACCGTGAATGTCCGCCCTGGTAATGTCTTCAAAATGGCAGCGCGGCACAATGCCCCATTCAAGGGCCTGTTCCGCCATTTTTATGTATTTGTCAAAGGCCTGCTGCCTGTCGAGGCCCAGTTTCAGGAAAATATGGTAGTCGGAAACGCTGGTGAGCATGCCCACCTCTTCCATTTCCATATCGCGCGCCAGCTTCAAATCTTCAATGGTTGCGCGTATCCATGCGGTAATTTGGGGGAATTTGTACCCCTTTTTCCGGCATTCTTCCACGGCCTGGCGTTCGCGCTTTGTGTAGATAAAAAACTCGCTGGCGCGGATAAGGCCCGAGCGGCCGCCCAGCCTGTGCAGCATGTCGAAAATGGTCGCAATCTGCTGCACCGTGTAGGGCGGGCTGGCCTGCTGGCCGTCGCGGAAGGTAGTATCGGTAATGAACATGGGGTCTGCCGGGCGCAGGCCCACAAAGATACCGTCAAAAAGGGTTCGGCTCACCTTGCTGAAGGGGAACATTTCCCGCACCAGTTCCGGGTCAGCCACATTTTCCACCTTGAGCAAGTGTTCCGGTTTGTTCATTTTAAGCAAAGGCATACGGGCTCCTTATAAATGGGCGCAAATATTGTCTGCAAAATCAGAGCAGGAAAGGGTGGTGGCCCCAGGCATGTTTTCCGCGAGATCCACAGTAACGCGTTTTGAAGCGATGGCCGATGTAACGGCACGCTCAAGGGCCTCTTTCACCTCACCCCAGCCAATAAATTCAAACATCATCGCCCCTGACAAAATGAGCGAGGTCGGGTTGGCCTTGTTCTGGCCCGCAATGGCGGGCGCGCTGCCGTGGGTGGCCTCGAAAAGCGCATACTGGTCGCCGATATTGCCTCCGGGCGCAATGCCGAGGCCGCCCACGGTGGCGGCAAGGGCATCGGAAATATAGTCGCCGTTCAGGTTGGGCAGGGCCAGCACGCTGTAGTCTGCCGGGTGCAGCAAAATTTCCTGGAACATGGCGTCGGCAATACGGTCTTTGACAACAAGCCTGCCCTCGGGGCACAGGCCGCCGTGGTTGGCCTTCACATCCTTTTCCGTAATAATGCGGTCGCCATATTCTTCCGCTGCCAGTTCATACCCCCAACGGGCAAAGGCCCCTTCGGTATGCTTCATTATATTGCCCTTGTGCACCAGGGTAACACTGGGCCGCCCGTTTTGCAGGGCATACTCTATGGCCCGGCGCACAAGCCGGCGCGTGCCTGTTTTGCTGATGGGCTTGATGCCTATGCCCGAATCGGGCCGCACGGTCTTGCCTCCGAGTTTCTCCACCAGGGCAATCACCTGGGCGGCTTCCGCGCTGCCCGCTTCCCATTCGAGGCCCACATACACATCTTCGGTGTTTTCGCGGAAAATGACCATGTCCACATCATCAGGCCGCACCAGAGGCGAGGGCACACCGGGAAAATGGCTGACCGGCCGGATGCAGGAATAGAGGTCAAGCAGCACCCGCAGGCTCACGTTCACACTGCGAAAGCCTCCGCCCACCGGGGTTGTCAGCGGGGCCTTTATAGCCACATGGTAGGTGCGAATGGCCTCTACCGTGGCCTCGGGCAAGAGATCTCCCTTTTCTTTCAGGGCGCGTTCACCGGCAAAAATTTCCAGCCAGTTTACCCTTCTCTGCCCGCCATAACATTTTTCCACCGCCCTGTTGAAAACCTGCTCTGCGGCAGCCCATACCTCAGGGCCAATGCCGTCACCCCGGATAAAGGGGATGGTCGGGCAAGCAGGCGCAGAAACTGTTCCGTCAGGGCCAATGTTAATAATATCACTCATCGTATCTACCCTTTGTTAGCAAGAGACCTTCACAACGGCAGAAAAAGGGCAACAAACCCTCGAACTGCCGCACCCGCCACGAACAGTTTCAGCAGGCGACAAACTCCGGAATGGAGAAACGCCGCAAAATCAGACCCTTTCGGGTTTTGCCCGGAAGGGAGGTCTTTGCCGACATTTCACCAACAAACACCTTGTAAGGTAGCTTTTTTTGCCCCGGCTTACAAGCGGTTGGTGCCGCCTGCCCACGAGAAAGTAAAAAAACTCTGCCGCACCACCCAAGGGAAACTCCCTGCCTGACGAAGCGTCACGGCGAAATAGCCCAACCCGGTGCCGGAGAAATTTTGCCATCAGGCAAGGAAGGCAAATTTTTTGCTGCGGGAGTATACNCTTAT
>JGI994J12354_10002685_pt1 | contig 17049 bp, 9 predicted proteins | sample IntmicLarv3ML3BL_FD_12354 | JGI IMG/M metagenome (IMG submission 12354) | reverse complement strand
CCCCCCGCCGCTTGCCCATAAGATGGGCAAGCGGCGGACAACCTCAATCCCCGTCACTCAAAAACCGGGCAAACACACGATTGGATATATCCACACCCCGCGCACTAAGCCGAAGCCTATCCTGTTCCTGCACCAAAAGCCCCTCGGCGACAAGCCCGTCAATTTCCTTGCCGAACGCACGGGCAAAGGTCACACCAAAACGGCGATGAAACTCGTCCTCCGACACGCCGTTCGTCATACGAAGCCCCAGTATCATAAACTCCGCGCGGCAATCGGCTTCTGTCAGCGTTTCCAACGTTTCCCGCCCAAAATCGCCCTGCATATACGCGCCCAAATCACTTGTATTGCAGATGCGGCGGCCTTCCAGTAAGGAATGCGCCCCAAGCCCCGCGCCTATGTAGTCGCCGCCCGTCCAGTACATGACATTGTGCCGCGAAGCGTATCCGGGCTTGGCAAAATTCGAGATTTCGTATTGGTCATACCCCGCCTCACGTAAACGACGAATGGCCTCAGCGTACATCGCACGATCCGCTTCATCGTCCGGCAAAAGCACGCCTTCCGCCTTCGCCAGCGGCGTGCTTTCCTCCAGAATCAAGCTGTAACACGAGATGTGATTCGGATTTAATCCAACCGCAACATCAAGCGTCGCCTGCCAATCCTGCATGGTTTGCCCGGGCAAGCCAAACATGAGGTCAATGCTGATATTGGCAAAGCCCGCCTGCCTCGCGTTTGTGACGGCACGCTCGGCCGTTTCCGCTGTATGAACGCGGCCTATGCGGCGCAGCATCTCGTTGTCAAATGCCTGCACCCCAAAGCTGACACGGTTAAACCCTGCCCCGCGCAAGGCACACAAAACGTCATAGCTGACTGTTTCGGGATTTGCTTCTATAGTAATTTCGGCGTTTTCCGCCACTGTAAAGCTTTGGCGGATGACACCAAGTGCGGCCGCCAAAAAATCCACAGGCACGGTTGTAGGGGTACCTCCGCCGAAAAATATGGTTTGCACCATGTCTTTGGCATACCGTTTGGCATAACCCTGCAATTCGTTTGTCAATGACTGCATATAGCCGGGCATATCGGCATTCTTGCCGGCAAACGACAAAAAATCGCAATACGCGCACTTGGCGGCACAAAACGGAATATGTACGTAAATGCCTTGCATACAACGCCTCCTTTGGAGAATACGGCCTCGATCGCCCCCTCACAGAGGGAGTGACCCTTGCCACCGCCCTTTTAGGCACCGCGAAGCTGCGGTATCCCTACCGCAGCTTCGCCTCTTAATCCTCTTCCAATTTCAACACGCTCATAAACGCGGACTGCGGCAGCTCCACACTGCCCACTTGGCGCATCCGCTTTTTGCCTTCCTTTTGCTTCTCAAGCAGCTTCTTCTTGCGGCTGATATCGCCGCCGTAGCACTTGGCAAGCACGTCCTTGCGCACGGCATTTACCGTTTCCCTGGCGATAACCTTGCTGCCTATGGCCGCCTGTATCGGTATTTCGAACTGATGTCTTGGGATTTCCTTTTTCAGTTTCTCCGCCATGCGCCGACCCCGGTCATACGCGGTCGAGCGATGCACAATAAACGACAGCGCATCCACAGGCTCATGGTTCAGCATCATATCAAGCTTCACCAAATCCGACGTGCGGTAGCCTATCAGCTCATAATCAAACGACGCATACCCACGGCTCCTGGATTTCAAAACATCAAAGAAATCGTATATGATTTCATTCAACGGCAGCTCATACGTCAAACGGGCGCGGGTAGAATCCAAATACTCTATCCCTTGATAATCGCCGCGCCTAAGCTGGCACACCTCCATAATGGCACCGATATACTCCGACGGAAGCATAATTTCCGCCTTAACAATCGGCTCCTCCATATGCTCGATAAGGGACGGATCCGGGAAATTGCTTGGGTTCGACAGTTCAATCTGCTCACCATCTGTGCGGAAAAGCTTATATATAACGCTGGGCGCGGTGGTAACCAAATCAAGATTGTACTCACGCTCCAAACGCTCCTGTATAATTTCCAAATGAAGCAGCCCCAAAAACCCGCAGCGGAAACCAAAACCAAGAGCTATCGAGGTTTCGGCTTCAAAAAGCAGCGCCGCGTCATTCAGTTGCAGCTTCTCCAGCGCCTCTCGCAAATCTTGATACTTCGAACCATCAGCAGGGAACAGGCCGCAATACACCATCGGCGTTACCCGCTTGTATCCCTCAAAGGGCTTGTCGGTCGGGTTGGCCGCTTCTGTCACCGTGTCACCTATGCGCGTGTCGCTCACCGTTTTGATGGATGCGGTCAAGTACCCCACATCGCCTGCCGAAAGCCGGTCCGTCGCGATAAAGGAGCCGGGGGCAAACACGCCCACTTCCACCACATCATACTCCTTACCCGTGGCCATAAAGCGCACCTTCGAGCCCTTGCGGATGGTGCCGTCCACCACACGCATAAACACGATAACGCCGCGGTACGCATCAAATATGCTATCGAATATAAGCGCCTTCAAAGGTTTTTGGGCATCGCCTGTGGGGCATGGCACATTTGCGATAATCGAGTCAAACACCTGCTCGATATTAATGTCGGCCTTGGCCGAAATACAGGGGGCATCCTCGGCGGGTATGCCGATAATGTCCTCGACTTCCTTAATCACCCGCTCCGGGTCAGCCGACGGAAGGTCGATTTTATTGATAACGGGTACCACTTCAAGGCCATGGTCTATCGCTAAATAAACATTGGCAAGCGTCTGCGCCTCCACCCCTTGGGCGGCATCCACCACAAGCACCGCGCCTTCGCAAGCGGCCAGGCTTCGGGATACCTCATAATTAAAATCCACATGGCCGGGGGTGTCAATCAAATTCAAAATATATTCCTCGCCTGCGTCTGTTTTATAAACCAACCGCACGGCCTGCGCCTTGATGGTGATGCCGCGCTCACGCTCCAACTCCATATTGTCCAGCACCTGCTCCGACATTTCACGGGCTGTCAAAAGCCCCGATTTTTGGATCAAACGGTCAGCCAAAGTGGACTTGCCGTGGTCAATATGGGCGATGATACTGAAATTTCTAATGTTTTTCTGTCTATCCTCGGACATGGTTCATCCTCCACTATATACTCAAAATAAGGACGCGGGAAGAATGAAGGCTTTCCCATCCCCTGCCCGCGTCCATAGTTTCTGCCGTGCTTTCTTGCCATTAAACGATTTCGTATTTGTTGATAAACCCAACGGCCAGTGTCGTGGGGCCGATATGCGCGCCAATGGTAACGCCTAAGTCAATCGGCTCAAACGGAAGCGACATGCCGTATTTCTCACGCATGATACGGGCAACCTCCTGCGCCTCGGCAAGCTCATCCCCATGTATGACATAGGCGATGCAATCGCTTTTGTTCTCAGGCATGGCTTTATCAAGCTGGGCAACAATTTCCTCCAGCGCCTTTTTACGGCCGTGCACCTTGGACAGGGGCATAAGCTCACCGTCCTTGAACATGATGATGGGCTTGATATTCAGCAAGCTGCCGGCCAGCGCGCTTGCCTTGCCGATGCGCCCGCCTTTTTGCAAATACAAAAGCGAGTCAACCGTCACAAAGATACGCGAAGGTGTCCGCATTTTATCACATTTGGCAACAATCTCGTCCATGGTAAGTCCATCGTTTCGCATACGGTTTATTTCCCAAAGCAAGGCGCATTGCGAGCCGGTACACATCAATGAATCGTATACGATTATGGTGCGCTCCGGAAATTCCTCACGCAAAATGGCTGCGGCATTTTGTGCGCTTTGATGAGAGCCACTGAACTTTGCAGTCAGATTCACGCAAAAAATGTCTGTGCCCGCCTCAAGGTATGGGCGAAACGCATCCGTATAATCTTGTATCGACGGAAGCGAGGTTTTGGGGAAAATGTTTGAATCCGCACGCAGGCGCTTGTAAAACTCCAGCGGCGTGATTTCCTCATTCTCTTTCAAATATGTATTGCCTCCATCCAGCGAGATGCCGAATGGCACGACATGAATATCGCACTGCTTCACCAGCTCCGCCGACATATCGCAGGAACTGTCGGATATAAGCTTAAAACTTTGCATTTTTCTTCCTCCTCAAATGGGCCTCCGCATACAAAAGGCTGCATCGGGGCGTTCGGCTTAATTTACAATCCATTTAAGTATAATATGTTTGGAGGGTATTGTCCATAGCATAATTCTATTTTTTCATGTATAATAAAAGAAAAACCCGAAAACAAGGAGGAAACAATATGCACGACACACAAGCCCGCGCGGACTTGGCCACAGCGGTTCGGCAGGGGGCCGGGGTCATCCCGGTCGAAAAAATACCGGAAATCGATTTGTATATGGACCAACTGACGACCTTTATGGAGGAGCGGCTGAAAGCGTGCAAACGCACGGACGAGGAGAAAGTGCTTACCAAAACAATGATAAACAACTACAGCAAGGACAAGATGATCCCCCCGTCTGTTAAGAAGAAATACGCGAAGGAACATATGATGGCGCTGGTGATGATTTATCACTTGAAAGGCGTGCTGTCCATCTCCGACATCGCCTCCATCCTTTCGGGCGTCGATACGGACACTGCGTTGATTGACATGTATGAGGCGTTTGTGCAAATGCAGGAAAGCGCGGCAACCGCCGCCGCAGATGCCATACCCGCGGCGCAGGCAAACGCAGAAACGCTTCTGCCTGCCCACGATGAAAAAACAAAGGCGCTTTCGGCCGCTATAGCGCTGGCATTGGATGCCGCCGCTAAAAAGAGGGCGGCAGAGCGGATGCTGGACTCGCTTCTGTCCGAATGAAAATAAACGCAGGGCCGTGCCATAGGGGTGCGGCCTCGTGTTTGCGCGCTTCCATCGAAATCTCTCCCTTTTTGCACAGTTGCCGCATTCTTACGCCCTTGGCCTTGCACCAAACCCCCGCGCTTGCATACAGTACGGTATCTCAATACAACATAACCGGGAGGTGCCTGAGATGGGCGAATACCATATAAATGGCGGCAAAGAGCTGCGCGGTGAACTGCGCATAGGCGGCGGCAAGAACGCGGCTCTTCCGATTTTGGCGGCGGCGGTACTCAACGGCGGCATCAGCGTGCTTCATAACTGCCCCCGCATCGCTGACACCCACACAGCCTTGGCTATACTGCGCGCCATCGGCTGTACAGCAAACTTTGACGGAACCGAAATCGTGGTCGACTCGGCGTTTGCAAATTCTTACCATGTGCCCGAGGCGCTGGTGTTGAAAATGCGCGCCGCCATCATTTTTCTGGGCGGCGTGCTTGGGCGGTTCGGCAAGGTGCGGATCGGCTATCCCGGTGGATGCGAGCGCCAACGGAAGCCGCCGGACACACCATACAACAAGGGCAAAGCGCACTCTCCTCACGGCAACGAAAAATGTCTAACATAATTATTGACGCAACCGAAAAAGTGTGCTAAAATGAATGAGTTAAAGCAAGTATTGTTGCTGTCCGCCACGGCGGCGCGGCGCTATAGTATGGGGGTATAGCTCAGCTGGGAGCGCAAGCTGTCCAGTAAACCACCCCGAAAAGTTACTGCATCACAATGGCATTAGAAATTGAATATTTTTTCCAGAACATGGGGGTATAGCTCAGCTGGGAGAGCGCTTGAATGGCATTCAAGAGGTCAGCGGTTCGATCCCGCTTATCTCCACCAATACGGAAGCCTTGAAAACACTACGTTTTCAAGGCTTTTGTTCTTTTGCTGTGAAGCTGTTTTTCGGGGGTACCAACTATATCATTCGCCGTATCAGTACCCCGGATGTGCTACTCCCCCAAAATAGGAGATGCTTTGTCGGCTGGAACGCAGTTGTCACTTGTAATTAGCGCATCTGTTGCTGTAATGCCAAGCTGTTCACAGTCGATACTAAGGTCGATTTCTACTCTGTAATTGCGCCTGACCTTGACACAGGACATAATACGAGAAAGAATCATCTTCTTTGTGGCAATGTCGCATTGGTCGTACATATCAGCCCAGCTGTGCATGTCTTCGTATTGCTGCGACAGTGCGAGCTTCATTTGTTCTTCGCCTTGGATTTTCACCTCAAAAGCCTCAACGACCTGTGCTGCCGTGTTTGCACGTTCTTTTGCTTCCTCATGGAGCTTGTTCAGCAGCTCATGGCTGAGTTTGCTTTCGCCACGAATGACCTTGATAACTTCAGCCTCATATTCTGCGACTTCAGCGGAGGCTGATTGCAACGATGCTTTCGCTTGAATCAACTGCATGTGATATTCGGCTATCTGGTTTGCATAGCGTTCAGCTATAACAGCCTCTTTCGGAACATCGTCCAGCTTCTCGAAAAGCGTATGGACGATAGCATCAATAATGGCATCCAACTTGCTAACGGTATATCCGGTTTGCCCATCGCAAAGATGCGGATGACGGCTTCTGTTGTAGCAGACATAGCGGGTACGAGGCGTAACAGAGATTTCACCATCTTTGCGGTGGTATTTTTTGCCATTGGTAGTTATAATCATTCGAGCGCCGCAGTGACCGCAGAAGATATTACCTGACAACAGCGAGCTGCCCGTTGTATTCAAAGGGACTCGCCGTTCAGCATAGGTCGCAGAGCGTTGCAAGATGATGTTTTGGGCAGTCTCAAACAGATGCGGCTCGATTATCTGAAGGTGAGAAAACATTTCTGATTCGGTCTCGCCGCTTCGCAAAATGCCAAGGTACATCCGGTTCTTTAACATATGCTGAATGGTTGTGTTAGTGAAGTTGTTCCCCGCACGATTGAAAACGCCGTGTTCATGCAGGTATGTTCCGATACGATGTGAGCCATACCCTTTTGTGACATAGAGCTCGAAGATTTTGCGAACGATAGCCGCCTCATCATCGTCTATGATAATTTCATTAACCTCGTGACCTTTCTTGTTGCAGCGACCTTGTTTTTCGAGCCGATAGCCATACGGAACGGTTCCGCCACGAAAATGGCCTTCCTGTACAATCTGACCCAGTCTTGTTTTTGTACGGGTAGAGGTTTTCTCGCTCTCACCGGCGGCTTGCCAGAAGCGGATGTAGTTCATAAGTTTATCGACGTGATGCTCAATTTTTTGCTCGCCTTCGGTTACACTCCAAACCTCAATGCCCTGCCTGACGAACCATTCAAGGACAAAGGGAGTTTCATCATCGATGCGACCGAGCCTGTCGAACATAAATACGAGCAGGATTTGAAACTCTTTTTTTATGGCGGCATCCTTCAAGTCTTGAATAGCATCACGGTTGTTAGCCGATACCTTCGAGCCGGAAACGCCTTTCTCTTCGAACTCCTTTCCAATATCCCAGCCCATTCTTTGCGCAAATTCTTGACAGGACTGACGCTGCATGGGTATATCGTCTTTATTATCAGGGCTGGCATAAAGTTGCTTTTTCGTGGATACACGGTACAGCGTATATGCGATCTTGTGCATTCAGTTTATCCTCCTTGTATTCGATTCCCGGATGCTTTCCAGAATGAATCAAGAAAACACCCAGAAATCTCTCGTCCCATTCTGTGGGACTAACGGAACTACCGTGAAGGTAGCAAAATATTACGTTTTCGCAATGCCGCTGAGCATCATGCGCTTTATCTCAGGGATGATGCAATCGGACTTAGGGGTGAAGTTAATAGTCACGTTACAGCCGTTGATGATGCTGTGAATTTTTTGAGCGGTGGCAGTGGTCGGCTTTATCTGAGAGGTTGCAGGAGTTTTGTTCATGATGAAGCCCCCTCGCTCTCAGATACCGATGGATTGATATAAACCATATCCGATGGACGGCCACCCTTTTGCAGGCTTTGAGCGTTTTGTGAAGCAATCTCTTTGCGAATTGCAATGTAACCTCTCTCAACAAGAACATCAAGACCGGGTTGCATACTTTCCGACTTTTTGAATCGGCTTCTGCACGACTGGTACAAATCACGCTTACTGATTCTATCAGCGTCAATCGCCAGCAGATGCTTCAAGATATACCTTGCGTCTTGTGTGATTTTATCTTCGCCCGTACCCGCAAACTGGTAGGCGGCAATTGCGTGAGCAATGAAATATTCACCAATTGTTCGTGCACGTTCAACTGTATCCGCTGCGACAAGGACGTTTGCCGCTTGCTCAATATGCTCTGCAATATGCAATAGCGCTGCAATGCGCATTGTGCGGCCATGCTGTTTTCCGCCCCAATCGCCAAGCATCGACAAATCTCCGTCTTTTAGCCGCGGTTCAAGGTCATTAAACAACTCTTCTGCCACATTCTGTGCTTCTGGTGTAAAACGAATGATTTCAGCAACGCCGGTGTAAGGAATACTCAAAAGTCTGTGAAGCAAATCATTGTATGCACTCTCAACCGCTTGCGGGATCGGCGTGGTTTTGTATCTGCGGCCTCCAACGGTGCTGTTGGGAATTGAAAATATGAATCGAGCAAGCAATCCTCTTCCCACAAACTCATCGTTACCCATAATCTTAGTAAGCACCGATTCCTGCACCATTAGCAGCGCTGTAAGCGTGGGTTCTTGCATGGATTCTTGTTTGCGGCCTATACGATTTGATTGAAAGAAATCGCCGCTATATGCTTTGAGAAACAAATCCAAGTTAGGAATTTTAGAGTATAAGCCTGCCAGTGTATTGAATATTCCTCCCTCAGCACTAACAATGCCGACGCTTTCGTTGTTTGCAACCATGATTGTCGCTAACGCTTCCATCGTCACATCATCTGTGATGAGTGTCAGGTAGTCTATCGGATTTGCTTCGAGTTCCGCAAGTTCTTTTACCGCATTTTGGATGTCAGCTATTGTGGGGGAAGGAGTATTCTTCTGTGACTTCCCATCTGCCACTGCTTTTTTCAAAGATTCAATGCGTTTTTTCAGTAAGTCACATTGCATCCGATAATCGTTGACTTTTGACCTGCGCCGCTCGTTTTCCTCTGCAACGTAGCGATGGACGTAATTCGTCTCCTTGTCAAGTACCGAAGATTTGCGTTCAGACGGTGGTGCAATGATTGTGATATTGAGGTTAGACGGCTCCCGCCAGCCCGTTTTAGGCTCAACTTTGAACTTTTTCTGCGTACATAGTGCTATTGTCCCAAGTTTCGACACGGCAGACATATCCACAGCGACTTGCAAGTCTTCCGCTACCGCTTTTGAATGGTTGCGAAGAACATCAGGTAAAGCCGCTGTGGGGAAGTTTGGCAATACAGGAGTGTCCTTTGTCTCAAAGGGAGTAAACGGCTGAAACATTGTGTTTTCGGTTATATCGCCATCCTCAAAACCCTCAGAACACACAGAAGTGCTGTGTTGCTGTTGCCATGCTATATCATCTGCTTGCGATGTACTGGTAAGACCGCTCAGCGCTGTATCAATCGTACTGCGCATGTAGTCGTCACGCTGGCATTTCTGTTTGTGGTCAGTGTCCTTTTGTGTGTAGTGTGGACTGTCGAAAAACGCTTGCTTCATCAGTTCGACATTAGCGTTGCACCAATACGCAAGCTTGTTCATCAACGCCATGTCGTCGCTACTCTCGTTGCCATGCGGACGCTCGCCGTTGTAAAGGCTGATGAAATTGCTGTCTCGCACCAGCCCTGTACGTAGATACTCTTCATCCGAGTTGCTACTGTCTACGCCTGCGTTTTGTTCGGCGGCGCTGTTGATGTTATTGGGCATTGTCAATACAGGTGGTTCCATCAGAGGTTTTGTGACAAATCGAGCGTGGATTTCATCAATCGCTGCTTGGTCTTCTATAATGGGCATGGGGATCGTGCCCTCTCCGACATTGCCTGTCATAGCAAAGTATCTCGGTGAGCCGTGTCCGTACATCTCGAAGCCCGTTTTTGTGTTCCGACGGTCGCCGGGGGGCAAAGACCCTTTCACAATGATATGCAGCCCGTTCCCGGATTGGCTGAACTCGGTGTAACTTTGTGCGATACACCATGCGTTGTTGGCCTCTTCCGAGAGAGTGCCTTGCTCGTCATAGCAACCGTCAATGTCGATACCGATAAAGGGTGTATTGTCAAACACAAAGCCGATACCGTCATAACCACCGTTTTGATACGCATACAGCGCTTCATCGAATGTCGCCCAAGTAGCTGGGACGGTTACGTTTGCTGCACCACCGTGGATACTATATGGTATCTTAGCGGGTTTTGCTTTTCCTCTGTCTTCAAGCCGCCAGAGAAGCCAATTTGGAAACGCTCTCATCTCGGCGGGCAGATTCATAAAACTATTTATTTGAGTATTGTTTTGCATACTACTCATTCCTCCTAATTTGATACACGCATATGGAGGAGCGACCTCGTTCTGCGGTTCGTGTTTACATAATGGCCATTATGTCTCAGCACATCGAAGCACTCGTCAAATCAGAAGAAATGTGATATAATGATTTGATGGGTTGGAGTGCCGATGAGGTCATTCTACGCTATATCAATAGGAGATTCAGTAATGTCGGGAAAGTGACTACAAATTGCAGATGAACATATAAATATCTACATTTTGTAGATATTTGAAGGGTGCTGGATATGGACAAGAAAAAGCAAAATAGAATGTCGAAAGAACTGAAAGCTGACGCTGCGATTTGGGTAGAAAGAATTACCCGACTAAGAGAAGCAAGAAAATGGACTCAAGCTGAGTTAGCGGATAAACTCAATGACACGATTACGGGTATGCTCCCGGAAGAGCGGATCAAGTATAGTCCGATTTCTGAGAAAACTCTATCAACATGGATATCAGAGCGAAGCGTTCCTACTTTGAATGGTCTTGTACTACTGGCAAAAACTCTGGACGTATCAATTGATTACCTTGTCGGCCTTTCTGATAATGCCAAAACCGAGAACAAAGAAATTGGAAACTTGTTAGGATTGTCTGATGCTTCGATTGCCAAGTTAGCGGAAACAAAAAAAGTGCGGAACCGCACATCATTAACAACCTTGAATTATTTGATATCAAACCCTGCGTTGTTGCAGCATCTTGAAGAATATTTGATGTCATTTCTGATGGATGAAATTGCAAATTCCGATTTCAAGTTCATTCCCTTAAAAAAAGACCCGTCGGAGCACTATCAGGAGTTTGCTTACTCTGCGTTAATGCATCATCTTCCACTTTATGCTAAAGAGATGCAAGCTGATTTAAGAGAAGATAGGTCATTGATAAGAAATTTAATTGCCGAATATTTGACACTGAACATAGACGAAGAAGCTCGCAAAAAGCTCATTTTAATGCTTGAACAAGATTGCGCTTCAGATGACGAGGATACATTTGAGAGTACATTAGAGGCATTGTCCCAGTGGGAGACTGACAATCCTGATGAAGCACAAGCTCATTGGGAAGAAGTGGAGACCCTGCGCCAACAGCAGATGCCGGAACTGCTTCAAGAAGCACAACAAGAACAAGAACTTGAAATAAGGCAGTTGACCGCAAATAAAGCGCCCCAAAAAATTCGGCTTGATTCCACGAAGCGAGGAAAAAATAAGCGTGGCAAGCCGAAAAAATGATGTTTTTTGTGATAAGGGGCAACATGCAGGTTTTGAGTGTTTTGAGTATTTTGTGCAATGTGTTCTCACTCACATGTATAATAGCTTTTTGAGCCATCGTGAGTGTTTTGTTTACTGAAGGAAGTTAGCTATTAGGACGTTTTGAGTGTTTCGAGAGTTTTGAGCGAGGGTATCCTTGCTCAAAACTTTTTAATATGATATTTAAGTGAGAGTGTTGCATAATAATATCTTTCTATTATCCACGGGGGGGGTAGATATAAATAACTCCTGTGGATTAAAAAATATAACTGTATATTTACATACAGGAGTTATTTATATGTATCGTTTGTATGTCATCATAGGTATTGTTTGTTCAATAATTACAACGCAAAAACCCCACCCGTGGATAATTATGGTCTTTACGAAAATCGTTCGATGGTTCGCACCCACTCTCAAAACCCTCAAAATACACAAAACCTCTGATATGTCGGGATAACTGCGCTTGACCCCCGCCACATAGGAATCGTTTCCTTCCGATGCCTCCGCAAAGCGCTCATGTGTGTAACCCGCATCCGAGAAGATTTCGCCCGTTGTCTTTTAGGCAAAAAAATAAGCAACCCGTCAAACGGATTACCCCAGCAAATTCATATTGTATTGGTGTTTCATACTTTTATCCCACAGGCAGGAACTCGTCGATTTGGATCAAGCCCTCTGCATCTGTTGTAAAGATGCCGTTGGATGCTCCGACGGGTGTGCCGTTTGAGTCCGTTACTTTGAACGTTGCGTTCTTCAGTGGCTGGCGTGTTACGCTGTCTAATTTAAGAATAGAGAGCGTGCCTTGTTTAGCGTTGCCGAACACGAGCTCTACGATGTCCTGACCCTTGCCTGAGATAAAGGCTGTCTGGACACTTGGGTTAGATAACTCATAACCCGGTGCAGGCTTTGTCTCTTCGACTACGTAAGTACCCGCTTCGAGACCCGGAATCGTAATACTGCCGTTGATGCTTGTTACATATGTGCCAATATTAGTGCCGTTAGAGCCTGATGCGCCGCCTAAGTAGCTGACAGTGAAAGTAGTGCCGGGAACAGGAAGACCTGTCGCACTGTCAATCTTGCGGATGATAATCGCTGAGAGCGGTGTGTTACGGACTGTGTGTACGTACTCTTCGTTGCCTTGGAGATGAATCTCTGAGACAGCGCCGTCGTCCTTATGATACTGGTATCCGTAAGGCGGGGACGGTTCAGAGATAACGTACCACCCTGTTTCGAGATTATCTTTTTGTGTGAAGATGATCTCGCCGTCTTTGTTCGTAGTAAAGTCGCCGAGGTTCTTTGCAGAACCGGTGTGGCCGTCAGGCTTGTATGAGATATTAAACTTCACGTTTGCGATTGGGTCGCCTGTAATGCTGTCGAGCTTGATGATTTTGAGCGTCGGTGTCTGGTCGTTTTCATACTCGAACGTGAGAGTCTGTTTATGACCGTCTTTACCGGGCTCTGAGATTACAACGTGTGTCTTGGTAGACAGGATATAGCCAGTTGGTACAGACAGCTCAGAGAGCGTGTATGTGCCTTCAGGAACAAGCTCGAAACGGGCAATGCCGTCGGCGCCTGTTCTGGCTGTGTATCTGTGCTGCTTGTTGTCGCTGATAAGCTCGTAGGTTACACCAGCGAGGGGTTCGTCTGTCTTGGAGTCCTTCTTGAAGACCTCTACGTCAGGGAACGGTTCGTTTTTATAAACAAACTCTGAGAGTGACTGTCCAAGAACCATTGCATTTGTCTGAACAGTGTCGGTCAGCATTCCTGCCAAGAAGTAATTCTTAGGCGCTGACTTCTCTGTTACAGTGACAGTCCAAGTGTGGTCTTCAGGATTATTTAAGTTATCGAGGAACGCACCGTAGATGTCGTGTGTGATTCTGATCGTACCGGTCTTGTCTGTCATGAACGTACCGGGCAGAGTGTGACCGTCGAACTGAATCTCGAAGATGGCTCCTGAGAGCAGTTGCTCTGTGTCCGAATCGTATTTACGGATGACCACTTCAGGGTACTGCGAGTTGGTGAATGCAAATGCAGACATTGTCTGACCCAGCACAAGAGTGTTGGTCTGGCGGTCAGGCTCGGAGATAAGATAACCCTTTGGTGCGGTGATTTCTCTGAATTCTACCTGCCAGTCTGTCTTTGCAGGCATGTTCAGGTCGTCTAAGAAGCGACCGTAGCCTTTGATTGTCTTGCCGTTGGAGTCAACGTAATCGTGATAGCGGATGATAATCTCGCCGTTGTCGTCCGTGAAGAACTGTCCGAACATTTGATTTTCAATTCGTACTTCGAACAGTGCGCCGGGGAGCGGTGCGTTAGTGCTGGAATCAGTCTTGTAGAGTTTAATCTCAGGATAGATAGTGTTTACAAAACTGAAGATGACTGTCTTCTGACCTTTGACAACAGTCTGTTCCTGCACGTTGTCGATAGGCAGGAGATAACCGTCAGGTGCTTGTGTCTCGATGACTTTTACGATCCAGCTGTCTTTGTCGCCATTACCAAGATAATTACCGAACTGCTCAACAGGTAAGCTAAAATAGCCGTCTTTACCTGTTACGCCGTTGAACGCTTCATGGTTGTCGATATAGACCGTGAAGTGAGCGCCTTCGAGCGGTTCGTTCTTATCGTTGGTCTTGTAAATCTTGAACTCTGGGTGCTCAGGGTTGCCGAAGCTAAAGCTGACTGTTTCGGACTGTCCCATTGTGACTGTCAGGGACTGCTCGTTCGGAGTTGAGAGCAGATGTCCGTCAGGCGGTGCCGTCTCGACCACTTTGAAGACCCATGATGTTTTGCCTGTGCTTTCGAGATAAGTACCAAGCTTAGTCTTGTCGATATTGAGCAAGCCAGTTCCTGAATCGCCGGAGATACCATCAAAAACTTTGACGTTGTCAACATAGATGTCGAACTTAGCGCCGTCAAGCAGTGTGTTTGTGCCTGCAACATACTTGGAAATGTCAAGGTCGAAATACGGAGCGTTCTTGAACACGAACGGGAGCATTTTGGTTCCGCGTGTCATAGTCAGGCTCTTGGTGTCCTCGCTTGCACGGGCTGAGAAGTAACCTGTCGGGGGCGAAACCTCTTTCGCGGTTACAATCCAAGAGTTCTGCGTTTCGTTCAAAAGGTGAGCGTATGCAGTACGTGGGATTGTAACAGTTCCACCTGCGCCTGTTGCGTATGTGCCGATGTCAGTACCCTGAATAGTGACTTGGAACTGAGCTCCTGCAAGCAGATAGCCTGTGTTCTCGTCTTCTTTCGCAATGCGAATCTCAGGAATATCATAGTTGGTCATAAGCATTGTGTATGTGCGGATGTTTGCGTCCTCTACGTCAACATAAATCCATTTAGTGTTGTCTTGAGGAATAATATAACCAGCAGGAGCTTTGATTTCTTCAAAGCGGTATGTGCCTGTTTTGAGTTCAGGTACAACGATGAGACCTGCTGAGTTGGTTGTCTTGTTGAACAAGAACTGGTTGTCACGATAGATTGCAAACTGAGCACCTGCGAGACCTTTACCCGTTTCATCGACTTTGAGAAGCTCAATGGTCTTCTCTTGGTAGTTTCTGAAAGTGAGAGGGCCGCTGCTTGTGAATTGATAAGCACCGCAGCTGTTGCTGTTCACACCGTCAATCGGATGCTGTACGCAAGTTTGATTCTCACCGAGGTCATGTGGTGTACCTGCGCCGTGAGTCGGTGTGTTCCAAATCCAGTCAGCATAGAACGTGATAGTCTGTGACGTGTTGTTGAGCGTATAACCGTCAGGCGGTTGAATTTCAGTTACGGTGTATGTTCCTGCGGGAATATACGTTGCGGTTTCGCTGGGATTGCTCCACTGAACATCGATTGTAACTGCACCGTTAGCGCCTGTTGTGCGAGTATATGTGCCGCTTGCACCTACGAACTCGAACACTCCACCGGCAAGAGGGATGCCTGTGTCTGCATCGATCTTAATAAGAGGTGTGTCGGATGGCGGGGGCGGGGGTGGTGTGTTCTTGAACGCGCCACCGGTTACGACCGCCGCTGTTGCAGGTGTTCCGTTTGCAGCTGTGCTGACTGTTACCACTTTGCCTGCGGGGTCTTTGATGTAGCCGGCAGGGGCGGTTGTTTCAATTACAGTGAGAGTTGTAGATGTACCAGCTTCAAAGTAGTAAGGGCCACCGACATAAGTTCCTGTGCTTGATGTTACAGTGCCAATAGGGTCATTGTCCTGATTGAATACTGTGAACGATGCTCCACCAAGAGGTGCGCCGTCACCGTCTACTTTATTGAATGTGATGTAGACAGGTTCGTCATTTTGTTCCACTGGTGTGTAGTACGGAACAATGAGCCTTTGGTTCTTTGTGTTCTTGCCCGGAACTGAGTCATGGCAAATTACAACATAGTACGAGAATGAATCTTCTGGAACGTTGATTGCTCCGCCAGTCCCACCGCCGGTTCTCATGTACTCAATACTTGATGCACATTGAGCTGCCGTATAAGGTGCGCCACCATTGGTGATATTAGCACCTTGCTTGTTTAGCTCTTTGATAATAGCCTCGGCTTCTTCGGCATATTTTTGGATTCGATCAGCTTGGCTCAAGCCTGTAACTTTGTTGTCAAGATTTAGCCAGACGATAGCCTGTACGATTGCGCCAAAACCGGACGCTTTGTCTTCGTCCCATCCCACCAGCGCTCGACCTTCGTCAGTATGCGTCACATAGTAGTAGAAGTCAAGGTATGCTTTGGCTTCACCAAGCATGGTGTTTACGTCGCTGACGGCTGTTGCCTGTTGAACGTCGTTGAACGTATAACCGGCTTTAAGCGTCCATCCGTGGTTCGCACAAAATGCACGAGCATTGTATTTTGTGCTTGGGCTTTTTACAGCAATATCATAGACACTACCGCCTTGCGGATAGTTGGGTGAGTCGTACTTTGTCGATGATTCACCCGCTGAGTCGAGTGTCAAGTCTTTCGGCGGCACCATTTCGATGAACGCCGTATTTGTGTTCCACGCCAATGCTTGCATCGGCACAAGACCAACAAGCATGATAGCACAAAGCACAAATGACATGACACGATTGAAGCTTTTTGTCTTCGTCTTCATAATTGATTCTCCTTCTAAAATAGTATTTTATTTCAAGTCTTTTCAGACCGTGAAACCCATTGATGAAAAATCTCACATATGTGATGTTTTTCTGATTTGATGGAAACTAAATGGTTCTAAGGGGTGAACCTCAAAACCATATTTAGTTTAGTTTGCCGGGACGCAACCCCGCTTTGCAGTATCGTTACAAATCGTAGGGATCGAACCTACATAGCACCACCACACGCTCGGTCAACAATGCCGAGCACCGGGCAGCTGTCTCCATTTGACTCACATTCGCAACGACACTGCAAAGCAGGGTCGATGTTTGCTTAGTATGCGCTGTACAGGATGCTGTTGGGGTACATGCTATTGCCAAGTATGGTTGCGAGCATATATGTTTTTCCCCAACCAACTACGGCTCCTGAGTTGCCGTCACAATACGTGATTTGGATGTCTTCGACCGGAACGATCTGCCCGTTGACAAGTTTAGAACTCATTACTGTTTCA
>JGI994J12354_10002684_pt1 | contig 17063 bp, 8 predicted proteins | sample IntmicLarv3ML3BL_FD_12354 | JGI IMG/M metagenome (IMG submission 12354) | reverse complement strand
GCACTGAGGCGTCCGGAAAGGACGACCTCGTAGGCGCTGGCGGGAAAGTCTTTTTGTGCAGCGGTTTGCTGCGGCAAGTATCCGATTTCGTTTGCGCGAAAGCTGTCACCCATCAAAACGCTTCCCGTTTGCGGCGATTTAAGCCGCAACAAGCCCTTGATGAGCGTGCTTTTGCCGGAGCCGTTTTCGCCGACGACACACAGGTAATCCCCGCTGTTGACTTGAAAGTTCAAGTCGCTGACAACAGTATTGCCTTCGTATGCAAAAGAAACGTTCTGACAAGTGATTAATGACATATTATTTCAGCGCCTCCTTTAAGTTTTCTGCATTCTGATTCATAAGGTCGATGTATGTGACGCCCTGCGCCATTTCGTCCCTTGTGACATTGTGACAGGCGTGGAACAGCAGAACCTTTGCGCCGGTTTCTTCGCTGATGGCGTTTGCCATCTTTTTATTTGACAGTTCTACATGGAACAACGCTGGAATACCGTCGGCTCTCACTTTATCAATCAAGAAGGCAACCGTGGCGGCGCTGGCCTCGGTTTCGGTGGAGCAGCCGGGGAAAGCGGCGAAATATTCGAGCCCGTAAGTGTCAGCGAAATATCGGAAGGGAAAGCGGTCGCCGAAGATGATAGTTTTGCGGGCAGCATTGTCAGCGACGGCTTGGAATTTAGCGTCAAGCTCGTCGAGTTGTGTGATGTAGGTATCAGCATTGTTCTTATAAGAGACTGCATTTTTAGGGTCTGTTCCGCAAAGCGCATCAGAAATCTTCTGAACAATGATTTTAGCGTTCTTCGGTGAAGTCCAAACATGCTCATCATATTCATGCTCGTGCTCATGTTCGTCATCCTCTTCGTGGTGTTCGTCTTCGTCATGCGAGTGAGCGTGGTCGTTCTCCATGCCTTCGACGATTTCTTCTTCTACAACCTCCACGCAGTCCATTAGTGTGATGATTTTCATTTTACCGGTGTCCATTGACTCCAGCACTTCGTGCACCCATACGTCGGAATTGCCGCCGACATACACGAACATATCGCAGTTTTGGATTTTGATGATATCTTGTGGGGTCGGTTCATAGGAATGGCTCTCTGAGCCGGGAGGGAGAAGCATAGTGACCTCAGTCTTATCGCCGCCAATTTGTCTGACGAAATCGTAAGGTGCAAAGATGGTAGAGATAACGCTGATTTTGTCGCTTGATTCTACATTGCGATTGTTTTGGGTGCATCCGCTCAGTGCCGCAAGCAAAAGGCACACGCCGAGCAGGATTGAAATAATTCTTTTCATATAAGATAGACCTCCGTATTCTTGTTTTTGGGCACAAAAATACAAGGAAATACAGCGCATTATTTGAAAAAAGGGTATAATAACCCCGTCTTTTCAAATTTGCAAAGTGTTCCCTTGCGGAGGTTGTTTTAGTTGTTTATTCTGATTTTTTGCGTGACAGGAGTAGGAAGGAAAACATACACAGGTATTGCCTTGCATGCCCCAATAGCGGCATACAGGCCGGATATAATAAACAGCGCGCCGGCAAGAGCGGTGCTGAATTGCTTGAGGATGTTTTCGGCGTTTTGAAGCTGGGCGCAAGCCGCGCAGCTTCCGTTCGCGCCGTTGTGGTCGTGCTCATGGTTTGCGTGTGCCAGAATAAACGCTCCTGAGAGAATGGAAACAACGAGAAAGCATGTCAAAAAAGCAAGCGCAATAACGCTTATTTTTGCGGAATTATTTTTCATGCTGGTTTCCTCCTCTCCAGAATCGCTTGAATGTTATGCGTTGTGGACACACGTCCCACATTTCCCGTAAAAAACCGTTTTCGCCGTGTTGACTTTGAAAGTGTGGTCCTGATAGATATGTCGATGTATATCGTCCAATTCATCACATTCCGAATGAATAAGTTCACCACAATCTTCACATTTTAGAAGAAGCTGTTGCTGCTGTTCTTCGCTATCGGTTATGTACTGATAGCAAGTGCCGACGATTCCATCAACATTGTACTTGCGCAGCTTGCCTTCCCGGATTAATTTGTCGATATGACGGTAAATTGTTGTGCGGCCCACAAGGATGTCTTTGTCTTCGAAATGACTGACGATTTGAGCAGCGGTAACATGAGTATTTCGAAGAGAGATTATATATTCGAGAACCGCTTCACGCTGTTTCGTATTATAACTTGACGGCCGCTTCATCATCGTCACCTCAAATCCAATTTGGTATTTTGTTTCATTTTAGCATAACTCAGCGGAAAAGTCAATATGGAACGGTGTTTCAAATGCGCCGGGCTTGAAAATTGTCATGCAGGCAAACAGTAAGTTACGGCGGGTGGACTATGATGTGAGTTGGTACGAATTTCCCCTTAAAACGCGAAAAATCCGCTTCTGCGACGGATAAAAACGAGGAACTGCTTATATAGTTTGCATAAGCTTTTTATTGATGTTCAGCCAATTCTGCTCTTCCTGATATTGAGGCAATGTTGTTTTTACCCTAATCCAAAATTGTTTATTATGATTTTTGAAATCAATATGACTCAATTCATGTACAACAACATAGTCAATAACCGAAATGTGACACATAATTAACCGCCAGGCAAAATTGAGATTATTGTTTTGACCGCACGATCCCCAACGGGCCTTGGCATCAGTAATTTTCAAAGCTGACGGGAATACGCCCATCAGCTTTGAAAACCTATCAACTCTTTCATTTATTATTGTCAACGCTTGCTCTTTCAGCCATCTAACAAGCATTTCTCTGGGGTCGCCAAGGCTATCCGGCACAAATATGATTTTACCATCAATGAAGACGCATTCAACATCGCTTACTTCAATAGAATAATTGTCACCGAGAAATAAAAGAGTATCTCCGGTTGCCATTGTAATTGGAGTATATTCCTCATCAAAAATTGATATTGATTTCGCTTTTTTCTTTATCCAACCTTGCTTTTTCGTAACAAAATTCATTATTTCCACATTACTAACGATATGAGGTGCCCGTACAATAAGATCACCAAAACTATTTACAACAAGAGCAATTGTCTTTCTGCCGGAACGTATTATTTGTTTTGGCTCAATCACAAATCTTCACTTCTTCCATAATGGCAAAAAGCCAATTCAATTATTTTTTGAGCAATCACTTTTCTGTTAGCAAAAACAGAAGGGATTGACCTGAACAAAGAATTTCTTAACAATTGATTGATAATATATGTACGCAAAGCTTTTTGAAGCGATAAATTGCCCCAAAAATTTATCGCAGATGTGTTTGTTTTGATAGCAGACAATATGTCCGTTACCACATCCTTGAGTTCGTTAAATTCGTCCTCAGAAAAGGTGGCGTAATCCTTATCCCCATATATTTCTTTCTTAATCATTGCCAAAAAAGGCATTTCGGTTTTGGGATCAAAACCAAACGTATTTTCATACTCACGACCAACGATTATATCATCTTGACGCATGCCTTTTAAAGCGATATGGAGGTCTTCCCAATTATCCTTGAAAAGTTGTAATAGTTTTTCGAGTTTTTCACTCATTCTATCAAAAAATTCAGGATCGTTGGGCTGATTAATATTAATATATTCTCTAATCGCATAAGTTAATTCGTCGCATTTTTGACGTGTTGATTTTTCATTTTTATTATCAACACCAAACTCAGGAGATAGAATGGACACCGGTGGTATTTTGGGGTCTACACCATTAACTGCAAGGTATTCTTCAATAATCGCACGAACTTTATTGCTGGCATCTTTCATTGAAAAACGTGAATCACGGCAACTGTTTGCTACCGATTGACGAATAAAAGCCAGAACTTTATATTCATCTTTATATTTCAGCGCAAATGGATCGGGTAAAACCCGGTCAAACAACTTTGAAAAATGTCTGAAATGTGCATTAAACTGTTCTCTAATCGCGGGGTCAGCGATTAGCTCTTGCATTATCATTGGAGCTTCATTTAGTGAATCTGCACCGATTCTTTCTTTAACAAACTGCATTAATGTCAGGTACGAGCTGTGAAGCTTATCAATATCCTCGTTATGTTGCTTCAAAACATCCAACATTTCATCAATATCGGCATCTGTATATTGTGATAAAGCGTCTTTCAAATGCTTTGTCACACCAATATAGTCGACAACATACCCGCATTTTTTATTGTTTCCGCAAGTCCGGTTTACCCTCGCAATAGCTTGTAACAGATTGTGATTCCGAATAATTTGATCAAGATACATAACTTGTTCAATGGGAGCATCAAATCCAGTAAGCAACATGCTTTTCACAATGAGAATACCATAGCTGCTATCATTTCCTTTTTTATCGGTTTCCCCAAACGGCATCTTGAAGCCATCTATAATTCTTTCGTTTTTTGCCTCATCTGCTAACTCTTTTAGATATGGTTCATCGTTATTTCCCGCTGAAATAATACAAGCTGCTTTTAGCTTTTCAAGCAACGCGATATCAATATTATTAGGATTATGTTCTTTAAGTTCTGCCATTTTAGCGGGTAATAATTCCTCAATAACTTTTAGATAACGATATGCCGCTTCTCGTGAATATGCTACTATTTGAGCTTTAAAACCATTCGAAAAAACAGTATTAATGTAATGATCCAGCATATCATTTGCTTTATTCCGAATAACAGTCCAGTTTTCAAGGTAGCCTTTTAGAACACTTTTATTAAGTATTCTCTGTTTTTCTTCAGAATCAATCATCCCAAAAATGTCAGCAAAATTATTATTCATTGCCTGTGGGTCAGTAATCTCGCTTTCAGTCGCCCTGCCCTCATATTTGATTTCAACAACAACATTATCATCAACCGCCTGCCGCATGGTATAAGTATCAATATATCCGCCAAATGTATTTGTCGTTTTGTCTATAGGGGTGCCTGTAAAAGCCACTTTTACAGCGTTAGGCATAGATTTCCACATATTAGCGGCAAGATCATTATACTGACTCCTGTGCGCCTCATCAATCATTAACAGTATCTTTTCAGATGTATTTAATACGGGGAATTTTGTCTCTTCTCCTCGTTCACCAAATTTGTGTACCATTGCTATAGTAATATCAGATGCCGTGTTTTGTATAAGCTTACGCAGACCGTCACTGCTTTTTGCAACATGACAGGTGTATTTTACGCTTCGGCTTGTTTTAAAAAGCTGTTTCTGTAAATCCGTTCGGTCAAGAAGTAAAACTATTTTGTAGTCGGCAAGGTCGGAGGAATTATACATTTTCCGAATCACAAACATCATTGTAAGAGACTTTCCACTACCCTGTGTATGCCAAATTGTTCCGCCCGTATTGAAAGGATTATCTCCGCTGCGTAATCGCTCAATAATTTTTCTTGTGCCACGATATTGCTGGTATCGGGCGACCACTTTAATGGTGTTCCCCTCATCATCTTCTTTGTATACGGTATAGTTTTGTAATATATCAATAAGGTGAGAAGGCTCCAGCATACCCTGCACTAAAATTTCCTGACTTGACGGAGCACGTTCCGCTGCAATGTCAGAAATCTTGTATGGATAAGGGTCTTTCCACTCAATATAATGACTCTGATTACCTGTAATTGTCGAGTATCTTGCTTCGTTAAAGGAAGTGGAAACCATAAATTGATTATAATAGAACAATTCTTCCACACCTTCGGGCGTTTTCGAATTTCGCCTATCCTGATAACGCATAAGCTGCTCAATACCTTCGTAAATTGGATCTGCAACACCCGGAGATTTACATTCCACAGTAACTAACGGTAATCCGTTCACAAACAACACAATATCCGGGATGATGTGCATACCCATTCCCGGTATTTGCAATTTAAATTGAGAAATGGCAAGAAAGCTGTTTTGTGTAGTTGACGGATCAAAATAATCAACATCTGAATAATCAATCACTCTTACAGGACAGTTCATTTCGCCCGTTTGCTCGTTATCAGATGAAAGCCCCACAGTTATACGGTCAAAAACTTCTGTATTGGCTTTCAAAAGGTCACGAGATGAGTAGGTTTGCATCTCCATAACCAAATCATCCGCCTGTGCATCAGAAAGCCATGGATTCAAACGCAAAAGTGCTTCTTTCAGTTCTTTCACAATGATAACATCTGCAAAGGAAGAACGAAAACTGTTTTCAGGATCGTGCTTTTGACTATCATCTAAAGCAACAGTTTTCCAACCAAGTGCCGCAAGCTGTTTCAAAAGTGGTGTTTCCACATAAGATAATTCATTTATACGAATCGTGCTTTCGCTCATCTTTTCATGCTCCTTTACAGTAAACAGTCAACAGAAACCTTGTGTGTTAATAAATCTTGCATAAGTCCTTTTTTTATGGATTCAAGTTTTCGCATGTGCTTTTCTTCCTGCAAAATGTTGCCTTGAATTGATGAAATGCGTTCTCCAATTAAGTCTTGTTCTTTTTTTGGCGGACGCTTTATCCAAATTTTTTTCAACTGGGAAATATTCACTCTTGGCCGGGTTGTGCCTATTCTCTCGGAATTTAATTGCCTGCGGCAAATATCGGTATTTAAAATAAACATTAAATAATATTTATTAAATACTTTGTCATTTTGCCTTATTCTGACTACATCTGCAACGACAATTCCCATAGGGAAATCCTCAGGGACAAGTGCGGTTTTTCCAATAGGAATACCTAATTTAGCAAGAATAATATCACCTGATAAAAAGCTGTGTCTTTTAAGTTGGTTCGCTTTCCCTTTTGAAATATAAATAATGTCTTTATTAATAAAAACATCACTGCCAACATTTTGTAATCTGATTAATGGAATACCCTCATCGCAATAATCGGAAACCTTTAAATCAGAACCAAAAGGACCGGCAACTATTCCATTAGCATCATTTACGAAATTATCTAATGAAACACATGCCCACTCTACAGGAATCATTCCAAGAGGCGAATCCTTATACTTGTGAGTTTCAGGAGAACGGATATTGCCGTTTTTATCAATACCGTTTGTCATCAAATCCGTTAAAAGCCCTTCCTTGATGTTTTTATATTTTTCAATCAGAGCCTTTGTTTTTTCAATAGCAACATCCACGATAGAGAGAATCTCAGCAATCTTTTCTTGTTCAACATGATTTTCGGGATAATATATCTCTATTCTTCTTAATTCCCTTTGATTAAGTTTGCTTCTTGTTCCACCCACAACATAATTAAGCACATTCACATGTTCCAGACAATAAAAAATATAATCTTGTGAAAAGTCAACTAAAGATTTAAGAATGTGAGCGTGATTATTCACCCAAGATTTTCCTGAGATTTTATATGCAACAGGACGTTGCTCATATTGTTCAAAATTTCCTCCATCTTCGGCTATCAGGATTAAGTCATCATCAAATATATATTTATCAACAAATCCAACTAAACCATTTGCCCCATAATAAGGAATACTTCCCTTCATTCCTTCTCTTACTTTTCCTGACAAAGGAATTCGTTTATTATCCAGTATTTCACAGGCTGTTTCAACTGTACCTTTCACCCATTTACCCATTGATATATCCCAGCCTCTCGAGATAATCATTAAGCTTGGTTTCCGCTTCTGCCCGTTCATTAAGGAGTGTATTTGCGCTTGTGTAGTACTTGTCCCAAAGATGCTGAACAGATTTTATTGTTTTGTTAACCTCTTCTTTCAAATACTTTTCAAGTTCAATAATAAAACCCTCATGCAAAATTTGCATAATGAGAATTTCACATTGTTCTACTGTAAGCTTTGTGCGAATAGCATCTATCTTTGCCGAAAGCGTTATGGACTTTTGTTTAAGCAATTTATTAAGATTTGTTTTTACCTTTTTCAATTCGGAAATCTCTTTTAATTGCATTTTGTAATTTGCAACATCTTTTTTGCTTTTTGATGTCTTGATCAATCCGTTTAAATAAGCGCGTATAACCTTCTCGGTAACTTCTTTCTCTTCACCTTCTTCGTCGGAGTCCATGTCTATGTTCGAGAGATATTCGTCAAAATCATTTTGTGCAATTACTATCTGATTTTCGATTTTCGATATTTCAGCAAGTTCGTCAGTAAAATGTTCATTTGCAATTTTTTCATCTGATACAAGTGCGGCGACAAAACCTTCAGAATTTATCGTTTTGAAGACATTTTTAATCATTATCACTTCTTTGACAGAGATTTTCACCTCTTCGCCGTCGGAAGAAGTTTCAGTCTCTGTGGATTCACGCACGGTATAGCTGTGATCCCACCAGTTTGCAAATACCCCAATGCTTTGAAACTTATCAAGAATACCAACGGGAACAAGCGCTTTTTCAATTTCTTTGGTATACTGCTTCTTGAAATCATATATATTTATAGTTGTACAAATATTGCGAATATCATCTGACGCTATTTTCCAATACTTCTCAAAAGCGGAGTGAATGCGTTCATTAGCAGTGTTAACTCCACTGTTATTTATAATTGTTTCTTTTATCTTAGTTTTATCACTACAGTCGTTACGAAACAGGTAAAATTCATCTGTATAGTCTTTAAAAAGGTCTAATTCCTTTATTCCGTATTTTTTAATTCGTCCATTAAGAGTGGCAACTTCTGTTTTAGGCACTCCACCTGAAATATGAGCGCGAACGTCATGAGGCTCCTGCGGCGGAGTGTTATCTACATAACGGCGAATATTAAGATTGCTGTCGTTACTTTCTTCGTCAAGAATATCATCAATGGAGATAAATTTTGAATAACCGGGAACTTCGGTCCTGTTATCAAACACATTGACGATTTTTTCGCTATCTTCGGGGCGGAGGTAGTTTTGGTTTTTACCTTCTCCATACTCTGCATCGGCATTTATTATCAGTATCCTACGGTCTTTAACCTTTTGCTTGTTGACCACTATAAGACAAGTGGGGATACCTGTTCCATAAAACAAATCCGGTGGCAAACTGATTATTGATTCAATAATATCATCATTTAATATTCCCTGACGGATAACTTTTTCCTGACCGCCACGAAACAAAACGCCGTGAGGCATTACGGTAATCATCATACCGTCAGGCTTTGTGCTCGCTATCATATGCTGTACGAACATCAAATCGGCTTTTTTGCCCGTTTCAGGTGCCCAGCTATAACAAAACCGGTTTTGGCAAATCATTTTATCATTTCTTTTATAGTTTTGTGAAAAAGGAGGATTTGCAATAACTCTGTCAAACTGTTTTGTATATGCGCCTTCCGTCCAATGAGGCGTTTCAAGCGTATCACCATTTTCTATATTCGCATCCGGAATATCATGCATGATCATATTCATTTTACAAATTGACCATACGCTTGCAGCATCATCTTGTCCATACAACGCAAGATTTTCAGAGTTTTGCCCTTGCTGTTCAACATAATGCTTGCTTTGAATAAGCATTCCTCCCGAACCTACAGTGGGATCATATATTTCGTTGCCTTCTTGCGGTTTTATAAGGCGTACCATAAGCTGAACAACAGAAGACGGAGTATAAAATTCTCCTCCTTTTTTTCCTGCACTATCGGCAAAGTTTTTAATCATATATTCATATGCCGCACCCAGCAAATCGGGAAAGACAAAATTGTCATTTGTGAGGCGATATTTGTTGAAATGGCCAATTAAATCAACAAGCCTCGTATCGCTGATGATTTGTTTGTTTTTAACCTTTTTTCCAAAATCAATGGAGTCAAATACACCTGTCAACTCTCCGTTGGATTTGGAAATTTCGAGCAAAGCCCTTTTAAGCCTGAATGCTACAGATGTTTTAAGATGCAAAATACCGGAAAATTCCTCGGCGGGCTTCGAGTTTGGCACGATAAATGACTCACATTCCCAACGGGCAAGCTTTGGGACAAAAAATGTTTTACCATAAACTTCCGGATCTTCAAGAAGCTCCGCAATCTGTGCACCAGATAATCCCGGTTTTCTGTAATCATTTTCAAGTTGTTTCCGTTTCAGCATAAAATTATCTGAAAGACGCTTCAAAAAAAGCATGCCAAAAATATACTCCTTGAATTCTGAAGCGTCCATTTTTCCTCTTAATATATCAGCAGCTTTTAATAAATAATTTTCAAGCTGTGAAATTGTAATTTTACTCATCGTGGGTTGCCTCCAACGTTTAATCTATTTGTTGTGCGATTAACAAAAAGCTCAGTTCTACCTGCGTGATTTTGCTAAGTTTGTAAGTGTGGTCATTGCCGTTAGTGCCGACAGTTATACTTTTATGCAACAGCAAAATCTGCAATGCCCAACTTATTTTCTAAAGCCATAATTTATTTATCCTGTCGGCGGATTATATACAAAGGACATTATATCAAACTCCACACTCAAATACAAGATGTTTGATACAATCTCATATATTTATCACAAGCCTTTCAGTTTATTATTTGATGACCGTTGTCGTCTTGAATATATTTTTAATATTAAAACGTATAAAAAGGTTGTTTGAAGATAGATAAGGTATCTGCAACCCAAATCTTAACACAAAAAAGCGGTCAAGGCCTAAAAATGAACAGGACCGGTAAAAACGGACAATAGAAAAAAGAACTCCCCTATGGTAGAATAGAAACATCAAGATGTATGAAAACGAAATATTAGAAATGAAAGCAAATGCATAACTTGATACAATGCGAATCAAAGAAAACTTGAAGCAGGGATAGCCTTAAAGAAGAAAGAGCGACCGCCAAGGGATTATGTAATTTCAGAAGCAGATAAAGTAAACGAATTTAGTTTTTGATTCAACTCAATAAAACCGCAAAAATCAATTAGGACAAAACTCCATTTGCATTACAATAGACAACTGCATTTGCCCGGATGTCGGCGCACTTCTCTCAAATAAGTGTCAACGATTTTGTTTTCGACAGTGTTCAATCAAGCTTCCTCCTGTTTTTTCATGTCTTCAATAATTCGGTTCACGATATAATGATCCTCAAGCAACAATTGCAAACATTCTTTTCAGGTTCCCGTTATTCTATATAGCATCCTTCTGTTATCGAAATTTCCTCTTGATGAAACGACAAACCCACCTTGTTTAAGCTTGTTGAAGATTGTATAGATGACAGCTATTTTAGCAATGCTTTTTCGACCGCCAACATCCCTTATATTCATTATGATGTCAACGGGATAGCCTTCGTCTCTATTAAGAAATGCCAGTATAAGCATTTCAAGGGACGCACCTTTTAAGCTTCCCTCTGACATTATAACCCTCCAGTTTATTCTAAAATTTGCAATTTATTCTTTTTGAAATCATCGCATAAACTGCTGAAAGTGTCAGCTATTTTTGTGATTGTAGAACAAAAAATATATTGTTTATATGATATTTTTGACAAAATCTGTTGACTTTTGTGAAAATGCGCACTATAATTTATTTGTTCCATTTTTTAGAAATTATAAAAAATGTATTTTTGCGTTTAGTTTGAAAGTGGTCTTCATTATGCGGAGTGGGCGTATACTGATAGGTTAGCTGTTTGGTTAGGATTTTCGGGGAATCAACTGTCGCGCATAGGTTGAACTGATATTTATAATGTGAAGAAAGGCATGATGAGAAAGTGAAAAATATTTTTGATAATTTGCAATTAGGGAAAACATTGGCAACCATATGTGCTTTGGCACTTGTTTTTCAGACGGTGTTTACTGTTACGGCGTTAGAAGCCAATTTGTCAAATATAGCAGATTACTCCGTCTCCGATTTTTCAACTGGCTTCGAAATTCCCACCGAAAACGATATTGTGGAAATTGTCGGCGAGGATATAAGCAAGCGCGAGGCAAATGTTAAGCATTTTCGCCGCGCGGACGGTTCATATGTAGCCGCTATGTATGATTATGCAGTACATTATGAAAACGATGGGAAATGGGAAGATATTGATAATACATTGGCAGAAGCCAAGACGGCAGACGGGCGGTCGGTTTATGTCAACACGGCTAACAACCTTCGTGTGGAGCTGCCAACTGTATTAAACAACGCAACTCCGGTTACGGTACATAATGGAGAATATTCTGTTAGATGGGTTATGACTGAGCAAGCGCTATCAACCGCTGAGATAAAGCAGCCGCTTACTAAATCAGAATTGAGCACACAAACCGAGTCTCGTATTGCGGCTGCGCCTGACGAAGAATCAAAAATTGAAGCAAAGAATGATGAGTTTATGGCGATTTCCAAAAGCTCATCAGTTACATACAGAGAGTCGGCGGGTGGAGCCAATGTCCGCTATGATGTTATATCAAATCAATTGAAGGAGAGCATTATTCTCGACAGCCTTCCGCTTAGGGTGGCTTCATTGCTCAGCGATTCGCGCTCAAAATTGACAAATCTGTCATATTCATTTATTTTCAGCAGCACTGGTCTAACGGCGGAGCTTGCGGAGGATAATTCGGTTAACTTTTTTGCGGAGAATCAAAGCGATATCAATGAACCAATATTTACGATTACCGCTCCATATATGTTTGATTCAGCCGGAGAATACAGCGATGATATATCGGTTGAGTTACAGAAAACCGATGACGGATATTTATACACTATTTCCGTAAATTGGGAATGGTTGGCGGCCAAAGAGCGCGTTTGGCCGATAACCATTGACCCGACAATTCAAACACCGCAAACGCGTATTATTAAAGGGTCGTATGTTTCTCAAAAATATAATACCAATACTCATCAAAATGAGCCCATGTATAATGTCGGATTCAATTCCCTTGGTGGACAATATGAATACAGAGCATTCGTAAGGCTTCCGATTCCGACAACGTTGTATGAGCCGGGGAGCCGTATTATATCAGCAAAGATGCGCATGTCTTATTTCCCTGGCGCGCATATACCAAACGGGAATAAACAGATAAATGTTCATAAGGTTCTCGACTGGTGGCATGAAGCCAGCTTGACATGGGATTCTATGCCGGGCCCTGATATGTATTCACCCGTTATAGATTATGCGATTACCAAATCTACCAATACCGGGTCGCATGATATGTTTGACATTACAAAACCCATGCATGACTGGACAAGTGGAGAATCAAACTACGGATTAATGTTTGCAATGGCTAATCCCTCTGGTCAAACTGAACTCGCAGTTTATGCCTCTGATATTTCTAATTATTCATCTCTTTATCCCGTATCATACATCTCCTATCGCAGTATGGTTGGATATGAGGATTATTGGACATACACCACATTGCCGGCAGGCCGTGGCGGCAGTATGAGTGTCAACAACTTTACCGGCGGAACATCGGCAACATTGCCGGTCGTAAACAGCGCCGGAGGACTGCGCCTTCCGGTTAATTTGTCGTTGGTGTATAACAATGATGTGCGCAACAATGCACTATATACGGATGTTGGTTATGGATGGCAGACAAACTTCCATATTTATTTGACAGCGGTAACCGATTCCGGATTGCTTGCTAACGGATATAAAAGTTACTTGAATGATGCTGATGGTACCAAACACTATTTCAAATTTGACAGCGCAACAATTGGTAAAGATGAAGATGGATTAGGTCTTACCATGGATGTATCGACAATTAGCGCAGTAAAAGTCACGGACAAAAACGATAATGTAATGGTGTTCAATACTCAAGGGAGACTCGTACAAATAAAAGATTCCGACGGAAATATGGTCTCGTTAAGTTATTCCGGAGGACATATCAATCAAATCACCGACGGAGCCGGTCGAAAATATACATTTGCCTATTTTTCAAACAGTCCGGGGGTCGTTGAATCAATAGCTGACCCATCCGGACGAAAAACCACCTTTACATATAACACATCACGGCTGACAAGGGTTACATACCCTGATGGTTTGCACACTAACATTGATTATACTGCATACAATGCGAACGGCAGCATAAAGTATATTCAGGGAATCGAAGGCGATTGTATTCGCGTCGCTTATTCAAAGTCAGCATATTCGCTTGGAATACACGCGACAACTCTTGAGCGTGTATCCGGCCCCACATCCTCAACTTCTTCAAGAAAATACACCTTTGCATATACTGCATATAAGACAACGATAACGGACAAAACCGGATTTTCGCTTGATTACCGGTTTAATACATATGGACAAACGGTGGGAATTCTTGACAGCGAGGGGAATGCGCAGTTTTTTGAGCGCGGTGCGCCCGGCGGCATAAGCGGCGAGGTTAATAAGATAAAATCATCGTCCAAGGCACAGAAAGCGGTTACCAACCTATTGAAAAACGGCAACGCCGAATCGCTTTCGTCATGGAGTCAAACCGCATCAGGAAGCCCGACCGGCTCAACGGGGTTGTCCTCCTCTGTAAAATATATGGGCAGCAACTCAATCACTATCAACAAAACATCAAGTAAAACTCCTCGCGACCGGATGATGCGGGTACAAAGCGTACCATCGCAATCCGGTATGAAATATACACTTTCGGCTATGATAAAAACCTCCGGCATAAGCTCAGCCGGCAATGGCGGTGCCTCTATCGGCATAAGTTATACCGATGCTTCGGGACAAACGGTAACGGCCGAGGGCGAGCGTGTTACCGGAACGGCAGATTGGGCGCGATATTCAGTCACAACACCCACTCCCACCAATGGAAGTGCAATGAATATTGTGCTGAGCATCGAATATGAAACCGGAACAGCATATTTTGATAATATACAACTGGAGGCCGGCGAATCGTCGAACCGATACAACCTTTTGGAAAACAACGGGCTGGAGTTTGTGACAAACAGTGTACCGAACAATTGGGATACATATGGCCGATATGCCACGGGGGATTTCAGTCAAACAGGCGTGAAACATTCCGGAAGCTCTGCCTATAAGGTTGACCCGGGTCGCGATAACGGAACCCGCCCCAACAAGGGAATATATCAACGCATTTACACATCGGGTGTCACCGGAGATAGCTATGTGTTCGGCGGATGGGCGAAAGCTGATTCGGTTACAACCGAGGAACGCGAATTTTCCTTTACCATTGATTTTGAATTTTGGAACGGAACGACCCTTCTTTCTCATGTGCCGGTAAACTTTAACTGGGCCGACTCAGATTGGCAATATGTGAGCGGTTCGGCAATTGCTCCCGCTAACTACACCTCTGTGGGTTACAGCATGCGGTATTACAACAATTGTAATGTTGCGTATTTTGACGATCCACAGGTTTTTCGCGAGGAATTCGGTCAGAGCCTTTCCTATGACGCAGACGGCAATATTGTCAGCAATGTTGATCTCGCAAAGAACCAATCTGCATTTGAATACAGCGATAGCAACGAGCTGATTAAGTCCACAAACCCGCAGGGAAGCAGCTTTCAATACACCTATGATAACACAAAAACCCATCAGCTCAAGTCCGCATATAATACTGATACACGTTACAGCTTTGAATATGATACATACGGGAATCCAACCTCCTCAAAAACCCAAAGTATGGAAATTGTGTCGGGCAACAAATACCATATTCGTACCGGACTTTCAAATCAGTCATTGGAGGTTTATGGACAATCGACAGCCAATGCTTCACCGGTATATCAAAACCTCTTCAACGGCGGAAACAATCAAATTTGGACAATCACAAAGCTCTCTAACGGATTCTATAATCTCTCTCCTGCACACGCACCGGCAACAGTGTTACAGATTGCCGGCCCGTCCTCCTCAAATGGCGCAAAAGCGCAGATTGGGACACGCGTTTCGGCAGGTCAAGCCAATCAGGAATGGAGCATTACAAGAAACGATGATGGCACCTTTAAGCTTTCGACACGCCATTGTTCCGGCTCTTCATTACAGGTTAATACAAGCGGCGGAGCCGCGCAAGCTATCCAGTTTACGAGCAGCAGTACAGCAGCAACCCAAAAATTCATCATTGAGCCTATTGGCAATTCAACCAACGCCCCATACACTTCCCAATCAGCCACATACAGTTCCAATGGCAATTTTCTCACCTCAATAACCGATGCGCGAGGAAATAGCGTTAACTACAACTATAATGCGACAAAGGGACTTATGACCTCGTCCTCGGACTCGTCCGGAAGCATCAACTATTCATATGACGCAAATACCGATGCGCTGAAATCCGTGACAAAGTCCACTGGCAGCGGCAATTACTCCAGTAGCTATTCCTATAACAAAGACCGTCTCAGCTCCATAACCCATAACGGATTCAGTTATAACTTCGCTTACGACTGGACGGGAGCTAATACAACCGTCAAGGTCGGGACACAAACGCTTATTACCAACACATACGACCATAACAAGGGAGTGCTGACGAAATCAACCTATGGCAACGGCAATGCTGTTAATTTTCTCTACGATGCAGTGAACCGCGTTACCAGCAAAAAATATGACAATGTGCTGAAATTTGAATATGTATACAACAATGAAGGCGCGCTTGACACACTCAAGGATTACGAAAACAATGTAACAACACGGTACACCTATGATTTGGCGGGTCGCCCGGTGAAATCCCTTTCCTCAAACGGATTCGCGACAAGCTACGCCTATGACAAGGACAATTTGAGCAACGCAGGCTCAAAGCTTGGCAATTATTCAATGAATTCGAGCTATACATACGATGTGGAAAACCGCTTGAAAAAAGCTCTTTCCGAAAGCAGTAACGGCTCAACAACGGTCAGAACACAGAATCAATATACCTATGACAGACTCGGACGAATAACCTTCAGCAACCTTTCCAGTATTGTGGCGAACACCTCCGTCACGCTTGCGAACACGACCTATACATACGTTGCGGGCAATGGCGCAGGTGCATCAACAACAGGACTGCTCGCAAGCATCAAAAACAGCTCGGATGCTGCCGCTATTTCATACACCTATGATGCTTTAGGCAACATTCTTACCATATCCGAAGGCAGCACGCTCAAGGCGAGCTATGTGTACGACGATGTAAACCAGCTTGTACGCGAAAATAACACGTATTTGAACAAATCCGTGACATATGCGTATGATGCCGGTGGAAATCTCGTGACGAAAAAGGAATATGCGTACACGACCGGAACACTTGGGGCTGTTACGTCAACTGTTACCAACACCTACGGTGACAGCAAGTGGAAGGATAAGCTGACAAAGTACAATGGCACGGCGATATCCTACGATACTATCGGCAATCCGCTGAATTGGCGAGATGGAGCCGCGCTTACATGGAAAAACGGGCGGCAGATGGCGAC
>JGI994J12354_10002683_pt1 | contig 17066 bp, 16 predicted proteins | sample IntmicLarv3ML3BL_FD_12354 | JGI IMG/M metagenome (IMG submission 12354) | reverse complement strand
CAATCAACCGATATGTACCAAGGGCAAGATTTTATTTCTTCTTTTACATATGTTAAGTTAGTTGCATATACTTTATCAAAAAAACCTTTTTTATATGCTTCATTAAATATTTCTATTCCTGCTGTAAACATGGCAAATGTTGATACTATATTAATGCTTTTTGGGTTTTTCTTTCTTATTTCTTCACAGACTTCTAACATTGAACCACCTGTTGCAATCATATCGTCAACTATTATGATATTTTTGCCTTCTATCTCAGCACCCATATAGGCATGAGCAACTATAGGATTAACTCCTTTAACTACTTTAGATAAATCTCTTCTTTTATAGAATACTCCAACATCACTTCCTACCATATCTGCATAATATCCGGCTCTACTCATGGCACCAAAATCAGGACTTATTACTAACATGTTATCTATTTCTTGTTTATCATTTTCTATAATACTTTCTAGTATGGTATGAGTGGCATATAGGTTTTCAAAAGGAGTCATTGGTATGGCATTAGCAACATTTGGGTCATGGGCATCAAAAGTTATTATGCTATCTACTCCTAGTCTTTCTAGTTCTTGAAGACTCATAGCACAATCAAGGGACTCTCTTCCTTTTTTACGATGTTGTCTGGCTCCATAAAGGAATGGTGTTATTACAACGACTTTAGAAGCTAATCCTCCTACTGCTGATATTACTCTTTTAATATCTTGAAAATGTTCGTCTGGACCCATATAATGTGGATTTCCATGTAGTTCATAGGAGATACTGTGATTAAATACGTCTGATAGTATGTATACTTCGCTACCACGTACTGTTTCATTAAGGGTAATTTTACCTTCTCCATTTGTAAATCTACTATTAGTTATGTTAATAATATGATTTTCTCCAGTTTGTTCTGATAAGTATTTGTTTACTTTTTCTCCTAGCTCTTTACAGTTTTCCATGACAATTAGTTTTAATCTTTTTTTCATACCTTACTCCTCCATTATGAAATTTAAAAAATAGTAAATTAAAATTTACTATTTATCTCTTGGACGTTTGCTATATTTGAATGCTAAAGTTAGCATATAAAATAGTGGCAATACTATGTATGCATTACTAATGAATAGTGAAATGTATTTAATTCCTGAAACAAAAGCTACATCTCCCATTATTGTAATACTAATTAATGATGCTGTAACAGATACTATGAAGAATACTATTAAGTTTATTATTCTTCTTTCTTTTGCTTTATAGTCATTAATATTAACTGCAACAAAATAAGTATAAGCAAAACCTACTAGTAGTTGCATAAATATCATACAATATACATCGATTGTAGGACCTAGTTCTCTTATTAAATCTTTATTAAATAGGCAGTTCATATTTGCTAAATAGTCACATGCTACTGGACTTGGTAATACTGTTGATTTTAGTAAATAAAAGTTAGCATATAAATATGTTAGTAATGTGAATATTAAAGAAACTGCTATAAATAGTAGTAAACTTTCATACTCATCTTTGTTATCAAATTTCTTTACAAACATGCTTGTTGGCAAGTAAACCATAAAGCAAAATATTGCAATTAGTAACATTGTAAAAATTAAAAATTCCATGTCATCACCCTTTCTATCATGAATTAGTTATATCATATATCTTGCTCTTTAACAACCTGAAAAAAAGAAAATTTACAAAATTTTCTTTAGGTTTAAACTGGCATTATATAAATCATTTTTTTTGATTTTTTTGTCACTAGAAAGAATATTAATTGCTTCTTTTATATTGCAACTATTTTTCATCATGGTGTCAATCAATAATGCTTCTAATGTTAATTCTAGTTCTTTTGTTTCTTCTTTTTGTTCTTTTTTTTCAATGACTATAACATATTCACCTTTTTCAATGTTAGGGTCATTTATTATTTTCTCATAGACTTCTTCTATAATTCCATAAATGCATCTTTCATAAAGTTTAGTTAAATCTGAACATATTGCTATATTGATGTTTGGCATTGTATCCATTAGGTATTTAACAGTTTTCTTTATTCTTTTTGGTGATTCATAAATAACAATTGTATTTATTTGATTGTTTTTTATTTGTTCTAGCTCTTCATTTATTTTTTTCTTATCAGTAGATAGAAAACCGAAGAATAAAAATTTATCAGTATTTAATCCTGATATGGATAATGATGTTGTTACTGCTGATGGTCCTGGTATCCCTATTACTTCTAGATTCTCTTCTCTTGCAAGTTTTACAAGTAAATAGCCAGGGTCTGATATGCATGGTGTTCCTGCATCACTAACTAAAGCGATATTTTTTCCATCTTTTAGATTCTGCACTATTTTTTCTCTTGTTTTTAGTTCGTTAAATTTATGATAAGCAGTCATTTTAGTTTTGATAGAAAACTTGTTTAATATCTTAATAGTGTGCCTTGTATCTTCAGCTAATATTAAATCAACATTTGTTAGGGTGTCAAGGACTCTTTTGGATATGTCATCTAGATTTCCTATTGGTGTTGCAACAATATATAATGTTCCCATAACTCACCTCTTTAATTTTTTAAATTTCATATATCCATCCAGGTTGCCAGGCTTTTCTTTTTCTCCAGTCATTTGAATTAGCTTCTTCCCAAGTTATTTTTTTTGTTAATACTTCAAATGCTAACTGTGGTGCTCTGTGGGCAACTATAGCTATTGTCTTACCAAGATATTCTTTTTTTAAGTATTCTATAAAATCAGCAATTCTTGTTTCGACATCTTTTAAAGATTCACCATTGGGAAATGCATCATATATGTGATTTTCATAAACAACTAAATCTTTAGATTTTCCATCATAATCTCCATAATTGCATTCTCTTAGTCTTTTATCTTGTATTTTTTTACAATTAGGAAAAGCAATATTTGAAGTATCAATTGCTCTTATTAAATCAGAAGTAAATATAATGTCAAAATGTTGTTTTTTATTTACTTCACCTAGATTTTTTGCTTGTTCTCTTCCTAAATTGGTTAAGTCTACTTGATTCCACCCACTACATATTTCTTTTTCATTATCATAAGTTGTACCATGAACAAAATAGATTATTTTAGTTTTCATTTTTGCTATTTTTAATTTATGTGATGTTATTACTGTGTAACTATGGGCATTGACTGTTATTATATAATTTTCAAATGTTATATACCAGTTTTTACCTTTTCTAGTTATGTTATTATTTGGATTTTTAATTATTCTTTTACACCAATTGATAACATCTTCTTCTAAACCTAAATTTCTTTTGATTCTCATAATGCCTAACTTAGTTGTATGTAATTTATCTAGGTTTAAAAGCAGTTCATTATTCATAGTATTTCTCCTTAATTCTTATTATCTAAAATTTGCAGTTAAATATTCAGTAATCTTTTCTAATTTTTCTTTTGAATCTTCTTTAGTTGTTCCTACTGTTTGTAGATAATATTTTATTTTAGGTTCTGTTCCTGAAGGTCTTACTGCAAACCATGAGTTGTCTTCTAAAATATACTTTAGAACATTTGATTGTGGCAAGTTGATAGTTGTCTCATCATTAGTAGTATAGTTAAATCTTCTTTGTGATAAATAATCTTCCTTTATAATTACCTTTAACCCTATTATATTTTCTAGATTAGAACTTCTGAATTTTGCCATTATAGATTTTATTTTTTCTACGCCTTCTATTCCTGGGTAGTAATCATTTAAAGTTTCTTCAGCATAGTAACCATATTCTTTATATAGTTCTTCTAGCTTTTCAATAATAGTCATTCCTTTTTCTTTTAAGTGTTCGCATAGTTCACACATGATAAGTGCTGCACTGAAACTGTTTTTATCACGTACATAGTCACCTACCATGTATCCAATACTTTCTTCAAATCCAAAGATGTAGTTTTTACTAGGATTATTAACATATTCAGCTATTTTTTCACCAATGAATTTTGTTCCTGTATAGACATTTTCTATAGCTACTCCATACTTTTTAGCTATTGGTTCTAGCATGTTAGAAGTTACTATGGTTTTAATCATTAGACCATTTTCTATATTAGACCAATTTTCTAATATATAAGATCCTATCAATATTCCTACTTGATTTCCTGATAAGTTGATATACTCGCCTGTGGAAGTTTTTACTACTGCACCCATTCTATCAGCATCAGGGTCACTTGCTATTATGATATCCGCATTATGTTTTTTTGCTAGTTCTATAGCAAGGGCAAAAACAGTTCTATCTTCTGGATTAGGATAAGCGGCTGTTGTGAAGTTGGGGTCTGGGTCTTTTTGTTCTTCTACAAGATGCAAGTTTACATATCCTGCTTCAGTTAATATATTTGTCATTGGTATTGCTCCAGTGCCATGAAGTGGTGTATATATTATTGTTGTCTTTTTACTACTACTATCTTTTCTAGCAAGTTTTCTAGTTTCTGATTCGAAGTTCTCAGCTATACTTTCATCGATGTAATTAAATAAACCTTGATTAATCATTGTTTCAATCTCATCTAGATTAATATTTTGATACCCTTTGATTTTATTTATTTCACTTAGTATTTCTTTATCTTCTGGTTCGACTACTTGGAATCCTTCACTATTATAGACTTTGTAACCATTATATTCTTTAGGATTATGACTTGATGTTATATTAATTGCCATACTAGTTTTTAGTTGTAAGGCAGCATACGCTAATTCTGGTGTTGATGTTAGTTTTTTAAATAAGTAGGTTTTTATTCCTTTTTTATTTAATACTAGTGCTGTTAATGATGCAAAAAATTCTGAATTATGTCTTGAATCATATGCTATTGCTACACTTGGATTTATAAATCCTTTATTTAATATGTGATTTGCTAATCCTTCTGTTACTTTAGTAATTGTGTACTTGTTCATACGGTTAGTTCCAGGACCCATTATTCCTCTTAATCCTGCTGTACCAAATTCTAAATCTTTATAAAAACTGTCTTCTTTTTCTTCTTCTGTTAATGCTTTTAATAATTCTTTTGTATTACTATCTATAACACTACTATTTAACCATTCATTATAACTATTCATATAATCCATTTTGAAAACCTCTTTTCACTTATTTAATAAAACTATTATATCATTTATTTTAATTACATTTAATCTTTTTTATAGTAATTTTGTGATAGAATATTTGTATGGAGAAGATTATATGGAGAAAAAATATATTATTTTACTTATTATATTGGGCATTTTTTTGTTGGGTGCTATTTATGCTTTTAGTGTCAATTATTATGTAAAAAAATCTACAAGGAAAAGATTATATAGTTTTGATGAGGTTGTTGATATAAAACTTAATGATATTGATTGCATTTTGGTTTTAGGTGCTGGTGTTAAAGAGAATGGTCATCCTAGTAATATGCTTGAAGATAGGCTTCTAACTAGTATTAAGTTATATAATCATTATAAGAATATTCCTATTTTAGTCAGCGGTGACCATGGAAGAGAAGATTATGATGAAGTTAATACTATGAAGAATTATCTTATTAAGAATGGTGTACCTGATAATATGATATTTATGGACCATGCTGGTTTTTCTACTTATGAAAGTATATATAGATCTAGAAAAATATTTGAAGTTAAAAAAGCTATAGTAGTAACTCAAGAGTATCATTTGTATAGAACGATGTTTATTGGAGATAAACTTGGTGTTGATACCTATGGTGTTTCTAGTAGTATTAGGTCTTATGGTGGTCAGTCTTATTTTGACTTTAGAGAGTTCCTAGCTAGAAATAAAGATTTTCTTAAAACTATTTTAAAACCTAAACCTACTTATTTAGGAGAAGTTGTACCAATAAGTGGTGATGGTAATGACACAAATGATTATTAAAACCAAGATGTGACTCTTGGTTTTTGTTTGGTTTATTTTCTACATTTTATTCTGAATGAAATAGTTTTGTAGTATTAATACTGTTTATTTTTTTAATTGCTAATAACACTGTGAATAATGGAAGAAAAATTAGGATTAAAAGTTCAAATCCATAAATTAAAAATATTTCGAAAATATAATGATTTATAAAATGTAACAAGGTTACTGAAGATATAAACATTTTAATTATAATTAATGAAATTCCAGATAAAATAAATGATAAAAAGAAAGCAATAATCAGAATTATGTATATTTTGGATAGTAGAATTATAATAATATCTTTGGGTTTATATCCCATTGTTTTATATAATGCTATATCCTTTTTTTCTGTAAAAATAATATTACCAACAACTAATTGAATAAAAGCAAATATGCCTATTATTAATGCGATTATCATTAGCTTTAAGTAAGTAATAAGATTATCTTGCATTTTTATTTCTGTGACACTTGAAGTATCAAATAAATTAGCATCTATATTAATATCTGAAAGTTTTTTAACTACCTCATCTAAAGAATCATAATTATCAATTACTGCATTGTAGATTATTTTCTGTGATTCTTCACCAAAATTATTTTGCATTGTTAATGCTGAAGTATAAATATAATCTTGGAATCCTTCATAACTACTTTCATATAATCCAACAACTGATACTGTATAAGTATTACTTAAATGTTCAAATGATATTTTTTGTGGTAAGTTTTGAACTTTTATATTCAATTTTTCCGATAATTTATTAGATATAATTACTTCATGACTTGTACTATCTGAATAGATTCTTCCACCTGTTATTTTAAATGTTGATGATGGCATATATAATAATTGATTTTCTATATTTTTTTGAACTTTAATTTCTACAGGATAGTAATATCTGTAAACTTCTTTTATATTCTCAATTGAATACACCGAGGTGAAGAATTCTTTTTCATCATCTAATTCACTTCTACTACCAATATATAGAATACGATTTTTCAATTGATTTTTTATTTCAATATTTGAGTAATAATTAATATATCTATTTATAAATAATGTACCAAACAAAATAAGAAAACATATAAAGCTAACAATTAAGAAAGGAAAATATTTTTTGCCATTTCTAAATGATAATATAATTAATCTTAGCATTTTAAATCACCTATTATACTTGCTTTAGTAATTGTTTGTTGATAAAGCAAATTATTTATAATTGATGCAATTAACATAATTACTATTGATATAATAATTGAAAATAGATTAATGAATATCACCATTTTAGAAAATATAAATGGTTTGAATATTCTAATTAATATAATAGTCCCAATAAATATTAATGTAATTATAATTGATAAAATAATACTTATACCACCTGTTATTAATGATTCACACAAAATTATATTCTCTATATCTTTTTTATTGTATCCTAAAGTGCGGTATAAAGCTATTTCATAGCTTTTTTCATTTAATGATTTTCTGTGAATTGAAAAAATTATAATACCTACTAATAGCAATGCTACAAATGTTATAATTATGGATGCTAATGAAATTAAATCAAAAAACGTTGTATTAACTTGAAAGGCAAGGCTTGCCATATATCCTTTTTCTGAAATGGCATTAGTAACTGATTCCAAATTTTTTGTGTTATCAATTTGGATTATTATTGATCCATATTGTTCACTTAAATCCAGATTTTTGCAACTATCTTTAGTAATGTTATAAACAGTATTATGAGTAGTATAACACACATTTTCATCTATATAAGTTCCACTGTTTTGATATAATCCAACTAATTTTAGTTCTTTATTAACATCTATTCCAGAAAGGTTTTCCATGCCATTAAGTACAAAATAATTTGTTTGGAATAATGAGTCTATTTTCTTGTTTAAATGGATAATATCATCACTGTTAACTTTTGATAACATTTCTGTATCACTATTTGGATAGAAATTTACAGGACACACAATCTCATTGTCTTTTGTTGGCAACTGCCCTATTATTATAGAAGGAATAGTTTCTTTAATTCCACCTTTCAAGAAAAAATCTCCAGTTACATTATTCGTTCCTATTTTCGTAATATTTAATACTGTGTAATATGAATTATCTGAAAATACCGAGACGATGTGCTCTATTTTCTCCAGTTCTTTTATTACATCTGATTCTTGTTCGTTATCATAGTCATAACTAACAAATATTGTACGATAATTGATGTCTCTTTTTATTCCTGTTTCTAGATATTCTACCATTGTTGTTCTAAATGAAAATACAAATATAATCAGTAATGTTGATATACAAAAAAATAAAATACTATATCTTGTTTTTTTTTGCCTAATAACATTTTTAGATGATAATGTTAATATATTACTTATTTTCATATTTAACACCCAACGTACCTTGTTTCATTTCTAATACATAATCTGCATATTTTGTAACTTCACTGTTGTGTGAGACAATAATAATACACTTATCTTGTTTTTTGAGTAATTCAAATATTTCTAATATCTTTTTTTCGTTTTCTTTATCTAAATTTCCAGTTGGTTCATCTGCTAGAATAATTGATGGATTGTTGGCAAGAGCTCTTGCAAGTGCTACTCTTTGCTGTTCTCCACCTGATAATTCACTTGGTAAATGATTTGCTCTATCTTTTAATCCAACTTTTTCTAATAAGGATAAAGCTATTTTTTTTCTTTTAGAATTACTTAATTCCTTGTCTAAATAAAGTGGTAACATAACATTCTCATATGATTTCATATACGGATTTAAGTAATATGATTGGAAAACAAATCCTATTTTATTTTTCCTAATATTCGCCTTTTCATCTTCTGCTAGTGTGGATACATTTTTACCTTTTATTGTTATTTCACCACTTGTTAGGTTATCTAATAATCCTAAATTTTGGATTAATGTGCTCTTCCCTGATCCAGAGTTACCTGTAATTACGTATATTTTCCCAAGTTCAAATTCTTGACTGACATTTTTTAAAGCTGTAATTTTTATATGGTCTTTTTCATATATACGCGAAGCATTTTTAATACTAATAGCAATCATTACATCACATCCTATAATTTGATGTGGGAGTATCACTCCCACATCTATATTTTTTTATTTAATAGTTTTCAATAACAACTAAATTTGACTTTATTCCTGCATAGTAAGTTCCTGTTCCACCTGTACCTGTTCCAGCATTTGTGTAAGTAGCAAACTGGTATACTTTGCTTCCAGTTCCTACGTTTCCCATCACAGAGCGGTTATTACTATTTAGTGGAGTATTTGCTACTACACGTGATTGTAGTGTAAATCCTTGCCAGTTACTTGTTCCTAACATAATAACTATTTTTTTCGTAAGACTTGAGTCTAAAACTTGATCAACTCTAATATTAATAGCATGACCTTTAAATGTATAATTTCTACTTGCACCAGTAACATTGGATCCAGCACTAATATATAGTGTACTATTATAACAGATGCCTGCTAAAACTAATGTAGGAACTAAACAAAGTAATAATAATAAACTGACAACGCATATTTTCTTTTTCAATTTTTATTCCTCAACTTTCTTTTTTTATTAAACCAATGAGTTTCATTAATTATATATACCTCCTTTCAAAATTATAGAAACACATTAATTTTATATTTATAGTAGAAATATAACACAATTAATAAGCAAAAATTTAAACATTATACTCATATGTATTTTTCAAATCACCAATTGCTATTTTTTTTAAAAATGTATTATTTTTTTGTAGATAATGGATTGAAAATGGCATTTAAGGGATTATTTTCGTGTATTTTAAGCTAAATTTAATTAATAAGTGGCACTTTCTAAACATATAGTAACTATATTCATTTTTCAATTGAAGATAAGATTTCACTTTTTTGTCCTTTAACATAATTGGATTCTGTTCACTTTTACTGTATGTAGTTGTCTACAATTAGTAATTTGTAATCATCTAATTCATCTTTATTGAATATTATTGCATTGACAGCATATATTTTGATACCAGTTACAGTTTTATAATATATATATATTCGACTTATAATATGACTACACTATTATTAAGGTCCTCATTTTAATTTATTACTTATTACTTTAATTCTAAATTATAATTACTGGATTCTAAATCAATTAAATTATTATATTTTTTGCTAATGTTATTTTGCCAACTCCAGCTATAATCATACCTTGTTTCATCGTTCACACCTCTCAGAGTCTTTTCTTAATGTATTTTTTTTATTTAATTTTAGTCCATCAAAACTTTTATTAGATATGTTTTTATTATTATGTTGAGTAAATACCAAGCACATTATCTTAAATTATACATGAGTTGTATCTCATTTTTTTTAAAAATCAAGTTATTTTTACATAACTTGATATAATTTCTATATGGTGCTGAAAACTGGAATTGAACCGAGTACCTACCAGAAACAACCTGGTTATTCTAACATTGAACTATTTCAGCAGTTCTTTTAATATTATATACTTTTATATAATATTATGCAATTAAATTATGTGAAACTTGCTATTTCCCTTAAAATATGTTATAATCTGTTGCTAATAAAGGGGTGCGATGATGTCATTTAGTGATATAAAAGCGAAAGAAAAAATAATTAGTATTAGTGAATCTGATGGTAAAAGAAGTGAGTTATTTGTTAAACAAACAGGAACACCTGGTCACGCTCCACAATACATTGTATTTTTAGCAGCTGAAAATAGCAGTCATAATATGGGATACGTTTATTTTTCTGTTAATGAACAACGTGAAATAAGTAGGTTTATAGGTATGAAAATAGAACCAGAATTTCGTGGTAGAAGTTATGGTAATTTATTGCTTTCATCATATATAGATTTATGTGATGATTCATATATTACAAATTTAGATGCTAATACTAAGCAACGAAAACCTGAGATAGTTCATATTTTAAAGAATTTTGGATATGGTCTTATCAAAACTCCACCTGACCATAAACGTATTACTTTAGTACATGGTGGAGAAGATGCAGTAAGTAAACTTTATATTCCTGATAGTAAACTTAGAAGAGTTGTTGAAGGTTCTAAATTAGCTCGTGATAATAATTATGTATTTGTTTCTTCTTTAGAAGGACAGACTGTTATAGATGAAGTTTATTATGGACAGCATTATTACCTAACTGATAGAGCTAAATGTATTGGAAGACAAGACCAAGTTAGAAACCGCTTTGGAATTCGTTAATAGATAATATGATTTAAAAAAGACCAATTTATTTTATTTGAATAATTGGTCTTTTTATTTAATGATTATGTCCAAAATGGCTTGATGTACTAGTTTCAACATTGCATTCATAGTTTAAGCACTCTTCATTTTCAAACTCTAATTCGACTGTACTGTGATTAAATCCGTGTTCAATTAATTCTTCTTTAATATAACTTTTAACAGCTATAATATCTTTTTTCTTGGCATCTTCCCCTATTTTTATATGCATCATAATATATTTATTGCTACCATCCATAGTCCATACATGTATATGATGGATATCTTTAATATCCTTGTTTTTTAAGATATGTTTTTTTAAGCTTTTAATATCAATGTCTTCAGGTGCTTTTTCTAAAAACACTTCAAATATTTTCTTTAAATTAATTATAACTCTTGATAGTATAAAAATAGTAATTAGAATAGATAATATGGGGTCTAGTACTGGAATATCAAATATTTTCATGATAATACCAGTTATTAATACAGCTATCCAACCAATAACATCTTCTAACAAATGTAAATTAATTGCTTTTTCATTAAGGCTGTGCCCTTTTGCTGTTTTGTAAGCTGCCAATCCATTTATCAATGCTCCAAATACTGCTAATATTAAAATACCATCATAGTTTACTTCTTCTGGATTTATTATTCTTGGAATTGCATTATATATTACTATTATAGAAGTTACTAATAAAAACATTGTACTTATTAATGCTCCTAACACTGAGAATCTTCCATATCCATATGTGTATTCTTTATCAGGCTTTTGTTCTGATTTCTTTTCTAGAAACCATGATGCTGCTATTGATAAACTATCACCAAAATCGTGTAGTGAATCAGTAATAATTGCTATACTATTTGTATAAAGACCACCAATTAATTCAATGATTGAAAATATAAAATTAAGCAAAAAAGCAGTCATAATATTTTGGGTTGATTTCTTTTTCATGTTATCACCTACCTAATATAAGTATATTCTATTTAGAGGCAAAATAAAAGCTAAGAATTTTTATTTTTCTTAACTCACTTATGTTATTTTTTTTCCATAGTATCAAAATATTTTTTAGCTGTAGCTGTTGCTCTTCCAATTTTTTTCACTTTATTCTCTCTAGCTATTACCATTTCTTTAATTTCTGACTCTTGTTTTATGGTATCACTTTCAAACAAGACTTCATTAGTCATAGTTCTAAGAACATCATAAGCATGGTATTCTCTTGCTTCTTTACTCATATCAGCAACTTTACTACTAATTAATAAATTGAGCATTCTGTCTGATACACTTAAATTAGTTACTGAGGCATTACTTGATAAAGTCGACTGCCTTTTTTCTTCATCAGACAATTCAATTCCATTTTTCTCACAATATGTAGCATATAAATTAACTTTATCATCACCCATATCGTGAAAAGATAATCCTAACTCTACAAAATTAACAACAACACCCTTACTATATAAAGAAATTAAATCACTGCTAAGAACTGATTCTAAAAAATTAATTTTTTTCTCATTTAAAACTTGTTCTTCAGTATTTTCTTCTATTTTTAATCGTTTAATAACATATTCATAACTTTCTAGTTGCTCAGTAGATAATGATATAGACCTATCAATTATCTTACTAGCTTGTTTAGGATTCATTAAATATATTGAACATGCTTTTTCAAATTTGTATGCTGAATAATCTTTGATTTTATCTAAAATTCTAAGAGCTCTGTTTTGTCTGAATGGCTCATCAGCATGGTCTTGAACATATTTCTCGTAAAAATCATGTGCATAATCACTTTTTTCTTCATCATCATTTAAATCTCTAATAGTTAGTGCTGTTGCTACTGGAACATTCGAATGTGTTATTCTATCAAGTCTTTCTTGAAGTTCTTCATCACTTAAGGACAAAAATGCTTCATCACTGCTAATTTTAATAAGACTTAAATGTAATAGCTCATCAAGTGAAAATGGAACCTGACCTTTATGATTATTATCAATTCCCAACACATCATTTTCTAAAATTGTATGTAAATATTTCAGAATTATAGAATATTGTGTTTCTGTAAAATCGGCTTTAGACAAGACTTCATGCAATATAAATGGTTTATAATTATTGGCTAGAATAGTGGCTTTGTTAGCAGAATATCCTGTGTCATAAGGTATGCACATATAAAGGAGATTATCATATAAACTGTCATCAATAGAAAGGGTTCTAGGGTCTAGAAAAATCGAATAAATATCGGCTACTCTATTATATTTTGTTCTATTATCATTCAAACCAAGTGTATCATGAGGAATTGAACTATCAAGAATTGGCATACTAATGAACCATAATATTTTCTTTTTTTGATTATCAGTTAAAGTACTAATATCATTTTTTTCATCTTCAAACCATTCTAAAATAAATGGGGTTTTTGATAGACTAAACTCTGATTTTGCTAATAAACTTTCAACAATGTGCACATAATCATTTTTTTTATAATATTGTCCATTTGAAAAAGCATTTAATAGCTTTTTTGAACAAATCAGTCCTGATAGGCTCTTAGTTCTACTTATAGAAACTTTTGCAGGTCTAGATTCAGTATAAGAAGAATTATCTTCTGAATTAAAATGATTATAAACTACTTGCCAGATTTCTTGATAAGTCCTGTTAGGTAAATTGGTAAAGTCTTCACTTATAAATCTTTCTAGCATTTTTTTATAGTACTCAAGTGCTTCTTTTGAAACGTTAGAACCATGACTAATTTGCATCGAATCAGCAAAAAGGGTTCTAATCATTTGTTTTTTTATTCCAGAATCAATTTTATCATTTTCAATTACTGCATCCAAGATATCAAAATATTCTGCAGTGATAGGTAGCGAACCAAGTTGTTTTATCAAACTATTCTCATCATCATAAATGTTGCTCATAAAGCCTCCTCATATAAATCAAATCATTAACAATGTTTTATTCTAACATAAATGTATAATTTTACAAGGTATTTTTTATTCCTTTTTTTTGAATCTGAAACTAAAAAACAGCCTAAAACATAGACTATTAATATTAATTTGTTTTTAAATATTTAATTTTCAGTTCTGAGAAGACTTATTTTTAATAGCATAATTTACTTCACTTTACTTTTATTAATGAAGAATTCTTTATTGTATAAAGTCTTCTTTCTTTAAGCATATCTCAATAATAGTTATGTCTTTATTAAACTTTTGACTTATGTATTCTCCTATTTTACTAAATCCTACATCTTCAAAAAGCTTAAAAGCATTTCTACTTTCTTCAAAATCATCATATAAAGCATCTATATTATAGTTATTAAAAGCTACTTTACATAGTTCTTTTAGTGCTTCTTTACCATAACCTTTTCCTTGATAATTTGGTTCTATTAGAATTCCACAATCATACCTGTTTCTTTTGGGATTAAAGTGAAAATTTACATAACCTACAAACTCATTGTCCTCTTTTCTAACAACATATGCAAAATATCTGTTTGTTTCTTTTCTTTTCAGATAATTTTGTTCCCATTTTTCTTGTGGATAATCTATGCAACCAGTATCATAATGATATCCCTCATATGAGACATTCCAACCTGTGTTGTATTTCATGGCAAGTGGGTCAGATAATATTTTTTGCTCATACCAGTATTCTTCTAAAGTAGGCTCTTTCAAATAAATATTCATAGATAATTCTCCTTAACTCTATTGTATATTCTTTTTTTGATAATTATAGAATCTCTAGATTCTCTATAATTTTTAATTTATTTTACACTTTTGCAATCTATTTTTTATTATCATTCTTTACTTTATTTATCCATCTAAACAGTCAAATTAATATTTTTATATCAGCATTACATTTTGATTTTTTCATATTTTTTTCATTATATCTTTACATCTATCAAAATATTTATTTTTGTTGTAAAAATTTTTAGCAATGTCATTGTATTCAAAAACCTCAATTATTACTCTTTTGCATCCAACATCTTTAAAATGTTTTTCCATTTTTTCTAACAACTTTTGTCCAACTCCATTAGTCCTACATTTTTTCGTAACTATAAGTTCAATAATCTTACCACCCTTTGGAGCTCTAAAACTGTAGTTATCTTCTGGCTCAATGATTATTCCTATTATCATGCCTACTATTTTGCACTCATAACATGCTAAAAATATTATACCATTATTATCTTCTATTTCTTTAATACTACCTTTGAAGCTTTCTTCTCTAAAATTATCACCAATGATGTTATAGCCTTCTTTATCTATAGAGACAATATATTCTTGCAATTCTACAAGTAAGTCTTTTACATCTTCTTTATATTCAGGGGAATAGTTTATAAGTTCCATGTTTTAATCACCACTTATATTATATAATATTTTCATATGTTTTACTCAAACTTTATTATAAAAAGAGAGCTTTTGATAATATGTATTATTTATTTTAAAATTTTTAAAAAGTATGATTTTTGATTTTTGCATTCTGTTATATGGCTAAATTCTAAAATTATGTGTTAATATTCTTTTTTTCTTGTGATTAGTTCAATAAGTTTCACTACTTTGTTGATTTGCTATTATTTTTATTATTGTTTATTATGGGTTTGCATTGGAGGAATAATAATGTTGAATATAGTTAATGATTTACATTTTAAATTAACAGAAATAATTAATCAAGGTTGGATTAATGGATATAATCTAGGTACTGGTAGTGCTGGCTTGACTCTAGAGGCACTTTTAAAGATTCCAAAAAATAATTTTGAAATTGCTGATTATGATGGAATCGAGTTAAAAACTAAAATTGGTTATTTTAATAAATATATATCACTGTTCAATAGCGTACCAGACAGTGTTTTGTTCGCTGTTGAATATATTAAAAACAACTATGGGTATCCTGATAAGGACTTTAATGATTTTAAAGTTTTTAATATAGCAATAGAGCATCGAAGCATAACTAATACTAGAAATTGGAAGTTTACTATTAAAATTGATTTTGACAAACAATGTTTATCTTTAATTGTACTGGATAAATGTGGACTTTTTGTAGATGATAGAATATCATGGTCTTTTCAATCAATAGAAGAAAAACTTAATAGGAAATTAAAATATCTTGCACTTGTTGATGCATCAAGTAAAAAAGTTAACAGTGAAATTTTTTTTAAATATAATTCTTTTAAGATTTATAAACTTATATCTTTTGATAAATTTTTAAAGCTAATAGATCAAGGTAAAATTAGAATGACTTTTAAAATTGGTGTTTTTAAGTCTGGAAAAAGATTTGGGCAGACACATTCTCATGGTATTAGTTTTGACCTTCTACATAGCTCTGTTACAGAATTATTTGAAGAAGTTAATGACAAAGACTATATATAAAATTGGAATTCCATTTAAATTAGTAAAAACTTTGGGGTGGGTTTCTTTGAACATAGTTTCTAATCACGCTGCTAAAACAATTACTGTAACCTTTTTTCTATTCATTTACATCTTCTCCTAATTGTAATGGTATAGCACTACAAAATAAAAATTGCTATATCTTATAATTTTAAGATGTAAAGGATATAAAATTTTATTTATATTTTTTTATATTAATATCTAGCATTTAAAAAAATGAGTTTTAAGATTATTTATTCTTAGAAATTGTTATTGTAAAACGCATTTTTTATGGTTTGGAGACAAAGGGAAAAGAAAAAAAGAACTATTGTTCTTCATTATCCTAAATGGTCGAGAAGACAGGATTTGAACCTGCAACCCTTTGGTCCCAAACCAAATGCTCTACCAAGTTGAGCCACTTCTCGAATTAAATGGTGCACCCAATAGGAGTCGAACCCATAACCTCCTGGTCCGTAGCCAGACGCTCTATCCAATTGAGCTATGAGTGCATAACCAATGTCGTGCTGCAATTAATATTCTAACATATAGTTTTAAAAATTGGAATACCTTTTTTTCATTTTGTAACATTTTAAGTTACTATTCACAGCTAAAAGAAAAGAGATACAAAAATGCGAGGAGATTAATCCTCGTTTTTCAATATCTCAAAAATAGAGTAAGGNTTTCC
>JGI994J12354_10002682_pt1 | contig 17067 bp, 15 predicted proteins | sample IntmicLarv3ML3BL_FD_12354 | JGI IMG/M metagenome (IMG submission 12354) | reverse complement strand
ATCCAGCTCATTCCGCCTGCCAGTAAACATACGGACGATGCAATAATGGGGAATAGCGGTATTGTTGCAGGCGGCTTTTCAGTGACAAGGGGCGTACCGACATAGGTGATTGTCACCTTGCGGCCTTCAACAACTTCCTTCGCAACTGTTCCTGAATATGTAATATTTGCCGTGTATCCTGTTGGAACAACGCTAGACTTTATTCCTTTGTAATAAGCAATGCAGGAATAAGGGCCGGGTGAATCCTGCGTGTATCTTTGCACCAACTGCCCTGTATTTTGGTCGAACCATTCCACATGAGAAAGATTCAACCCATTATACTGCTTGGCGATTTGCGCCATATCATTTTGAGGCAATCCGTTGTACTTTTTTGTTTGAGAAACGGTTCTATTTATTGTCTCATGTCCGGTTCCGAAGATTTTAAAAGAACAGTCATCTCTTATTAACGTACCGAAAAAACCGTCGCAATCGTATTCAATCTCTCCTGCAAACGCCTGCGGACCAAATTTATTTTCGGCACTTTGCGTTTCTTGATGCGATATTTCTTGTGTATAGATGTTTACAATATCCGTCACCCCAATCTCTGTTTGAACGTATGCCCACTCTGTGTCGTCGAAAGATGCGGCGGCAATGCCCATAGGATCTTCATGAAGCGAAATGAGATAGGTCATTACCAGCGTTCGATGGTTTTCATCAATAAGCGTTTGCTGTATTTCCGTCGAACTCACCGCTACAATTGTTAATGATAGCGTCATCAGTATTGCAAAAACAAATGTTATCCTGTTCACTTTTTCTCCCTCCTGTACCGTGAGATTGCCAATATTGCGCCGACAATGATGCCTGCGATGGTTGCGATTGGTATGATTAGTTTATTCATTTGCGATACCTCCCAATTTTGAAATGGTTGCCTTAAATTGAATAAGCTCCAAAACTCTTGCTTTCGAAATGTCCAGAGCTTTCTCAGTAGACCTTTCATGCTTTTTCATAAATGCATGAAGCAATACAATATCGCCCTCCTCATCTAAATAGAAAATAATTCGGATCATCTTAACCATGCGTGCTCGCAACTCATACAGACCCTTGTATTTCTCAATTCTAAACGCCTTCACATACGGTGGTTTTAATGCGTTTGCGTCCGCAGATATGAGAAATAGCAGACAGTAAACTTTGTCACACTGCTTTTTCGTTAATCCGTTTATAAAACACTCGACAGGTGTAGCACCGCCGAGTGACTTATACTGCTTAATTGCTTTCAAGGATTTCACCTCCATTTTTTAATAGAATACCTGCTGTATATAAAAAGCACGCAAGCTTTTTAAACTTGCGTGCTTTGGGTTTTACTGCTCTTTACTGAAATACAATTCCAGTGCCTTTTCAACTATTACGCTTATATCTTTTTGCGACTGCTTTGGCGTGAAGTATTTTGCATAAACGGCTTTGCTCACTTTCACAACAGGTGTGCGATTTACTTTGGGTTTTAAAGTAAGTTCGCCATTTAGAATGAGATATGCGTTTTCTTCTGTTAGATTGCCGGTGTCAGAATATCTTTTAAGGGTATCTGCCTTCTTTTGGTCAATACGAAAGTTATTTAATGTCATACATTGAGCAAGATATTCCTGCGCTGCTTTTTTCAAAAATGATATTTTTACTGCAGGGACAAATGGAATTTTACCGTCGTCAAGCAAAAGTTTCAACGGGATAATCAGCTTGTCAATTCTCAAATATCGTGCTATAGTACTTGCATCTAATCCATACCTTTGACCTAGAGCATCACGAGAGTTCAACTTGTGTTCATTTTGAGCAGAAGTTTCTTTTCCCTTGATTTCATGCGGATTTTCTAGGTTTTGGATTTCATTTAAGATGTCATTTCGTTTCCCCTGCGAAAACATTTTTGAATAATGCAGCACAATAACAGCCGCTTTTTCTGAATGCTTCATTTCACTAAAAGAACGCTGCATAAGATTAGTTTCCACAACATAAATCCAAGCTTCTTCATCTGTCAGATTCAGTTTGATTTTACACAGGGTTTCGGTAAGGCCGGCTTCCATTCCACAATGCTTACGGTTATGACCGGACAATATATAATATTTCCCGTCACCTTTGGGCCGGAGAATGATATCCTGCAGAATGCCTTTTGTCCGAATGCTATGCACCATATCTGCTTTGCGTTCACCATCATATAAATGAAAGCGATGCCCTGGATGATCTTCCATATCCGCAAATGAAACAATTCTGTAAATCGTAGATTTTGCCTCTTCCTGTGAAAGGTTACGATTTTTCTCTGCTTCAGCATTTTTGAGTAACTGATCAAAACTTTTAAGCTGTGGCAGTTTCTTCTCTTTTGTTTCTGCCATCTTCAATTACCTCCTTTGCAAGAGCTGAATAAGCTATGGCAGCTTTGCTTTTTTCATCGTATTCCATGACGGATTGACTGTAAAAATTTGCTTCACCTACCCTTACTGTATTTGGAATATGTGTATCAAATATTCGAATCGAACCTTGACAAAACGCTTGAAGCATTGCATAAGCTTCTCGAAACAACACAGTCCGTTCGTCACACATAGTAAGCAAAATCCCCTTGATTTCAATATTAGGATTGAGCTTTTGCTTTATCTTAAAAATTCGCTGTAAAAGATCAGTCAATCCAGTAGCCGACCATAGCTGTGGACTTACTGGAATAATGATCTCATCACATGCGGCAAGCGCATTGTTAGTAAAAATTCCTAGATAAGGGTTTGTATCTATAATGATATAATCATAGTCATTTCGTAGGGGATTTAAAAGCTCTTTTAATGTGTTTTCTGCTCCCACCTCATCCCGCAACTTAGTTTCCACATCAGATAAGTGGATATTGCTTGGTATAATATCCAAATCTACGCTATGTAAAATGTATGAAGCCTTCGGCGGCAATTCGCTACCAGCACAAGCCGCAATAAGGATTTCTCGCATTGAAATTTCGAGTTCATCCGGATTTTTAATGCCAAAGCTCATACTAAGATTTGCCTGTGGATCCATATCTACTACCAAGACTTTTTTGCCATTCTTTGCAAGAGCTATACTCAAGTTGAATGCTGTGGTGGTCTTTCCGGTGCCACCTTTTTGATTGGATACTGTAATTATGGTGCATCTTTTCATTTTTTTCAAACCTCCTAAAATATTTTAAACAAAACCGATTTTTCCCCATCACAAAGTTTTTACACGTTGTGAATAGCCGTTTAAAATATATCTTCGAATCATATATTTTTCGTTATTCACACATTGTACTAAGATACTCTGACGGCATCATACTTCGGATAGATATTAACGTATTCTTTGAATTTCTTTACATTACCCGTTTTTTTATAAAAATCTTCAAATATTCTACTAAAATGACACGCAAATTTAGTTCCAGTCATTGACAAAATCAAAATAAATTGCTATTATGATAGTAGATTATTTGCATATGCTTTTTAAGACTGTGAGAGATAGTCAAAAGCAGTTTAATCTTTCGATAAATCTTAATATGCAATAAATCTGCAATGCCGTTAAAAAAGGGTAATAATAGATAACAAAAGGATCTTTTTACGGGTTTTATGCAACCGTAGATAGCGTTTCACCTTAATGCTTGCAATTACTGCATTGGTGGGCCGTAATGTAAGCAAAAAAAATAAAGGGTTACGAGTCTATTTTCAAATAGCCCCTCATAACCCGGAGGTCGCAGGTTCAAGTCCTGTCTCCGCAACCATCGAAAACCCCTTGAAGCGCAACGCTTTGAGGGGGTTTTCTTTTTAAAAATTGCATCACAAAAAAGCTTCCGTACCGTTCATGTACCGAAACTAAAAATCAAAGAAAAAGGGTTATTCAAATAATGACATCAATGAGCGCTTTCGGTCATCAAATGTATGACCGTACATATCTAAGGTTGTGGACGGCTTTGCGTGTCCGAGTATTTCAGATATGGCTATTAAATCTGTGGATTTTTGCAGTGCTTCTGTTGCAAAAGTATGACGTGTTGCATGCACATTAATTTTTTTCAATTTCGCTTCACTTACAATATCGCTGAAGCCTTCTTCAAAAACTTTTGGATCCATTGCTTGTCCTTCTTTTGAGCATAAAATGAAACCGAAAGAATTAAAGGTTTTACCTGAATAGGCGTTGCGATATTCGGCTTGTAGTTCTTTTAATTCTATAACAGCTTTTCTTACACTGTCTGGTAAATATATAGTGCGGTTTCCCTTTTTCGTTTTCACCGGCCCTAAGTAGATCGCTGTTTTAGAATTTTTCGGAGTATGTGTATTTACCTTCACATAGCCCTGTGTAGATGACGTTATTTCAAAAACTGCCAATCGTCCCAACGTGTGTCTTATGTGCATGGAGTTTTTAGCAAGATCTACGTCAGTCCATGTAAGTCCCAACAATTCGCCCTTCCTAAGTCCGCAATTTAATAAAATTATTACACCTTTAGCAATCATAGTATGTTTGGATGTAGCTGCTTGAAGCAGTATCTCTTTTTCATGTTCATTTAAAACTCTTTGTTCAGGTTGGTCAGGAACCGGCAAACGTGTACCTTCAACCGGATTAAATGAGAGTATCCGATTGTAATAGGCTTGTGAAAACGCAACATTCAGAATATGGCGCATATTCTTTAAAGTTTTCACTGAAAGACCGCCGCTTTTGTGGTCTAGCCGTCCACCTGTAAGTTTTCCGTTGAAAAAAGTTTGCAACGTTTCAACTGATACATTTCTTAATAACATTTTCCCAAATGCAGGGAGCATGTGTATTTTTATCTGTGCTTCATAATTCATAAATGTGGATGGTCTAAGCGAAACTCTGGCATATGTGTCAAGCCATTCGAGTAACCACGACTTCACCGTATGCTCGTTTGGACGCACATATGTACCGGTGTGAATTGCATTTAGTATTCCTTCCAATTTGTTGTATACTTCGACCTCTGTTTCTCCATAAATACTTCGCCTGTGTTTTTGGAAAACATATTGACCCTCCCACAAACCATTTTTTCGTTTTCTAATGTGACCATGTGCTTCGTTTGACATGTATTCTGCTCCTCTTCAAAAATAGAGTTCCTTGTCCACAGAGACAAGGAACTCTATTTTATCATAGATTAATTGATTTTCATATCAGCAGTTTAAAAGTTTTCTCACGCAGAATCTTTAAAACCCCAAAACACAACATGGTCGATTAATACAATGGACGTTTTATCAGTTTTGAAAATATAAAACCATGTATCTTGCAAAAAAACATGCGATCAACACTATCTTTTAATATTTGTTGAGATTTTTTAGTAAACACTTTGATAGGAAGTATTAGTACTTGAGATAGCCTTTTTCCTTAAATTGCATTGTTGGCAAACAAGTTGAATATTGCATACATCATTAATTCCACCATTAGCTAGGGGTACGATATGATCAAATTGCTTTTGATTATCTTCAAGCAGCGTATACAACCCTGTCAAATCTTTTTTACAAAATACACAGCAGCCCTTGTCCCGGAACAAAACGGATCTTTTTACCCACTCTGGAATATACACTCTAGGCCTGCTTTCATTTTCAAATACTGATGCAATCGTTTCATTAAGCTTAAATAAAAACTCTCTGTTTTGAAATAAAATATGTTCAATTTCCAATGCAATGCATTCAATTACAGCATCGTAAATATTATCATTTTCTTCATTGAGAAATTCTGTAAATTGATAAAATATATCAAGATAATCATTGCAATCTTTAGGGAATATGTATTTTTTTTGCCATTCGTCATATGATATATGAATATCTCTATACTTGCATATTGCCTGCACAATCCACTCAAATGGATTGAAATCATATGATAAATCTTGTGCCATGAGATCTGCTTGTTCAGCGATGACATCTTCAACCAACCAAAAGCAGTAGTCTCTCAAAACAGATATTCTGGGAAAATCTTCAACTAGCGCATTGTCCGAATATTGACCATCGACAAAATCTCCATATTTAGGGGAATAGTCATGTGTGCCTACACTTATATTTGCGAGATGACAAAAATAATACACATTAAAAAATTTCATATTTAGCATCATAAATAATACTCCCTTTATCCGCACAGTTCTTTTTGGATAAATCTTGTTGACAATAATATTTTTTACATTCGCAACATCGCTAACGCCTGTATGATCCATTTGAGCGCACCATCAAACCTATATCCCTCAAACCCTGCTCTTTGCAATATATCCGTAACTTCATCTTCTGAAATATCAAAGTTTATCAGTTTTTTGAGATCAATACCGTCACTTGCGATCTCCTTTACATAATCCCAATAGGTACCGGAATAACCAAAACTTGTGGCATATTTAATAGGATCCGCGACTGCGTGTTGTACCATTTCCTCTGTGTCTTCATAAAACAGACTACGCCCATTGTCATAAAGCGGATAAAAAGATTCCCCTTTTTCGGTCATTTTAATCGCTATATTAGACAGATGCCTATCATCCTGACGCGTAATAAAATCAAGCAAAATCATTCTTACGATATCATCCCGATATTGCGGACGAGCAGAAATAAGGTTTTGATATTCATTATCAGACCGCGCACCTTCGAATAAACGGCGAAAATGTACGATGTATTCCTTTGAAAAGTCATATAAAAATGCAGAGAAAACCGCATCTTTATCAGTGCGATAGGCCGGGCAACATGGAACCCCCAATTTTTGTGCCAATAGATAAACTGCAACTTCGGATTCCACATCGGTTACAAGTGGATTGATGCGTTGCTTATATATTCCATAATGGTTTTCATAAACCCCGTATCGCTTAATATTATATCCTTCTGGCGTGTCAATACTGTCGCCGACTAAATCAATTTTTTGCAAAAATACCGACTCGAACACAGATGTCATGATGTCATCCAGTCTTTCATCTGCATTATGCGAAATCCAAAGTAAATCCTTCGGATGAATACCTCTCGTAATTTCCGCAATTTGCAAAACATCGTAATGCGATAGCCCACAGCGAAATAAAATACGCTCAATATCACGGCGGTCGCGGCTTACTACCCGTTCGGATAAAAACTCGTTAAATTGCTCCGGCGTCCAGCTTGTTGCACCTTTTGTATAGAGCGATATAACATCATTGTAATCTGCATTAATAAACTTCACGGCATTTGCATTGTCAATAATCCCGATAATATCGTTGCTCCATTTAAGAAATCTGTTTGCTTGATTGTAGGGTTTTTTCATGCGGCCATCAGCAGGTTTTTTTGCATCTATCGGGATTTTATAGATTTTGCCGTCTTTAATCGCTCCTGGAATTTTCCCGTCTGAGCAAAGTATGCGTACGCGTCGGTCCGAAATGCTCCAATTTTGCGCTGCTTGCTTTACTGTGATATATTTCATGATTCTCACATCCTTTGACTAAAGTATAACAGAGTATCGGAATAATGTCAACTTCATTGTTCCGATACTCTGTGCTGTATCAAGCCATTTAGCTTAGTTACTTCTGTATGTGTGTTATACGTTGAAGCATCCAGTACGGTCAAGTATATCATCACACTTGATATACTTTTTTCATTATAGTGAAATGAATTTTACATATTTTGAATTTGCGAAAGTTTTTGTTTTCAATTACACTATTGTAAGATTTGCGGTGAATTTCAATGTTTACCTACTAAGTCAATGAGAGACAGTCAAAAGCAGTTTAATCTTTCGATAAATCTTAATATGCAATAAATCTGCAATGCCGTTAAAAAATGATAATAATAGATAACAAAAGGATCTTTTATGCAACCATAACATACGTTTCGATTCCGTGCTTGCAACTACTGCTTTGATAACCCGTAATGTGAAGCAAAAAAACAAAGGAAAATCTGATGGCATCATTCCGAAAAGCTGTTGACGTGAATTGACTGTATACCAAATATTGCCCTTTTTGTCGATTTGTGGTACACTATAGATAATCAATACAGACAAAGGAGATCGATATGAGCAGTAAAATTGCGATTAAAGACACCGGGTGGAAAGTTAGGGTTTCAAATTGGAAAGATTTCTTTAAGAGCCTTACAGGCTTGATTATTAGCGGTGTGAAATTAGATCCGGCGGCGGCTGCACAATCAGTTGTCAACACGGCTGTTGCGCTGGGTCTTGCTGACAAGGAAGAGAAAGCCTTTCTCCTTTTAACACGCACGATGGTGCGGGCAGTGACGCAGCTGCTTTCGGAAAGTGATTGTTCTGCTTTTGAAGAATTTGCGTTTACCGAAGAGCTGGAATCGCTGTTTGATGAGAAGGACTTTTTTATTGATGCTGCTTTTTTCGGCAATCCGAAGGGTAGTCCGATTGTCGAAGAAATTCAAGTTATTCTGAAAGGCTGGCTGCCGTATACCGGGATTTCTGCTTCTACTATTGCGGCAATTATTGACCGCTTCCCCAGTTATTTTGTCTTCGCATTAAATGATGAATGGCGGAGCAATCAAAATAGCTATGCCTCTTTGCGGGCGTTTTTCGAAACTCCGTTTAGCAAGGCTGAGGGGATGGAGCTTGATTGGCAGCATTATCGGGCACGGCTGGATATGCAGGTCAATGAAGGAATACTGGGGGAAAACTTCGGGTTAACACATGTTTATGTGCCCATTTGCGCTTGTTACGATGAAAAGGTGGAAAAATCAACGGAACGAGACATGTTAAGAGAAGAAAAAACGCCGAGAACCGTTATAGACCTGGAAGCACAGGTGTGCGCTTGGATAGACGCAAAGAAAAAAGAAGATGCTGTTCGGGTTATCAGCGGCGGGCCGGGAAGCGGCAAGTCCTCTTTTGTGAAAATGCTGGCCGCAAACTATTCGCAAAAGCATGCCATTTTGCTGATTCCGCTGCATCAGCTTAACCTGACTACAAGCTTTAAGACATCCATAGGGGAATATTTATCTGAAACAAACGCATTTATGCGCAATCCTCTTGAACAAGCGGAACGGGTTCTCATTATTTTAGATGGGCTGGATGAATTAACGCAGCAGGGTAAGTCCTATACCGAGGCTGCACGAGACTTTATTGACGAAATGCTGCGGTACACTGAGGCGCGAAATACTTCCGAAACACTTGTTCAGGTGTTACTTACGGGTAGAGTTACGGTGGTGCAATCCGTTGAAACAAAGTTCCGGGAACCGGGGCAAATTCTTCATGCGCTCCCCTACTATCTGCCGGAGGATGAAAAGAAAAAGTACATAGATACAGCAGGGCTTTTGGCTGAGGACAAACGGCATGAATGGTGGAAGAAGTATGGCCGCTGGAGCGGACATGGGTATGAAGGACTTCCGAAAGGATTGCAACGAACAAATCTGGACGAAATCACGGCGCAGCCCTTGTTAAACTTTTTGGTTGCCATGAGCTTTGAGCGGGGAAGCCTTCTCCTAACGGATGAAACCAATTTAAATGAAATATATGAAGACTTAATTAGCGCAGTGTATGCGCGCGGTTACGAAAAAAAACGCATACATGCCGGCACCAGCGATTTATCAGAGGCAGAGTTTGTACGCATGCTGGAGGAAATCGCTGTAGCGGCATGGCAGGGTGCCGGGCGCACCGCAACAATACAGGAAATTCAAGAGCATTGCGCGCAAAATAACGTGCGTCTTCCATGGGAAGGCTTTCAAAAGGATGCAGAAGCAGGGGTTACAAAATTTTTAACAGCCTTTTATTTCCGAAAAACAGAGCAGAACCAAAGCGGAAATGAAACCTTTGAATTTACGCATAAGAGCTTTGGTGAATATTTGGCGGCAAAAAGACTCGTGCGCCAGATTGCGTTAATGGAGAAAAAGGGACGAGAGCAAGACGGCTCACCTGATGAAGGGTGGAACGAGGGAGAAACGCTGCAAAAATGGCTTCGCTTATGCGGAAAAGTCGCATTGGACGCAGATATTCTCCGATTCTTGAGGGATGAAATACAGCGGGAATACACAAAAAACAAGGAAGCTGTTTCCGCCTGGCAAAAAAGGCTGTGCAAGCTGATTTCCTATATGCTGCGAAGCGGAATGCCTTTTGAAGGGATAAGCCCGAGACCTGCGTTTCAAGAGGAAAAGCGCCTGTCCAGAAATGCGGAGGAGTCCCTTTTGGCGGCGCTGAGTGCCTGTGCCTATGCGACGGGCGCGCTTTCGGAAATTAATTGGCCGACAATCTTCACTGCAGGGAATTGGTTTTGTGCTTTACAGAAGACGGATTGGTCAGGTGACATTGCTTTAAAATGCCTCAATCATTTGGATTTGCAGAATTGCTTTTTATTACGACAAGATTTTAATCGTGCATCCTTGCCGTATACGAATCTGGCGAGGGCAATTTTGAAGGACAGCAATTTAATGAATGCTAATTTAAGCGGTGCGAATTTAAGTGATGCTGATTTATTCGGTGCTGATTTATTTCAGGCTCAGATTATAGATTCGAATTTAAGTGATGCTGATTTAGGTCAGACTGATTTAAGAAGAGCTAATTTTAGAAATGCTGATTTTGAAAATGCTAATTTATCAGATGCTTATGCATTCGAAACTAATTTTTCAGGCACTAATTCAATCGGGGCTAATTTTTCAGGCGCTGATTTATTATGTGCTGATTTTATGGGAGCGAATTTATTGAATGCCACAATAGATGAAGACGATGATTTTGAATACATCATTGACCCTGACGGCATAGTACGAAAAAAGAAAGGCGCGCAGGAGTAAGCTAAAAATGCTAAGGCTTTCGTTTTACAGCTGTGCTATATTTCATCAAGGAGAAGATTACATGTTCCAACAAATACAAACTTGTATGCCATTCATAGAAAGTTTATTTGTGATTCTGGGTGTTGTTTTCGTTGCGGTACAAATCCGACAACAAACAAAAATTTCCCGTGCAGACCATGATAGGCAAAAGAAGCAATCTACCATCGAATTCTATAATGCCCTTTCATCGGATAGCTACCAATTTCTAGATGAGATAAAAGGAACCGTAATTACGATTGAAAAAGTGACTGCTGACAAAGCTTTGCAAAAAAGCGTCATTCGGTACCTCTCTCGTTTAGAGCGGCTTGCAATTGGCACCGCTGCCGACGTATATGACTTTGAGATACTGTGCCTTATGTCCGGCCGTTATTTAATTAAGAAGTATGAGCAATTCCAACTATATATTCACGCTGTCCGCATGAATAAAAATGCGCCCATGCTTTACAAGGAATTTGAGTTATTGGTAAAAAAACTCAAAGAATTCAAGGCTGCCAACCCAACGCAAGTTGTTGATAAAAAATCGCAAGTTCAACAACTATAGAGTATGTACGAGTCTTACACATACCGGAATTTTGTTTCCTATTTGTAAATTTAAAGTGTTTATCCCTCTTACACCCTTGCAAACGGGTACGCTGTGTGATATACTTCCGTTATACAATGAAGCGCACAGCTTCATTGTGATTTTTGAATTTTTTGGAGGATTGCGTACAATGCGGAAATATAGTATTTTGTTATTGGTTGCTTGTATGATTTTTGCGTTTTGTGCCTGTCAGGCAGCTGACTACAAGACGGCGATTGTTGGCGACTGGCAAATGATGGAAGGCAATAAGGAAAACCCCGACGGGAAGGTTTTTGTATTTACAGAAAGCGGCCTTATGTACGAAAAGGGCTATGCCGGTATCATGCAGTCTGAGTATACAATAGACGGGAATAAGCTGACTGTTTCCTTTGAAAACCCCACCAACGGCAACATGACAACCCGCGTGGATAAGATTACAATCAGCGGCGACATTTTCACCTTATATTCGGACGACGGCAGCGCGCCGCAAAAGTTTAAGAGAGTGGGATAACCCTTGCCTTTTGCGCGGCTTAAAGCAGCAGTAGCAGCACTGCACATAAAAGCAGACTGCAAGCGGTCAGCACAAGGCTGCAAACAAGCAAGACGGTTTTCTGCCGATTTGACAAGCGCACTTTTTTCCGCCCGGGAGTTTTAAAGTTCTCCCGGGCGATTTTTTCAGCTTCCGCAAGCAACTGCTTTTCGGAATAGGTTTGGTCTTTTTGCATCGGCAGCTTCTCCTTTTCTTGCGCGGGGTTATGTACGAATGATTTGAAAGGGGTTTATATGAGAAGCCGGGCATATTTACACGGAGTACAGCAGGCATTGTACCATATATAGGATGTCTGGAAACTCTGCGAATTATACGTTTGACGTAAGGACAAATTGATGGTATACTATATAGAATAAAATACTGTTTTTTTAGTTTAGGAGAATTATGTGGGTTTCAAATAATTGGCAGGACTACGCGCTGCTTGATTGCGGCAATGGGCAGCGGCTGGAACGCTGGGGCAAGGTGCATCTGGTACGCCCCGACCCGCAGGCAATTTGGCAGCCCGCCTTGCAGCATCCCCGCTGGCAGCAGCCTGACGCGCGCTATTTCCGCTCGAAAGAGGGCGGCGGCCACTGGGAACGCTATTCCCTGCCCGCCGAGCAATGGCAAATAAACTACCGGGAGCTGTCCTTTAACGTCAAGCCCATGAACTTTAAGCATACGGGCATCTTCCCCGAGCAGGCGGTAAACTGGGACACGGCGGCTTCCCTTATAAAGGGCGCAAATCGGCCTGTTTCTGTCTTAAATCTCTTTGCCTACACAGGCGGCGCTACCCTTGCGGCAGCGGCAGCCGGGGCAAGCGTCTGCCATGTGGACGCGGCGCGGGGCATGGTCAGTTGGGCACGGGAAAACGCAGCTTTGTCCGGCCTTGCGGAAAAACCCATTCGCTGGATTGTGGACGACTGCGTGACCTTTTTACGCCGAGAAATCAAACGGGGCAAAAAGTACGATGCGGTAATTATGGACCCGCCGTCCTACGGAAGAGGCCCCACCGGCGAGGTTTGGAAGATTGAGGAAGGGCTTTTTCCCCTCATTTCTCTTGTGAAAGAGGTCTTAAGTGACGACCCGCTCTTTGTCTTTGTAAACCTGTATTCCGGCGGACTTGCGCCTTCTGTTGGGGGGTATATGCTGGGACGGCTGCTTTGCCCGGAGCTTGGCGGCACTGTTGCTTGTGACGAAATCGGGCTCTCTGTTGAAGGCACCGGACTTCCCCTCCCCTGCGGCGCCACGGCACGTTGGATCAGAACATAAATTTTAATATATATAAGGAGATTTTTATGGAGCGTACTACTTGTAAAATTGCGGGCGTTTCACTGAATGTTGTTACGCTGAACACAGTGGTTGTGGGCAGCGGCGCGGCAGGGTTTAACGCGGCGGACAGACTTGTTTCCTATGGGCAAAAGGACATTGCCATCGTCACCGAAGGCATCAATGCAGGCACCAGCCGCAACACAGGCAGCGACAAGCAAACCTACTACAAGCTGACCCTTGCAGGCGGCGGCAGCGACAGTGTACTTTCTATGGCGGAAACCCTTTTTGCAGGCGGCGCTATGGACGGCGACATTGCCCTTTGCGAAGCGGCGCTTTCGCCCTTCTCCTTCTACAAGCTTGTGGACATCGGCGTGCCATTTCCCCATAACGCATATGGCGAATACATCGGATACAAAACCGACCATGACCCCCGTCAGCGTGCCACATCCGTTGGTCCCCTGACCTCGAAACTTATGACCGAAAAGCTGGAGGCCGCCGTAAAGAATAAGGGCATCGAAATCTTCGACAACTGCATGGTTATCCGCGTGCTGACAGAGGACGATAAGGTGCGGGGACTGCTTTGCCTCAATACGGATAGCTTAGCGGATTCAGACAGCCGCTATACCCTCTTTGTCTGCACAAATGTTGTCTATGCAACCGGCGGGCCGGCGGGACTTTACTCCCTTTCGGTGTTCCCTGAAGGGCACAATGGCGCAAGCGGCTTTGCCTTTGAGGCCGGAGTTTTGGGCAAGAATCTGACCGAGTGGCAGTATGGCATCGCCTCCACAAAATTCCGCTGGAACCTGTCCGGCACTTATCAGCAGGTTCTGCCCACCTACATATCCACAAATCAGGACGGCGGCGATGCGAAGGAGTTTTTGGGCGAATTCTTCCCCAATACGCAACTGCTGTTGGACGCTATATTCCTAAAAGGCTACCAGTGGCCCTTTGACCCCCGCAAGATTGAAAACTTTGCGTCTTCCATAGTTGACGTGCTGGTGTATCAAGAAATTGCGCTGAAAGGCCGCCGTGTATTTATGGACTTCCGCGTGAATCCCACCGAGCTGCTCCCCGACTTCTCCAATTTGGGCGAGGAAAGCTACACCTACTTAAAGAACTCCGAAGCCCTCTTTGGCACCCCCATTGAGCGGCTGTTGCATATGAATTCGGCGGCGGTTGACCTGTACCGCGACCACGGTATTGACCTTTTGACCGAACCGCTTGAAATCGCTGTTTGCGCCCAGCATAATAACGGCGGCCTTAGCGCCGACGCTTGGTGGGAGAGTAATATTGCGAACTTCTTCCCCGTGGGCGAAGTATGCGGCAGTCACGGCATTTACCGTCCCGGCGGCTCAGCCTTAAACGCCGGGCAGTGCGGCAGTACGCGGGCGGCCATGTTGATTGCCGGACGCTATACGGCGGCACCGGGTACCCTGTCCTCCGGCGTACTGGCACAAGCCGAGGAACGTATTAAGCAGGCGGAAGGCCTTCTTACAAACAAGGGAACCCCCAATGTGCAGGAAATTCGCGGCAATCTGCAAACCCGCATGAGCGCAGAAGCGGCACACATCCGCTCAAAGTCCGCGTCGCAATCGGTGAAGGACGCGGCACTCTCTGACGTGAAGAATTACTTTGCGGCAACCGTGCTCCAAGGTGCAAAGGACCTGCCGCTGGCACTTTCCACCTACGACCTGCTGCTGGCACAGGCGGCTTACGCCTTTGCTATGGAAGACTATATCGGCGAGGGCGGCGGCAGCCGCGGCTCCTATTTGGTATATTCCCCTGACGGAATTTTACCGGCGGACGGCCTTGCGGACAGCTTCCGCTTCACCCTGGACGACGGAACGAAAAATGACGCTGTACAAGAGGTTGCGTACCAAAACGGTGAACTGAAAGCAAACTGGCGCAAGGTTCGCCCCATTCCCACAAACGACGACTGGTTTGAGAATGTTTGGAACGCCTATCGCCGGGATGAAATTGTCGGAGCGAAGTAACGTATATAGATATAAACAAAAACAAAGTTTACGAAAAAACAGCCGTCCAAATTGGACGGCTGTTTTTCTCTAAACCCGCAGTACATAGGCACTTTGGTTTTTTGTAATTTTCTAAAGGCATTCCGCTGTGTAATATTCCCCTGTTTCGGAACGACACGGGGTCGCTCCCTACAATTTTCGTTCCCGCGATTATGTTATGTTTTCACGACTTGCGCCACCCTTATGTCAAGATCGAGACACAAAATAAATTACCAACAAACCGTCCTTGCATAAAATGAGAACGGTTTACTTTAACTCTATAGGTTTATAATATATTTATCCAATTTCTTCTTGCATATAGCACTCTTGAAACATCAACATGCTTGTTCTCTTCTGAAACAATATAAAACACGACATAATTTTCCACATACAATGGTCTATATCCCTGCCTCGAAAGAATATTATCTCTCACCAATCCATGGCGACAAGGAGAATTATCCAACGAAAAAATACCTGTCTTTATTTTGGCTATTAAATTTTTTGCAACAATAGGTTCTTTCAATTCTTCCCTAATATATAGTGCAATGCTTTTCAAATCTTCAAACGCGGTATCAGTAATATTAACTTTGTATTTATCCATGCAATAATGCCTCAATTTTTTCAAACGCTTCGGCAGCCGGCATAACACGATTATGCCTAATATCCTCTGTACCCTGTTCAAGTAAGGTGTATAATTCTTGCTTTCCCAAAAGCTGCTCAAAAGTATCGATACTCATAACAGCTAAATCTCCCTGGCCGTTTTTTGTAATGTACACGGGCTCTTTGTATTTATGACAAAACTCTGATATTTCACTATAGCTATTACGTAAGTCTGAACTTGGTCTGATTGATGGCATAAGAATCTCTCCTTTAGTATTTGAATTTATATTCTATCGTTATTATATCAATATTTCTATAAAATATCAATAGTTTTTTAAAGTTTTTGTATTTCGTCATGAGATAAGCAACACAACAAGTCAAATCCGCTTCCACGACTTACGCCACCCGTATGTCAAGAACAAGACACAAATTTTTCAATCGACTAATAGCACATCTGCGTGATTTCGAGAATATTTTTCGTCATTGATTTTTTCTTTTATGTATACCCACTTTTCTACATCAATGTCATAACAATTTGCAATTGCCAAAGCATAATAAATAACATCGTAGATTTCTTCTTCAATACTGCCTTTAATATTTTCTTCTGTTGCAGGCGTTGAATTTTTGCGCATTGCTCGTGAAAGCTCCCCAACCTCTTCTGCTAATTTCATAAAATAGGCTTGGGATAACTCCGGTGCATAATCCTGTTCTTTAATATACTTTTGAAGTTTGGAAATTGTTATCATTGCTGTTAACTCCTTTGTTTTTACAATGTTTTAAGTCGTTTTCACGACCTACCCCACACCCACGCTACATTCCGTATTATAGCATATTTCAACCAATAATGCCAGCCGTTTTTTTATTGAATAGATGCAAAAAAGCCTTGAGAAATGAAACCACTTCTCAAGGCCTATTTTTTTGCTAATTACGCAAGATTCTTCTTCAAGGTTGCAAGCTCGGCAGTAAGTTCAGCAGGAAGCTTGTCGCCAAACTTCGCGTAGAATTCACCGATACCGGCAGCGTCAGCAGCCCACAGCTCTTTATCAACAGACAACAGCTCTGTCAATGTATCCATGGAGATATCAAGGTCTTCGATATTGATATCAGCCGCGGAAGGAATATAACCGATAGCGGTTTCGCTTGCGTCTGCCTTGCCTTCGCAGCGGTCGATAATCCATCTGAGTACGCGGAAGTTATCGCCGAAGCCCGGCCAGATAAAGTTGCCTTCATCGTCAGTGCGGAACCAGTTAACATTGAAAATCTTGGGCGCATTCTTAATTGTCTTGCCCATTTCAATCCAGTGCTTGAAGTAGTCGCCCATGTGGTAGCCGCAGAAGGGCAGCATTGCCATGGGGTCGCGGCGAACCTGACCAACAGCACCGATTGCAG
>JGI994J12354_10002681_pt1 | contig 17076 bp, 15 predicted proteins | sample IntmicLarv3ML3BL_FD_12354 | JGI IMG/M metagenome (IMG submission 12354) | reverse complement strand
CCCTCCTTAAAGATTTCTTTTGGAGTCCTGTCAGCCCGTGAGGGCTGACAGGACAGGTAAACTAATAGCTGACTTAGACGAGGAAGTCTACCAAAGCAGTAATCAAAGCTGCATCATCGGTTGCATGCAACGCCCAGCCATCAGTAGCTGTAAGAGACTCTTCCAGCGCTTGGATTGCCTGCATTTTGACGTCCAAATCAAAGTTAACATACTTGTACAGTTGGTCGTTCAGAGCGTCTTTATCCATAGATACAGTGCTCAAAAGGAAAGGTGTAGCAGTACCGCTGTTAACTTTACCCATGTAATAGAACCAGCCGTCATTCGTGTTATACCACCATGTGCCGGCAGCTTTTGAGGTAGCCAGGTCAGTGGAGAAGCCGAGAGATATGAATTCGTTAGTGTCATCGGTCTTAGCGAAGATCGAAGTGCCAGTGAAGTCAGTGCCCGGACGGGCGGCGGTAAATGCTTCGCTGCCGATTCTGGCAGGAACATCAACAGAACCATCAAATGTGTTGGCCCACAGGTAGTTCGAAGGAGCAGCAACAGCAGCTTCCACGTATTTTACGTTAGAAACAGCGCCGTCTCCGCTGTCAGCGGCGGGGTCAAAGTCGAGGGTAACTTTCTGATATGCACCATTGAACTCGCCGGTAGCAGAAATCGCTTTCCATGCAACAAGCTTGTACGCGCTGTTAGCTGCGTCGTAGTATGCCTTCACGACAACGCCCGACGGGATACCAGTAACGTTGGGGAACAGTGTAGTGATATCATCATAAGGGCTGCTGCTACCATAAGCGGCAACATTCATCAAGCCGGGAACGAAGCCGGAACCGGTATCATAACGGCCGGCAACGGGAACTGTGCTTGTTCCGGCAAGCGGTGTATCCAGCTTTGTCAGCATTTCTTCAAAAGACATGCGGATGAAAACGGGGACATCGCCGGTGTTCATAGCGCCAACCTCTTTGTCAAGAGTTACGCCTGGTTCCAGTTTGTCATCTGGGAAGTTTTCGAAGATTTCTACAGAGCCATCTACGAGCTTACGGGTGTTCATTTTGTTCAAAGCGTGATCATTTGCGGTGAACCATGCGAAGGTTGCTCCGACAACAAATGTCGCTAACGCGAGGACAACTGCCATCGTCATAATGAGTTTTTTGTTCTTTTTCATTTTTTCGGATTCCTCCATAAATTTTTTTATACAAACCGCTTATTTTCCGGATCGGCGGTAGGTACCAATAATAAGGGGGCTGCCAGAGTTATTGCTTTTGCTGTTCTTTTTCCTTTGGCTTTGCAAAGTACCATTTAAACATGAAAATACAGCCAAATAAACAGACAATTGTTGCAACAGCCAAGATAAAATTCGCTCTTAACGACTGCAATATCCCGCCCATTTTAGGGATAACAAGAACCTTTTTGCCGATGAGCTGTGCGCCGTTTATTGGCGGATCGTCGGCATCGTTGTGATCACCGCGAGTTCTAAAAAATATACCCTCGTGACCATCTAGTTCGTATAAAATATCCACAACGCGATGCGTTAGATACGCGTTGCTGTCCGGCTTGTTAATATTGGGGCAAAAGGTAATGACATCGCCCTCCTGTATTGCGTCCGCCTCACAAAGCTCGACAATGATGATGTCACCTTTATCAAAACCACCGGGAGGACTGGAGCCATCTGCTTTCGCGCTCATGGACTCCGTTAGAACCGAATAGAACCGGTATCCAAAATAGGCTTTCTTCGGATTCTTACTCACAGCAAACAAAATCGAGCCGCCAACCAGTGAAATGACAACCAGCCAAAAGACAAGATTGGAAAGAATGCTCAGGAGTTTCTTGGCAGGTGTCCGCGATTTTTTCGTTTCTTCCTGTTGAATCTCATTTTCCAAGATGCTGTCCAAATTCGGCGGTTTTGCTATTTGTTCCGGTTGGCGTTCGGCAATAGCAGAAGCCCCCGGAGGAGTGTAATCAGGCGGAGCCTTCACTCCATTCTGCTCCAGCAACCTTAAAGAAGCCAACAGTTCCTTTAAGTCCGGCGAACTGCTTGGTTGCTGTGGCTGTTCATTGCTGCCACCGTATATACGCGATTCGGATGGCCGGGGCATATATGTATCAGAGCTCTGCACGGGCTGGACGTTTTGCGAAGAGCTTTTAAACAATTCGTTTGGGTCCAAAAATCCGCTTGTATCAGGATGTAACGGATTTGTTGGCGGCGAATTTGTGTTTTCTGAGTTTATGTTTTTTAATAGCTCACTCAACTCCGTGTCGTCTCCAAATAAACTATCGAAATCGAATTTTTCATCCATAATGTGCATCACTCCTTTCTGATTGATTTTTATCTAAGCTGCGGCATACGATTTGTATGCTTGGCTTTTGCGGGCTCTTGATAATTTCGTCCGTTGTCCCCGAATGTATAACCATCCGGCCAATATAATCAGGGCTAAAGACAACAGCAGAGATACTCCCTTTAATGCAGCCAGCAGACTCCCTAGTCCCGCTGCATGGTAAATAACAAGACCCACTATGTTTTCAGAATCTACCAGTTTCGGATCGGCAACCGGATTTTCCGTTCCCTTTGTTTGAAACTGACGGGTACCGCCGTTCTCAATGATGTTTTCAACCTTGTGTGTAACGGTGCTGCCATCTTTCTTGCGGTAGGTGATGGTGTCGCCGATAATGATCCGGCGCGGGTCGAATTTCTTAGTTACTACCAAAGAACCTTCTGGTATCTCACTTTGCATACTTTCGGAAGTTACCCGAAATAGTGAATATCCGAAACTGCCGGTCCAAACGCCAATGGTGGTCAAGACACACAGCAAGGCGCAAAACGAAAGGATGACAGCCAGAATACGAAAGGTGTGCCGCCGAGGTTTTATATCGGGGTATTTATAATCAGAAATCCGCTCCCTTATCGGGGGTTTATTCTCTCCTGAATTTAAAACTTGATAAAGCTCCTGCGCCATTCGGTCGACTTCAGATTCTTCATTCGATACTGAATGCAGCTTTGCTGCAGGCAAGGAACTCGTCAATATCTGTAATGATCTCTGATCCGCTTGCGGAACTGGCTGTGAACAAGGAATGTTGTGTACCTGTCTCTCTATAAATTCTTGATTGATTTTCTCCAGTGAAAGTATCTTCATCTTTTCCTCCGGTCAGCGCGGTCAAATCCTTTGCCATCTGCCTGATGGAGTCAAGTATGGTTTCCTTTTGAATTTCCAGTGCCCTGACCTGTGTCTGTATATCAACAAGCCTTTTTTCCGACTCAACCGACTCTTCTTTTGCCTGTTTTGCCAGCAGCTCCGCATCCAACATCAGCTTTGCAATCCCATTAATATCTATAGGTGTCTGATAAGCAGTGGTCTGCGCTTCCCGCGTCAATCTGTCGATTTTTCCCTGCTGTTCGGTATAAGCTTCATGCAGCTGCGAGTAGTGCTGCGAAATCTTGGCAACAAACTCATCAACTTCAACCGAATTGTATCCGCCGTTTTGTACTCTTTGAAACTCCACGTGTGTCACCTACGCATTCTTTCCCGTTATGTTTAGCCTGCTTACTTTAATCTTGCCAAGTGCTGAATCCACCATATGGATCATGAGGATGTTCACTGGCTATTTCCGGGGACCGAACATTTTTAAGCATGTCCCGCATATCATCCAGCCATTTTTCGCTTCCCCCTATGGGTGTTTCTTTGGACACAGGAACCTCGGTGACCGGATCGTCTGCGGGAGCCGCCGTCTTTGGAGGCCATATGTGCAACAAAGTTGCTGCCTTGCGGGAACTGAAATCTACTTTCTGGAACATCCCGAGGACGTCCTGCCTGGATATTTCTGTAGCAGCTATAATATCACTAAAAATTTCCCGTATTGTGACAAGCTCCGCGTCCAGTTTTCTTTTCAATTGTGCTATTTCTTCGACAGTGGTTGCTTTGACATGTCTGGACTCTGTCTTGGCGTCAGCTATAATTCTAGTCGCTTCCTGTTTTGCCTGTTCAATCATCCCGGAAACAGTATGGTTTGCCTGCATCATCACATCAGCTAAGTAGAGACGATCCGATTCACTTTGTGATTTATATGTGTTTGCCAGCGCGATTACTTTTCTGAGCTTCGTTTCATATGTATTCAAGGTCGCCTTTTGCTGCTCGTTTTCCTGTGCCAGCGCGGCGATGTATTGGTTAACCTCATCCTGGGAATAACCGTTTTTGACTTTTTGAAACATTGCCTGTCGCATGATTGCGCCCTCCTTCTCTGCTATTCTTGAATGGGCACTTGTTCAATGATTTTTGGATAACTGTTTTTAGGGCGTCGTTATTTGAGCATACCCTATCAAAAAACTTTTTATTTGTGTATATTTTGTTACAACCTACGGCATGCGTGTTATGAACTACGGTAAATGGGCTTTTTAGACGACAAAAAATGGCTGTTTTCTTAAACAGCCATTTTGTTATTCCTCTTCTATTGTCCGGCAATCTGCTTTTCTGTTCCAAGCCCGACAGCCGCTTTCAATGCAGGATAGCCAGTTCGTCCTACCGGGATTTTGGTTCCATCATCCAAAGAAAGTGATTCATAACTTATCACTTTTACAAACGCCGCCGATACTAAAAAGCTCTTATGCACCTTAAGAAACAGGTTTTCCGGCAATCTTTCTTTAATGTTCGCAAAAGAAGAGCGGAATGTGAACTCTCCTCCTACATAATGAATAGTCAAATCATTGCCATAGGATTCAATGTATCGGATATCTCGTATTTCGATCCGTTTACACTCTCCCCCCTTGCTCACAAGAATAAACTCATGCCATAAATCCTCGGCATCATGGATGGCCTGTTCAAAAACGTTCTTAAAGCGTGGAAGATGCTCAACGCCTTTATGCATATAATTAGACACCTTTGCATCAAACGCCTGAATGCTAATATCAACGCTAACAGTTTTTGACAGATATAATATGGTACCGCGGTAGTCCATTTTACGAATCGTCCTTGCTATTGCGTTGTTGGATGAATCCGGTTCTATAATAATGATGTTGACGCAGTGCATAAAGTACGGATCGCCCATATCAAACAGGAGCTGCTGATTATTGTTATATACCCTAATATCCGATTCATATCCAAGATTGCCACAAATGGTACGGCAAATCTTGCCATAGACCTCCAGTTCCTTTTCATTGTTGTCAAGCAATAAAATACGTAGTTTTTCCAACTGAACGCCACCTCCTTATTCCGGCTTTTATCTAGGCTGAACGCGCTCATCTCTTTTTCGTTTATTTTTTGCTTAATTTATTTGGGAATTTAAGCATTTTAGCCATAAGCTATAATAAAAAAGAGGCGATGAATTTTTCGCAGTCTTCGCAAGACCACGAAAAATTCCAAAAAGCGCTGTCCTGTCCGGGTTTACCGGAATACCTGACGGCGTAAGACGACGGCTTATTGGTTTTTATTTAAACAACAATCTGAACGACATTATCAAGGAGCATGACCACTTTCTTTTTGTGCTCCACCAGGGCGCTGCCATATTTGAATGTCATTTCCACGCTGGAATGCCCCATCAAATCACTCAATGTTTTTTCATCCACACCCTCCTCCCAGCAACGTGTGGCATAGGTATGCCGGAGCGAGTGGAAACTTATCCTCTCAATCCCAGCCTTTTTCAGCAGACTTTCAAAGCGGTATTGACAAACTCGAGGCTCCGCTATATGTCCTTTACAGGAAATAACATACTCACAAACAGCTTTTTTTCTATGCTCAATTAAATCTGAAATCAGTTTTCGCGGAATCGCAATGACCCTCTCAGATGTTTCTGTTTTTGGCGAACCAAAGCAAATCGCTGTTTTCGTTTCATACTCGTCATAATTGCTAAGACGCTGTGCCGTTTTTCGTACATATATAAGCCCTTCTTCCAGATCAACATCAATCCATTTCAAAGCGCTGATTTCACCTACGCGCATTCCCGTATAAAGTGCAAGGATAGGAAGAAGGCCGGTCTTTTCTTGTTCACATACCTGTTCAAGTAATTGCTGTGCCGATCTTGTTAAAACGGTGATAGCTTTCTTTTTTTTGCGCAGTGTTTTTATCCCTTTGCAAATATCATTAACAATGATTCCAGCCTCCCGCGCCTTACCGATAATCGCTGATAAACGCCGCATGATTTTAGCAATGGTCCCTTCTGATAAGCCTTTTTCTCCCAGCTTATCCACAAAATCCTCAATATCTGCCTCGCTCAACATATGAGGAAGTTTTTCGCCAAACCCGGGGATAATATGATTGTAAATATCCCTATAATAGCTGCCATATGTGGACGGTTTGATCGCTTTTTTCCTAACTGTCGTTTTCAGCCAAATTATCGCATAGTCTGAAAACGCCCCCGTAAATCCCGCTGCGTTCTGTGGACGTTGGTACTTGATTTTGAACGGCTCCTGTTTTTTTTTACATTCCTCATAAGTCAAACCGTAAACATAACCATACAAAGGTACGCGGTTGGCTTTATAGCCCTTTATATAACGTCCCTCATACCGTCCGTCCTTTCTTTTGTAAATATTGTCTCCCTGTTTTGCCATGATTTACTCTCCTTTTTTGACGGCTTATTGACGGCGATGGATTTTTCGGGATTTCAAGACATATCAAGCATTATGACATCTTTTCCCAAGAGGATTTTCTTAAAAAAGTTGACAAAATAAATGGTCTGTGCTATTCTTTTAAAGAATATAGTGGTCTGCTGGCTACTTACTGCCCTTTTTTCGCGGTCTTGCGAAGACCGCGAAAAATTCATCGCCCGAATCTAAGTCCTTCGCCGAAAACTGACGAGGGATTTTTTTGTCGTTTGCGTCCTTTCGTAAATCTGGCCATAAAACAAAAAAGGCCCCGCTTATATTATAAGAAAGTGTCCTTTTGATTGATATTACTGTTTTTACCGCTTTCACAATGAATAGAAAAGTGTCCAAATACTCCCACCAGATAGTCTTATTATCATATAAAAGAAATATGGCAGAACAAGAAAGCCCCCCAGTATATACTGGGGGGCTGGTTTAAAAATTCGAGGAAGATATATTTAAAGATATGTCATTGCAACAGGCACTTTTCCGTCATCGCCAAAACCGATTCCATATGCTCCAACATGCTGCTTTATATAATAATGCGAAAGATTTCCTTTTATAACTTTATTTCAAAGTAAAGACTTTCATAAAAATATTTGGCATAGCTGATTTAAAGTTCATTTGAACTTTTGATGTTGGATGTATAATAACTAATTCTGCTGCGTGCAGACCAAGCCTATGAAAAGGATCGGTACTCGCGCCATATTTTTTATCTCCGGCAACAGGATGTCCGATATCATTCATATGAACACGGATCTGATTTTTTCTTCCGGTTTCCAAAGAAATATTGAGCAATGAGTAATTATCAGAAACTTTTTGCGTTTGATAATTTGTGATAGCTAATTTTCCGTCTTTTTCTTTTTCACTGGAATACACAAACAGCGTTTTCGTCTGCTTAAACCATGACTTTATTTGTCGCTCCGGGATCATAACTTCACCTTCAACAACAGCAATATATCCACGAAGTATAGTCATGTCGTTCCAGTTGTCTTGCAGTACACGCTTGACTTGTTGATTTTTAGCCAGCAACATAACACCAGATGTTTCTCGGTCGAGACGGTGGACTATAAATACTTCGCCGAATTTGGATTTGATATAATCGGAAACCATATGATAAGCAGTATTTTCATACTCTTTATCTGTTGAAACCGCAAGCATACCGGCCGGTTTATCTATCACAATAATATCTTCATCTTCATATATAATGGGAATACTCATTTTTTCTGCTAAAGGTATAATATTTGCAAGTACACCTACATGCTGTCCCGGATAAATAGTTTGTGCAAAATTTTTGCAGACGACTCCGTCAACAGTAACCTGTCCGCGTTTTAGAACTCCCTTAACATAATTTCTGGACTTATTATTAAAATTAACCAGCAGAAAAGGAAGGAGGGTAGTTTCTGATTTAACGCTTAATCTCGTATTTTCCTTCACTTTTACACCTCAAAATCACTGTCATGTGTGTTGACTAAATCTTTTTTATCGAAGTTTTGTATCCCATAATTTTGCAATGTTTCATGGTTGAAAGAAGTGTGTCAACATGTTCTTTCGGAACGGCGACAAGCGTGTATTTATCAAATATTTCTATGCGCCCAAATGTTTTTCCGGGAAGACCACTTTCTCCGGCGACAGCACCCAAAATATGATTTACGCTAACTCGTTGGTTACGACCTATGCTAATAGAAAGGTTTGTCATGTTTTCTTCAGAATGATTTTTTGAGAGCGCTCTCATCGAAGTGTTTCTGCGTTTTTTTTCCGATACTCGCGCTGTGTTATTATAGGGCATTTTACTGATCTCTGTTGAAAATATTTCATCATCAGATTTGTTTGGAAAATTTTCTTTCCCATCTTTGGTGATATTCATCTTTATCAACGCTGACATTATATCCATAGAGGTAAATTCCAAAAGTAAGGCATCCACTATTGCGTTGTATTTTGCGAGCTCGCCAGCTTCAATGATTGATTTCGTTTCTTCTATAAACTGATGAGACCTTGTTTCAATTACTTCGTCATAAGTGGGAACACGCATTAACGTGATCTTGGATTTTGTGTAGCGCTCTATTTCCAGCAGCTCCTGCATTTGACGCCGCCCACTCACAAAGGTAAAAGACCTGCCGTTTTTACCCGCACGACCGGTTCTGCCAATTCGATGAACATAATATTCCACATCCTGCGGAATATCATAATTGAAAACCGCTTCAATGTCCGGAGCATCAATGCCACGTGCCGCAACATCGGTCGCCACGAGAATATCAGTTCCGCCGCTTTTAAACGAGTTCATAATTTGCGTTCTGGCATTTTGCTTAACATCACTATGCAGAGCGCTTCCAGAGTATCCGCGTAGCTGAAGCTCGGATAAAAGCTCATCTACCATGCTCTTTGTATTACAAAAAACAATGGAGCGCTTTGGATTATATGTGTCCAGCAAACGGCTCAAAACCTCAATCTTTTTGCCTAAAGGGACTTCATAATAATACTGCTCAATGTTTGGTACTGTAATCTGGTCATGTGCTGTTTTAATCAATTCAGGATTGTTTTGATATTTTTTTGTAATTGTAATAATATCTTTTGACATGGTTGCGGAAAACAAAATAATTTGACGGTTGTCAGGGGCATCTTTCAGGATTGTTTCAATATCCTCACGAAAACCCATACTGAGCATTTCATCGGCTTCATCCAACACAACCATGGTCAAATCATTGAGTTTAAGCGTTTTCCTGCGCATATGGTCCATGATGCGTCCGGGAGTTCCCACAACGATTTGTGCACCTTGGCGCAAAGCTGAAAACTGCCGATCGATTTGCTGGCCTCCATATATAGGAACTGTTTTTATGTTGTGTTTATATTTTGCAAATTTTCTAATTTCATCGCAGGCTTGCAAGGCAAGCTCCCTTGTAGGGCACAAAACTAAAACCTGAGTAGTCTTATCTTTTGTTAAGTCTATTTTTTCAATAGCGGGGATGCTGAACGCGGCTGTTTTTCCGGTTCCGGTTTGAGAATGGCCAATAACATCTCTTCCGTCGAGGATAAGCGGGATGCTGGCAGACTGAATACTTGTAGCCTCCTCAAAACCAATCTCAAGAACCGCACGTTTCAACTCTTCGGATATGTTCATTTGTGAAAACGGTACTGTTTGCATTTTTACCTCTTCTATAAGCTAAATATTTATTGTTTGTCCGAAAAAAAGAATACGCCCTAAAGCGTACTCTTTGTTTTTTTGAAATTATCTTTGATTTGAAAAACAGTCACTGCAATAAACTGGACGGTCATCTCTGGGCTGGAAAGGAACTTTGCACTCCTTGCCACAGGAAGCACACACAGCATCATGCATTTCGCGCTGCCCGCCGCCTCTGTTACCTTTGGCAATATCTCGGCAAGGTTTGCATCTCTGCGGCTCGTTAGTGAAGCCTTTTTCTTCATAGAAATCCTGTTCGGCGGCAGTAAATGCAAATTCCTGTCCGCAATCTTTGCAAGTAATGGTTTTGTCTTGATGATTCAAATTAAGTATACCTCTTTTTGTATTTTTTACTTTACCGAAGTTAAGCATATATTTATTATACTTGAAATCAATTGTAAAAGTCAAGCTATTTACACAAGTAAAATAATCCTATCGTATTTCTACCGCTGTGAACGCAGCAATTGCAACTAACCGAATTAAACCGAATATCTTCAAAGCAGTGATATTTACGAACAATATTTAAAATATTCTCCTGCACTGCTTTATCATATGTGGTGTACACAACATAAAGTTTACTAAGGTCAGGATTTGGGCCCATGTCCGCCGGATGCCGGAATATCAGCGATATCTCGCTTGCGAGTGTATACCATGCTGGTAGATCATTCTCTTTTGCTCATCTTATCAACATTAAATATTCCCCATAATCAAAACAGCCATAAAGAACACTCAAGTCCCTTATGGCTATTCATACTGGCTGGGACTGACAAAAAAATGTCACATCGGCACGCCTGTTATCCTGCAAGACAGAATAACTCGTTGGCTCTCGCGTTCCCGAAAAAAGTTCCCTCACTCCTGAATTTTGCTGAAAACACTTCTGTGTTTTCTTCTTCACAAAATCCGCGTCGCTATGGTCATTTTTTCGGGCTCGAGCCCTCAGCGCTTGAAAATTGTCCGGTGCTGACGTAAAAGATGTCATGTGATTTTCGTTAATATCTCAACGATTTTTCTTATCGTCAGTGTATCACACATAACGGGATTTGACATGATTTTTCGTGTTGATTTTGAAATGTTTATTTTCATTCCTATGCATCATTAAAAAACAAGACACCGAAGCAATTCAAGGCGAATTTTCTTTGCAATCATGGGATTCAGATGTTTCACAAATTGGACAATAGGGTCCAGAACACACGGTTTTGAGTTTTTATTTTCAGCTTTTTTGAAAATCTTGTCCAGTTTTTAGTCAGGTCTTGCAGCGCCCAAAAGCCGCATGAAATAAAGCTATATGAAGAAATAGTAGCTAATGTCCATCTCGACTACTATACCAGATTTTCTCTAGTTAATAAATCTAGAATTTGACTGCCGGGTTTTAAGCTTATTACAGTGTGCTTACGAGCCAATGCAACTGGAACCACAGAATTGGAATATAGGTCGCTTTCAAATTCATTTAATAGAGATAAACATCTATCAAGATTTATATAATTTGATATCTTTGATTTTTCTTTAATAAATGTTTGTAAATTTTCTTTGCTTTCGAATGGATATGGCAGGTTAAAGACAAAAAGTTTATTGGTTTCAGACTTGTATATAAAATCTTGACCATAATATGTCTCGCTACCAAATGTACTAGAAGAGGACTGCCGATTGTAGTTTACATACTTATTTCTTATTTCATCAGATAAGCAAAAGACAGATTTTTGAGGTATATTTTGTTCTATAAGCTTAAAATAATCAACAACAGCACCGTTTTTCATGAGACCAATAATTAGGAGAGGCTGTTTTTTGTGTTCAATCAAAGTCAAATTTATTTCATGCAAATATTTCATTATACATTTATGAATCCATGCAGCGTTTCCGAAAATAGCTAATGCCCCATCCATAAATATACAAATGTTAGATAGAGTATCGATGTAGGATTCGGGATTTTCTTCAATTATTGTACGAATATAATGTATTGCAAATAAATGTTCAATAACATTTGTGAACCTAGTTAACGCCGATTGATTGGAACCGTTGTCTTCTACTTCCTCCCATATTCTTAAGCAATCTGATGGATAAATAGGTTGGCTACATTCAGGACAAAATTGCTTTTCCTCAATCTCCCAAACAGGGATGTTTGTTTTATTACAACTCTCATTTGGACAGACATGCAGTGTTAGTTCAGAAGAACCAGAACTTTTTGTGATGCTAGAACGATAACTTGCAAGTTTGAAAAGTGTTGCTCTTAAACTGGTTTTAGGATCACTTGAATTGTTCCTGTACTTTGACAAGTAATCATCTAGCGCTAAACGAAAACCGTTTCGGACAGACGATTCTCCCATATATTGCATATTTGAACTTGGAAATGCAAAAACGGTTGAAGAATTAGACTTTTGCATCTCAGCAATTTTAAATGGGTCTATAAAACGATTCTTTCCAAGATTTGTATATGTTTCCCTTTTAATTAATATATTACCAACTTTAACATAGCCAACTCTAGTAAAGGGTAAATTATCATCAATGCTGGACTCATAATTGCTAGCATCAATAGAAATAATATTATTAGGCAAAATATCAGAGCATGATGGTGTTTCAGAAAATAATGAGGAAATTTCTTCAGCTTCCTTTTCACTAGGTTCAACCATATACTTGCATTTTTCAATAAATGCTTGAATATCCGGATTATTTATTATTTCAAAATGAGTTGTTCTGTCAGTTAAATCTATTAAATCGGGCATCACTATCAACTCCTATTTTTGAAATTTACTAGGATCAAACAAATCTATTTGAACAGGAATAACATATGGGCTAGATAATGTTTTAACTCTTGTAAACCCAACATCCTGCGAGCGTAATAAAGATTTACTGAAATCAGAAAAGTCGTAAAAATGAGCCAACTCTTTTATTTCAGTGTCGCTATTTAAATGAGATACAAACCAATTTTCGGTATTGGCAAGAATATTTTTGTGTACTGAGGATACTTCTTGAGTTGCATAAACTAGTGCGATTTTATATTTTGCACCTTCTTTAGCCAATCTTGGCCAAGTTTCAGTCAATTCCATTCCTTTTCCAATTAAATTATGTGCTTCCTCAATATATATTACAATGTTTGGAGGATTTTCCCCATCTGTAAAAATATTCATAGAGGAATTGAAAATGTATTTGGCGATATTTTTCGATATTCTCTCTCTAAGTACAGCATTCCCCACTGATAAATCAAGAATGACAATTTTACCATCTATTAAGCTGTTATATATTTCTGTATAAACTTCAACATCTCTTTGAGATGAGTGATAAGATTTCGCCATTTCTATCGTTCTAAAGCCCCTAATGTATGAATCATTCTCGTTTTTTTCGGCTAGCAAATTCAACATTGCTACACATTCATTATCTATCCATTCGTTTTTGGAAGAATTTAAAAGTGGTCCACCACTTTTTTTGTTATTTGCTTTTCTCGCTGCCAGAAACCATTTTTCGGCAGTTTGATAGTCCATCCCATCAAAAGGATTTATAGCGAAATCATCCATTTCTTCGGTTTTTTCATTGTTGAGTATTTCGTTGACGCGCTCACGAATGTTTTTATCAACTTTAAATTTCACAGTTAAATTCTTTCCATACTCATATCCCGCTTTCATCAACAGTATTTTATAAATAGCGATCTTAACATACCAACGGCTTAAATTCCCTCTGTCGTCGTCTTCCGGTTTTTCCAATGACAGCCCTATAAATGTATCAATATCGGCTGAACCGCCTTTTTTTGATTCTGTTATTATATCTTTTATTATGGATAAGCCTTCGGACAATTGTACATAAAAATTATTAAGCAAGGGTTTAAACCCATCGGTTTTTGTCATTCTGTATTTTACACAATCGTCTTTAAAAATTTCCGAAATTGACCCATTATCTTGATTATTGGCATTCGCGTATTCGCCATTAATATCAAAAATAAGTTGTCCTATTTTTAGGTTGAAATTGTCTGAAACATTTTTGACAACCGAAACGGTTTGTTTTATCATATTTGATTTACCTGTTCTAGTCATTCCTAAAACGGCAGTACGACGTGCAAGAAAGTCTGCTGGCTGTATGCAAAACTTAACTTTTTCCTCATTTCCGGATCTGTGTAACCGATCAGTAGATGTATATCTAACCGTACCGATAGGGAATGGTAATACCTCTCCCTTTATTCCTAGTTCCTTGAAGTCTTTTGAAGAGCGCTCTTTTCTAATAGGATCAACAAAATTGACGATTTTTTCGAGTGCGGAGCTTTTAGGCAAATATACTCGTGTTTGTAATGATGTTGAAAAAGATTCAATATCACTTCCAAGATTAAGCTTTTGTGATTTCATATAGAATGTTCCTAATACACGACATTCTAAGCCGCTAAACTGCATTCTGTTTTTGGTTAAATTGTCAAAATCAGAATCATCTTGAGTATAGACTCCGGTTTTATTTTGATAATTGTCAATCTTCGTGCGAATCATGTCGTCGTCCTGTGGTAATTTACAAGAACCGGTAACCCGAAGCAATATAACTTCTTTATCAATTTCTAGAGTATTACCATAATTGTCTGGATTAAATGTGGACGCCAACAAAAAACAGTTGTGTGGTATTCCGTTTACATTGCTTTTCCAATCATCATTAGTAATAACTAAAGCGTTTTCATAATCAATTGAATAAATCCATCCGATGAAGTTGTCTTTTTGTATTAATTGAACTAAGTCGTCGTTAATCAAAACTTTTGTGTTAATCATGGTTTCCCCACCTTGTTTCTCAAAGTTATTTTTATCTTATTGTTTTCTAATTCTTTTGTTGTCGGCCAAAATTTACAATTGCAAAGAATCATAATTTCCGATGCNGATATTTTGTTTGCAACGCTATATTTTAAATCGAAAAAGCGATAAGAAAATTTTTTGTAAAGTTCTAATATAATTGGTTCGATATCATATGTAACCATCCAATTACAATTTAATTTCGATATCATTTTTGCGATTTTTTGGTGGTCTTCCTGTGTGAAATAATTTTTATATAATTCTTGTCCTTTGCTGAAATATGGCGGATCAAGATATATAAATGGGTTGTTAAATTTAGGTAAATAATTGTCTATAAGTGAATGAACATCTTTATTGTATACAGTTATTTGACTTTTGTGTTCAGCAATTTTCTCGATTTTTCGAATTAACACATCCTTGTTAAACCTGACGTCAATCAAATAATTGCCATCTTGATTATAACCTCCAATAGGTCCAGCACTTAAAATGCCAGATCTGTTAGTACGGTTAAGAAAAAATGTCGCAAATGCCAACTCAAGAGAATATTTGTCAGAATTATTTATGTAGATATCTTTCTGTTTGTGCCATTCGTTTATCGAAACATCAGCATCTCTTATCAGCTGCACTAAATCTTCTGTTTCCTCGACAATAGCTCTCCAAACCGAATAAATTGCCTTATCATAATCATTAATTACTATGTGTTCAACTGAATTAGAAAACAACAATGAAAGGGCAACCCCAGCTCCGCCGGCAAAAGGCTCAACATACGATGTACTATTCACCCCAACTTTTTTAATTATAAGTTTAATCAATTCAGATAGTTTGGTTTTCCCTCCAGGATACCTAAGGGGAGAATAGTTCATATTGGCCACCTCCTTTAGCGGTATTTATTATTCACTCTTAAAAGAAAGATCGACTTTTTCGGAATTTATTATTTTATGATTCAAATCAGATGCAGTTAAAGATACAACATATTTGTCACCGCGGTCAATGACTTCTTTCATTACCTCTGTGCATGAAGCAGACAATGCAAAATACAATGTTTTTTTTATACTTGTATGAGCCGAAATCGAAAATGGAGTTGTAGATATTTCGTCAGATGTGCAAAAAACTTTTTTATTTATCTCATCAATAAATTTTACATCAGTTGAAAAAGAGTTCTTTGGAGAACAGAAATTGATTTCTATTTTGTTCAGCAAATAGTTCCGTTTCGATTCATTGTTAAATATAAATTGAAAATAATATAAAGTAACCCTTGCTTTATTGACTTTAAATTCCTCACAAACGGAAATTGGCGAACATATTTCAATTTTACATTTTTCACGCGACTCATATATTTCGTCTAAATCTTGTCTGTTCGCTCTGAAATTATCAGAATTCTTTCGTATGTATATTTGCCCCTGATGTAAATATGTTTTCTTATCCTTTGTAAAATCTTTTTTTATTACATAAGGACGATTTAGGTTATTACAATTTATTTTGATATAGGCAATGCAAGATTTTTTATATTCGAAGCTGTCAAGTTTAATATCAATATGAGGTTCGCAATATTCACGCAACAGTCCGTTAATTTCTGACACATCCGGGATGGATTCCATAGATATTTCACCAATTTCACGGGTGACATCATCAATGTTAAAGATAATATACTTATCTCCTGGAATAGTGCTGTTAGCAAAAGATGCGATGTCTTTAATCATATCATGTTTTTTTGTTTTGTGATAAAAGTCTCTTTTAAAATCACATGATTCAGTTTCCTTTTTATTTGAAATTAATTCAATAACAATATCTTTATCTTTCATAATATCCTCCTCCCATAAAAACTCGTATTGTAAAATTCACAAGAATTACTCAATTCAACAAGTAAGTGCTTGTCCGAATGTTCTATTGATCGTTGCAATACTTTTCTTTTGCTTTAATAATACCATATCATTAAAGGATTCACAACACACATAAATTAAAAAATGTCGAATTCTTGCTGAAATTAAGAACAATATATCAAAAAAAACAAATCAACCTTCTGTAATCCTGTGGCACCACTGTAGACATCTGCTTATCCGGTTTTTAACAGAAAATCTTAAATTGCATCATGGAAAACACCTGTCTTCTTTATGTTTCATATAAATTGTGTTTGAAAATCATGGCAAAGAGTTTGGTAGCACTGCTATTAAATATAATATTGCCTCCATTGAGTGGTATAATCTTTTTATAAAACAATAGGAGGATTATATGAAATATGCTAATAAATTAAAACAAGAATTGGTTGAACGATACTACAATGGAGAAGCTGCAACCAATATTTGCTTTGAAAACAATATTCCACGAAGCACTTTCTATACATGGCTCAAGCCGTATAAGACAAGCTACAAAAAATCCGGATATGAAGTCAATGCCAACGAATTTGCAAAAATGAAACAACAGATCCAAAAACAGCAACAAATAATTGAAGTTCTAAGATCTGTTGATTGCACCATGACCGCTACATTGAAGGAAAAACTTTATGCTCTCGAAAAGCTTTACGAACAATATAGTGTTTATATTTTATGTGAGGCATTAGAAATCTCACGGGGAACCTTTTACAATCA
>JGI994J12354_10002680_pt1 | contig 17077 bp, 13 predicted proteins | sample IntmicLarv3ML3BL_FD_12354 | JGI IMG/M metagenome (IMG submission 12354) | reverse complement strand
AAATTTATAATAAGAGATTCTTTATAATAATAAATAATTGTTTAGATTTAATAAGTCAAGACAGCATTACATTTTCTTTGAAAATATAATGCTTATTTGGTGGGGCTTGAAACCCCCACTAAATAAATTGTTCGCCCGCCACCTAAGATTCAAGTCTGCGACTTAAATCTCAGAGGTGGGGATTTCTGTCTTGAGTTAAAATCCGCTTTGCAGAAAATTATAATATCTGTTAGAATGAAAAATGTAGTGTTGCAATAAAATTATAAAATCAAGAACATTGCCCACTTATTTAGGAGAAAAGACTTTGAAGAACAATCATGATAACAATTTTTATACAAACGAAAATGAAAATAATCCTTTCGATTCATTTGATTCTTTTGATTCCATAGGGAAAGACGCTTATAATAATAACGTCGGCGATTTTTATAACGGAAATATTCCGCAAGAATATGACGATGACGATGATGATTTCGATGATTTTGATGGCGACAACGAGTATTTAGCAGGCGATGCGAGTTTGGGGAAAAGACAAATCGTTCGTTCTTTTATTTTCTTTATGATAAACAATTTAATAGGATTCGCTTCAAGTATTTATTTTAAAGATGATATCGCGCCGTGTTTAATTGCGCTTACCGTACTTGTTTTAGTTTATTATGTTATGTTAAACTATGGTGTGCCCTTTTTTCTTTATGCGGCGATAACACTGGCGATGCTTTTTTTTCTGTCCAATTTAATGCACCTTTCAACGTTCATACTCACGTTTATCAGCTTTCCTTACAGTATTGTTATTTACTTTCTGCCGTTAATTTTAAATTTACTTTATGTGGTTTTCTCGGGATATCACATGAGAACTTTAATATTAAGCGCAGATGTAAGATGTTTTTTAAAAACCCAAATTGACAGCTTTTTTGAATAATTCAAAATCGCATATCTAGTTTATCATAAAATGCAATCAAACTTTCAATATAGCTGTTCGGAAACCACCTTAAAGCTGACGGAAATCACGACGCTTTAACGCGGTTTTGTCGGCTTGTTCAAGTTTCCGAACAGCTTTAAGATTTTTTCATAAGGAGCCGATATCATAGTGGATAGATTTTCACAAAATCAAAAAAAATCGCTTTAGTATTTATAAATTTGTATTTTTGATGCCCGAGATACTTGGGCGAGCGGTAAAAGCATAACTTTTACGACCGTTCATTGTTTTGGCGTGTAATTATATAGGTGAGGAGCTTAACTTTTATTATGAATGAAAATATTATTTCTTTAGTTGGCAACATCGAAAAAGTTATTTTAGGCAAAAGAAGTGTAATTGTAAAAATTGTTTCCGCCATGCTTTGCGGCGGGCATGTTCTTATAGAAGATGTCCCCGGAGTCGGGAAAACGAAACTCGTTAAACTCGTTGCCGCTTTGGCGAAATCTTTAAACGGGAAATTTAACCGTATTCAATTTACACCGGATATTATGCCCACAGACATNACGGGTTTTACAATGATTGACCCTACCACAAAAGAATTTGTTTTTCGTAACGGTATGGCTATGTGTAATTTCCTTTTGGCAGATGAAATTAACAGAGCATCGCCGAAAGTGCAAAAAAAAAAAAAAAAAAAAAAAAAAACCTTTTATGACTTTCGCAACTCAAAATCCCATTGAAAACTTTGGAACGTATCATTTGCCCGAAGCTCAGATGGATAGATTTGCGATAAAAATTTCTATGGGATATTTAGAGCCCGCGGACGAAGTTAAATTATTGGATAATATTGATAATCAAGTAGACTTACATTCCATACAGCCTATTTTTTCGATAGAAGATGTTCTTAATCTTCAAGCGCAGGCGCAAAAAACAAGCGTGCATCCTTTGATAAAAGAATATATAATTTCTATCATAACGGCGACAAGAAATAACGAAAATGTTAAACTTGGCGCAAGCCCGAGGGGAAGTATAGATTTATTTAATCTTTCAAAATCCGTTGCGTTTATTATGGGCAGAAGTTTTGTAACTCCCGACGACGTTTTATTATCCGCGCCGATGACTTTACCGCACAGAATAATTCTTTCGCCTAAAGGCAAAGGCACTTATCAAACATCGGAAAACTTTGTTAAAGAAATTATGAAAGCCACTCCTATCCCGAATGTTGACGGTCTTAATTAGAAATTTATAAGCTTCAAAACTTTACTTTGAAGAATCAAATAAAAGATTTTTACACGGCACTATGCAACTTTTTATTTTTTTGAAATAATTAAGATTTTGATATTAATGTGAAGTTTTAAAGTTTACAGTATACCAGAAGTTTAGGAAGTGATACCCAATGAGCAAACCTCTTGATAAATCTAAAATATTGGTCAGCTTACCAAAAACCATAAATTATATTATTTTGTTGGTAATCACCTTTGTCTATGCAGTTACTTATGACAAGGGTTTTGGTTCGGCACTTTTTTCGGTTTTGTTAATTTTGCCGATAGTTTCCGTTATCGCGACGTTTGTAATCGCAAACCTTTCGCAGTTGGACGTTAACTATGAGGTGTCCAATACATTAATCGAAAAAGGCGACACGACTTTTGTTACGATAGATATAAAAAACACGGGAACTTTGCCCGTTCCTTTTGTTTATGTAAAATTAAAAATCCCCGAAATTTTAGAAGTGGACGATAACGAAAGAGCATTTATTTTTTCGTTAATGCCGAAAGACAATATTTCTTTTAAAATTAAAGTAAAGGGGAAATATTGGGGAACGGAAAAAATAGGAATTGCAAATATATCGATTTTGGAATTGTTGGGATTTTTCCAACTTGATTTTTTTGCGTTCAACAGAGATATTATTGAAAAAGAAAAAACGGCACAGGAAAAATATTTTCAAACAGAGATTTCTGTTTACCCCGCGCTTATCGAATCCAATTTCGGAAGTTTTTTAACGGAAATTTCAATTTCGAGCCTTTTCAGCGACAGCGAGGACGAATACGAATTTTCACAAAGTATAATAACAACGCCGGGATATGAACACAGAGAATATGTCGAGGGCGATTCTTTCCGCATGATTAACTGGAAATTATCTTCAAAAATAGATAAATTCATGATTAGAGAATTAGAATCTTTGGGGCGCGGAAAACCTATAATTATTTTAGACCCGAAAGGAATTAAATTATTCGGGGAAACGGGATATCAGCTTGAAGAGCGAATCGTTGAGGGGCTTATATCTTCGGCACATGCTTTAAACAGCAGTAATATAAAATGTTCGCTTTTTTTAAAAAATTTCACGGGGATTAACGAAGAAACAAAATCCAAAAATTCAGGCGAGATAGCGAAATTTTTTAATGAAGTTTTCAGCGGCAGTAATGAAGGCGATACACTCATAGGAAAAAAATTCTCTCGTTTTTTCGCTGATAAATCGGCTAAAAAAGCAGAAAAAGAAATAAATAAAATTAAAAAACCGTTTAAAAATGCTACATGGGAAGAATATCCCATAGAAAATGAGGACGATGTTTTTGTTTTGCAACAAAGCTTTGCGAAATACGCTTTTGCGCAAAATATTGAAACGGAAAGACTTCCGCTTGATAAATTGGGCGAGGAAAAATCCACGCTTTTAATATTTACATGTTCTTTTGATAATGAGCTGAGAAAAAAAATAGCGGAACTCACGGCGCAGGGGCATACGGTTTTCATCGTGTCGTCCGCAGGCAATTTAGAAATCGACATTGATTATTGGTTTTTAAATTCCGATTATGAATTTTTAAAAATTGGCGGTGACGGAAGATGATAAGAATTTTTAAAGAGAAATTCATTTTCGTTATGTTCACGCTGATGATAGTTTTATCATCATTAAGCGATGTTCCCGATTCAAATATTTATTTTGCGTTGCCGACGATTTTTTTTGTGCTGTTTATAATATATTTGTGTGACGAATCCAACACCAACAACAAATATGCAAATATTTATTTGATAATGTTTTTTGTAATCATTATAAGTTCGATATTTTTGGTAGTTTCAAGATTGCAAGGTTTTATCGGTTGGTTTTTATATCAATATAACGACGCAAAAACACCTTTATATTTCACATTATTTTTTGTGCTTTGCTGTTTCTTCCTAACATCTTCGATATATTACTTTTCTTACGTGTCTTTTCAACCTGCGATGTTGGTTTTACTCTTGATTTTTCCTTGTTTGGTAAAAATACAGCAAGCCGCGGAAATTACTTTCCTTAATAAAATTACTTTAATTATTTTATTTATTTTATTGCTTGCGTCGTTAAATATTAAATCAAAAGCCGATTCGCCGCTGAATAATTTTAAAAAACCGCTGTTATATTTATTCACGACATTCACAATTATTTTGGTTGTCGGCATGGTTTCTTTTGCGCCGTATATTCTAAAAGTTGAGCACGAAACGGGTTTTGACATAAGAGATAATATAAAAAATATGGGATTTGACCCGACAGAATTACTTCCGATTGATAAATCTTCAACATCGGGCGGTGCGAATCTTCGTCCGTCGCAAGAAATTTTATATTATGTAAAAGTAAATTCAAGCAATCCGTTTTTTTTAAATCGTCAAGTTTTCGGCGATTATCAATCGGACAGATATTGGACTGCCGTTTCGGGCAATTATTTAAATGATAATGCACCTTTGACAGATTTGCTTGATTATGAATCTTTGAATTTGAATAAATTTTTTGAACTTATAAATAAATTGCCGATTGAGATTATAGAAGAGGGGCATCCTCTGCAAAAATTAAAAAACGGTTTTGACAGCGACTTTTTAAATTTGGAAAATTCAACTTCCGCAAAAATCACAATCGAAAACGGAACGGGAAAATCGGTTTTGGCTACGGACAAAACTTTTAACATAACATCTTCCACATCTTTGGAAGTATACGGAAATCCTTTAAGAGAATTTACAAATAACTCTAATCAATCGCTTAAAAGAGGAAACTCTTACGAAATATTTTTTTATGACGACTCTCCGCTTAATAATAATAAATTCAGAGAGTTGGTTAAAAATTTCAGTTCAGAGGAATTTTATGAAATAATTACGGAATTAACTTATCTGGTGGATATGAACGCCGATACTTTGGGCGAATACAGAGAAGTTGTATACGCGTTTGACGGGCTTTGTACCGATGCGGCAAGTTTTAATGAGCGTTACGGTAAAGCAAGCACAACTTCGGAAGTTACCGATTTGGCTTCACGCATCACAAAAGATTTCACAAGCGAATATGAAAAAGCAGTTGCGCTCGAAAACTTTTTTGAAGAAGAAAATTTTTCTTATGATTTAAATGTGAAACCGATAAGCACAACAGATTTTCTGTTTAACGAAAAAACGGGAACTTGTTCCGATTACGCCACGGCGATGGTCGTAATGGCAAAATCCGTCGGCTTAAATGCGCGCTACGTTGAGGGTTTCGCGGTGTATGAAAATTCGATGGTCGAAAATTATGATTATGTCGTAAGAATGTCTCATTCTCATGCGTATGCGCAAGTTTTTATTCCGATGTACGGTTGGAGAACATTTGACCCGACCGTTTCGGGATATTCCGTTACCGCGCCTGTTGATATTCCGCAGGAAAATAATATATTGAGCCTTAAAGATACGGTTTCAAGAATATTCTTTGCCATAACGTTAATGATAATCATAGGTTCGGTAATATATATTTTGATTAAAGTTGTTTTTAAAAATAAAATTACTCGTTTTATTTTAAATATTTCGCCTAATAATAAATCGATATCAATAATTTTTAATAAGCTTAAAGGTTACACAAAAAATGATTTTGAAAATAAAAATATTTCATCTTCAAATCTGAAAAAATATTTTATGGTGAAACATAAATTTGACATCGGTTTTATAACATCTTTATATGAAAATGTTCAATACAATGATGCGGTGTGTTCAAAAGAAGATAAATCAAAATGTATAGATTTATATTTTGAATTTTTATCTCATTATAAAATGCAGGATTCAAAAAATAAATAACGGAAACCCGATATAAAAAACAAGGCGGTGCAAAAATGGCTAATCTCATAAAATCACGAACATCAATTTTATTATTCTCGGTAATTTTGGTGCTGACGGCATTATCAAATTTCACAAAGTTCAGCGGATTTTTTATTCTGCCGACAGTCTTGGTTGTCTTGTTTACAACCTATCTTTGTGAATCTATCAAACATGCAAAAGAAGATGCCGTTATGCATTATGTAATTGTGTGTTTTATTGTTGCGCTTTTATTTCTTGCGCTGACTCTTTTTAATCCTGCGGGTTTTGTGGTGTGGCTAAAGTCGTCCACGTCCGACCAAACAAATATACTTTATTTTTCTGCGCTTTTGCTTATTTACAGCTTTTTGATAAGTTCAATGACTTATTATTTAACTTATTTCGTTTACCGCCCGCTTTATTTATTGGTTTTGGCGGTAATGCCCATGTATTTAACGTTAGAAAAATACGGTTTTGTTTCGCCCATGAATATTATTTTTCTGATAACATCTTTTATTTTGGTTTTGATTGAATTTAATACATTGAGAAACGATAAAAAGACGCGTGTCGTAATGGGCAATCAAAATTCATTGTTTATTTTTTCGTCGGCTTTGTTCGTTTTCGTTTTGATTGTATCTTTCTTATCGCCTTTAACTAATTTCGATGACCAAAAAGATGATTTAATGAGAGAGGTTATTCAAAATATTATAAATCCGAATAATTTCAACAATAGAAATTCTTCAAAAACTCCACATTCAAATCCCGCGCTCGATGATTCAAATCTTTCGGACGAAATTTTCGCCTATGTTACTTCCACAGAGCCCGTGAATTTGGTAAGTCAAGCTTTCGGCAGTTTTGACGGCGAAAAATGGTTTGACATAGATTTCGGAACATCACCGCCCACATCGATTTCTTCAGCTTACGGACATTCGTTAAATTTGGCGGATTTTTATAAATTGATTATGTCTTATCACGGCAAGGAAAGTTTGTTGGTAAATAAATTCAAAAAAGATATAGAAAAAATAAATGTTGAGATGGAAAGCAAAGATTTATCCGTTTCGGGAAACAGAGTAAACATTCCGAATCTTTTTACTCCGAATCTGACTTACAAAATGGATTTTGCCGCCGCGAATTACAATATGACTTATTTCAGAACTCCGCATCATGAATTTTTTCTGCGCGCGGGTTCAACAACAAGAGAATATTCTCTTTCTTATTATGAAAATATATATTTCACAAACGAAAAAGTCAGAGAATATGTGGACAGCTTCACTGTTTATGAAATCGCGCAACTTTTGAATGAATTGATGAGCAGTGAATCTTTTTATGCGGAGAATGAAAAAATATTTCAATATTTATATGAGGACATATATGATGTCATAGATTTTGAAGAATCGCACGCGATGAGTTATTACAGTCCGAAAATAGAGGCATTGGCTTTGGAAATAACGGCAGGGTTAACTTCGCCTTACGATAAAGCGAATGCCGTAATAGAATATTTTATAAACAGCGGTTATGTTTATGATTTAAACTATTTTGACTTAGCTGAGTATGGCAAAGAGTTGGATATGGAATATTTTTTATTTGAAAGCAAAAGAGGGATTTGTTATCATTATGCGACGTCTATGGTTTTACTTTTACAACATGTCGGCGTTACGGCAAGATATGTCGAGGGTTACAGAGTTCAAGAACCTACGCCGAAAAAAAATGAATATTATTTGAGATATTCGAGCGGACACGCGTTTCCGCAAGTTTATGCAAATCTTATCGGATGGGTTACTTTCGAGCCTACGGTTGTTCCCGATGTAAATTCAAAACCGCCGTCTGTTTTAGATTTCTTGGAGGACTATTCAACAATAATATTAGTCGTTGTGAATTTGGTTATTTTCGGAGCACTAGGTTATTATCTCGCGTATCGGTTATTATCTCGCGTATAGCGGTTTTTTGAAAGACACATTATATTTAAAATCTTTAAAAAATAAAAGCAACGAAAAACAATTAATCGGTTTGTTCAGTATTCTTAATAAACATATGGGGATTATTACAAAGAAAAAGAATCTCAGCCCCAAAAATTTAATCGGTAGCGCAAAAGCTTTATTCGATTATGATTTATCAAATTTATGTGACGCGTTTGACAGAGTTTCATTTAATAAAGAAACTGTCAGCGATGATGAACTTGCCGAATTTTATGAGGATTATTATAATGTCAAAGGTGCGATAAAAAATTATAAAAAAGAAAATAAAATTAATTCTTTCAAAATAGACTTGAGCAATTCGGCGAATGCGGAATAGATATTTTTTTTGGGGCGACCACGGAGTCGCCCTAAAATTTTCCCGAAAAATCATAATCTTTCAATAACGTGTTTTTAAATTTCCGAAAGCATCAGTTATTTTTATCTACCGCGACGCCTGCGCTTTATTTCTGACGTCGCCCGGCGTGCACCCCGTAATTCTTTTATACATTCTATAAAAATAACTGATGCTTTCAATCCCGACAGCCGCGACGATTTCATCTATCGGGCTGTTTGTATTGCTGAGCATATCCGTTGCGACTTGCATTCTTTTATCTATAATAAAATCCGAAAAGTTAACGCCGATTTCACGTTTAAACAATCGACTGAAATAACTGCTGTTCATGTTTACATAAGTTGCAAGCCCGTCGCAACTGATAGATTCGTTTAAGTGATTATCGATATAATCCAACGCTTTTAAAATTTCCGTATGTGTCGTGGTTATGTTAATATTAGATGGCGTAACTTTTACGGTATTTACCGCGGCGGGAATTTGAGTTTGTGAAAAAATTTCTTTGTTTCCCTCTTTTTGTTCTTCTCGTTTTTCGGCGAGTTTTTTGAGAGTTTTCACGATTTCATCTTCTGAAAGCGCGTGTTTTATGAGATACTCATCTGCTTTTAATCGCATCGCCTGTATCGCAAAATCAAATTCTTCGTGACAACTTATAATCACCGTTTGCAAATCCGGCTTAAACTTTTTCGCTTCTTTAATAAGAGTTAACCCGTCCATAATCGGCATTGAAATATCGGTTATCAAAACGTCGGGCATAAGTTTTGTTACGAGATTCAGTGCGTCATAGCCGTTTTTTGCCACGGCGACGAGCGCAAATCCGTTTTCTTCCCAGTTTATTATGTTTGAAAGCCCCTCGACAATTTCAACATCATCATCTACAAGTATAACTTTAATCATCAGATTCCCTCCTATTCGGTAAAATTATTTCGATAGTTGTTCCGGCTTTCGGTGAATTATCTTTAATGCTGATTCCGTATTTTTGTCCGAAACACAATTTAATTCGCTCGTCTACGTTTGTAATTCCGATTCCGGAAAATTTCAATTCTCGAAATACGGGTGTATCGGAATCGATATGCATAAAGCCCGAGCCGTTATCGGAAACGCGCAAGAATACGTTATCGTCAATAATTTCACTGCTCACATCGACGATTCCGCCGGACGGCATATTTTCAAATCCGTGAATTATCGCGTTTTCAACGAGCGGTTGCAAAAGCAATTTCGGAACTTTATAATCTTTTAGATTTTCCGTTATTGAGTTTACAAAAGTAAATTCGGTTGAATGTCGCATTTGAAAAAGCAAAGTGTAGTTTCGCAAATTTTCTAATTCTTCTTCTAACGTAATAAATTCGTCGCCCTTAACAATCGTCATGCGCAGAAGATTTGACAGAGCCAAAACCATATTCGCGGCTTTTTTGTTGTGATTGTTAATCGCCGCCCAACGAATTGCATTTAATGTATTGAATAAAAAGTGCGGGCTTATTTGCGCTTGTAGAGCTTTCAATTCCGCATCTCTTTTTTTGCGTTCTATATCAATGTTATTTTGCATTAATAATCTGTTATTCTCGCTCATAATTCTGAAATTTTCTTCTAAGATGCCGACTTCATCGCGACGCACTAATCTTCCTGATTTTCCCGATTTTTGCCCGACGGCAAGGTCATTCGCGTTTGGCTCAAGCATCATTTTTGCCAATTGTTGCATCGGTCTTGAAATACTTCTTGCGATTATCGCCGCTATAATTATGAATGTCGCCATAAAAAGAGCGTTCGTCAAAAGCAAACTGTTTCGTACGGCGTTTACTTGGCTTGTAACCGAGCTATACGATTTTACATCTACAATCGTCCAATCACGCAAAGTTTCATAAGAAATAATATACGATTGTTTATTTGACTCTTTAAATATAAAAGAACCCGATGGTCGCGACGGAAATTCCGTATTATAAAGCGATGAAAATTCGTTGCCAATCCAATCTTTGCACGTTGCCGAAATCACATTAAAATCTTTATCCAAAATCGCGCGGTTTTGTAATTGGTCTTCCGTCGCCAAAAGTTCGCTCAAACTTTGCTCCGTAACAGATATTAAAATCGTACCTTGAACAGCTTTATCGCGCACGTATACGATATTTTTTCCCAATGTTAAAACATACGGATATTGATTTCTGTCGCTCTTAACGTAATTGGGTTCAAACTCGCGCCATATTTCGCCCGTGCTTTCTTCATCATCAAATTCATCAACAGCCAATCGCCTTTGAAACGCTTCCGAAAGTCCGCTTTCGCTCGACCAATTCGTGTAAACCTCGCCCGACAAAGTCGCTATCGTTATGTAAGAGCGAATCCCCATCATATTAAACGAAATATTGCTTATGATATCGTTAAATTTGTTAATGCGCTCGAGTTTGCGAAGCGAAATCGTTGATGCGGACATTTCATCTTTGTTGTTCGCGTCGTGACTCGCCTGCGCAATTAATTGCCTTATATTTTGGTCGTCATTAACATACATCGCGAGGGAATACATATTTTGTTGCATGGAGTCTATCGTATTCGCGACAAGTTTAATGGAATTTTCCGTTTCGGATGTGACTTGTCTGACGACCAAATCGCCAGAAGTTTTTTGTGCATAATAAAAAGAGAGCGTCAGCGGAATAATTATTACTATGACAAAAGCGGTAACGAGCTTTTGGAATATGCTGAAGTTAAACCTTTTGTTCATTTTAAACACTCCCTTTTAAAACGTGGATTGTTAAAGCGGGCGAACGCAGTTTAATTAATAAGCAAATTACAGCGTTCAATTTTATTTTTTATGTAGGGAACGGTCAAGACCGTTCCCTACGTTTTCGTTCACATAATAACTCAAGTTTATATTTTATATCGTAGAAGCAAATTACATTCGTCCGATTTGTCTCATGATTATATACGGGCGACCACATAGGGTCGCCCCTGCGCGTTCTCAGTACAATTATTTTTTTCATGATTTTTAAAATTTTTATTCTTCTTTTTCCGAATAAAATTTTTGCATAACATAAAACGCGAGTTTTTTGTGTGTTTTATCCGCCGAAAGCAATCCTTTAAGATTATAATAATTTTGCGCTGTATTCACACGTCGCGGACAGCGGAAATCAAATAAAATCCACGGACTGGTTCCTTTAACGTAAGAAATTTTACCCAGTGTTTCAATTTGTTTTTTAAATATTTCAAACTGTTTATCTTCCGTAAACATATCGTCTTGAGTCCCGCGGAATCCGCTTTTCGCGTCAGCCCCAAACTCGCTTATAACGACAGGTTTTGTGGGCTTGCTGTTTTCAAAAAGTTTATGAAGTTTTGAGAAATCGGGCTCATACCAACCGTAATATTCATTTAATCCGATTACATCAATATGCTCCACCAATCTATCCGCTATCATTAAATTTTTGTGGTCTACCAAACAAGCCGCCGATACAAGTCTTGTTTTATCAAGAGTTTTTGCGGTTTTTGCGAGCGAACTCATAAAAGAAAGTCTTGCGTCCGTGTCGGCGTTTTCGTTTCCGACAGACCATATAATAACACTTGCGCGGTTTTGGTCGCGTTTAATAAGTTCAGTAAGTTGATTTTCAGCATCATTATATACCTTAGGATTTTCAAATTCAATCGCCCAATAAACAGGAATTTCCTCCCAAAGCATAATCCCGACTTCATCGGCGATGCGCGCGGCTTTTTCACAATGCGGATAATGCGCCAGACGCATATAATTGCAATTCATTTCTTTTGCCAACGCGAAATTTTCGCGAATTTCTTTTTCCGTTACGGCTTTTCCGTTCGGAACACTTTCTTCATGCGCACAAATTCCGCGCAGAAAAATATTTTTTCCGTTTAAAAAAATATCCGTGCCGACGGTAATTATTTCGCGGAATCCGATTGTATCNGTCAACGAATCGTTATCGTAAGTTATTTCAACATCGTAAAGTTTCGGATTTTCGGGCGACCACAATTCCAGATTTTCGGGCGNGTCTAAAGTAACGCTTCCGAAACCGTCCGTCACATCTATATTAACATTTATGTTCAATTCTTTTATACACAATTTTGCCGTGNCGCTTTTTTTATTACTGATTCCATTGACGGAAACCGTCGCGTTAATTTTTTTGAAATCGCTGTCAGGTTCAAGGTTCAGCGTGAAGTTTTGAATAAANGTTTCGGGCAATCTGATAATTTCNACATCTCTGTATATTCCGCCGTAATTAAACCAGTCCGTATTTTCACAAGGAATATTTGTAGGTTTGCGAGTGTTATTCGCGACAACAATAATTCTGTTTTGATTTTTTAAAATATCTGAAACTTCAATATAAAAAGGTGTTGAACCGCCGAGGTGCACCCCCATATATTGCCCGTTTACAAAAACAAATGCTTTATAATTCACACCGCCGAATTTTATAAAAACGCGTTTTTCTCCGTGATTTACATAATTAAATGTGCGAGTGAAAACGATACTTCCTTCATAGTGGAATAATTTTTCGAGCTGAGTATTCCAACATGATGGCACAGGCATTGTTTCCCAAGTGTCAAAACTAAAATCCATCGGGTAAGGGCGTCCGTCGTCATCAAAATATTTTTCTTCAAACCATTTCGCGCGCAGACAAGTTTCATATTGGTCTATTCCATAATTCCACAGACCGTTCAAAGATTCTTTTTCGCGATAATAATCCGCGATTACGTTGTTTTGAATTAATTTATCTTTATATTGAATTTCAAAATCCGCTACGTGAAGATGTTCTTCAAAATTGCCGATTTCGTGATTACCGATTTCGTGTTTCATAAAATATTTCTCCTTAAATTAAATTACCGACGAAAAATAAATCTCGCCGGCAAAGTTTTATATAATACTATTGTGCTTTATCGATAATACTTTGTCCGCGTTCCATCAACGATTTGATACAATCATCAAGCGTTGTGCCGCCAACCATATATTTGTCACATTCTTCACCGAACATTGTCGCCATTTCATCATCATATACAGGTGATGTGAGCGGCGCGTTGTATTCAAGTTTAGGATTATTAAATATTGCATATAACGAATCCATGTGGTAGAGATTTTCTGAGTTATCACCAACTATAGTGTCGATTGTCGCTTTCACGTCCGCATTTTTTTCTGCCGTTAATCCGCCTGCACGAATGTATGCGCCTTCGGTAGTGTAGAATTTTATAAATTCAAACGCTTGCTCAGGATATTTCGCATTTACGGGGATACTTAACATTTTTGTATCTGAGAAAGTACGACCTTCAACACCGTTGCCCCATTTTGGTAACGGAACAAAAACTGTTTGGAAATCGTGCGGCCATTTTTCTGTATCTTTAATTTCTGCAATCATCCATGCGCCCGTCGGCAACATTGCGATTTTTTCCGCATAGTATTGGTCTCTGTATGCCATTTTAGATGTTTTAATATCTATAAGAGGAACAGAAGTTTTGTCTTCGTTTTCCATATCGAAACGGAATTGTAACCAATCTCTGAAATTTGGGTCTTCAAAAGCTAATGAGCCGTCTTCATTGTAAAGACAGTTATCCATTTTTGTTGAATACATACCCATTTGATAATAGTTGTTCCAATTGTGGAAATATGAACCGTAAACTTTGTCTAAGCCTTCGCCGTGAGTTAATTTTTCTGCGTATTCGCGATAATCATCCCAAGTCCAATCAGCCGACGGAATTTCCAAACCGGCTTCATCAAGCATACTTTTGTTCATTATAACAAACCAAGGTGAAACATCAATAGGTAAACCGTAATACGCGCCGTCAATGTTAGAACTTACGCTGTAAATATCTTCATATTTTTCGCCGCTTGCATCTAAAAATGAATCAAGCGGTTGATATAAATCACGAGTTACTTTGCCTGTCATTTTTGCAACAGATGATTCAATCATGCAATCGATTTGTTCATTGGCGAGTAACAAAAGGTCAACTTTTTTTGTGTACTCAACGTTATCGTTTTCAACAGGGTAATTAATATTAACTTTAATATCTGGGTTCGCCGCTTCAAATGCCGCAACAACTGCTTCGTTTTGGTCTTTTAAAGATGCTTCCCATGAGTAAAACTTCAATCGTAACAGGCTCTGCTGATGCAGGCTCAGTCGGTTTTTCATCTGTCGGTTTTGTTCCGCTGTCAGCAGAATTATTTGTATTCGCTGTCGGCGGTGTATCTGTTTGAGTTGCGCATGAACTTAAAATGCTCATGCATAATATACTTGTTACAAGTAATACGCCTAATTTTTTCATAGTTAAACCTCCATTAATTTTTTATAAATCTATGTTGCTGATAAACATTTAAAATATTTCAACATCTCAGATATAAAATTTTAAATGTTTACGAAGATTTTAAAGTTGTATTTATTAAAATTATTATTTATAAATTCAAGTTCTTTCTTAATCATTCATTTTTTTGTAGTCTGTAAAGTTCAAAACTTTACATGCGATTTATTTTTGTAATAGCGTTTTTGTTTGCGGAACGGTCAAGACCGTTCCCTACAACTTACGTTTCCGTCACCGACGTACAAGTCAATTTTAGTTTTAAAAATGATAAATACAAAAATACAGAAAGAACTAAATTCAAATGCATTACGGACAGAATAAAATCCCTACCCTTTAACCGCGCCCGCCGTCATTCCCTCAAGAACGTATTTCTGTCCGAATATAAATATCAGAACCAACGGCAATATCGCACATACCGACGCAACCATCATAAGCGAATAAAACTGAGTGTATTCGGTCATGAATTTTGTCATACCGAGCGGTATCGTAAATAATTTTTCATCGCTCAAAAACACAAGCGGATTTTGATAATCGTTCCACGTCCAAATAAATTTCAAAACCATCAAAGTCGCGAGTGACGGCTTTGAAATAGGAAGAATTATTTGTGTAAATATACGCAAATGCCCCGCTCCGTCAATCTTTGCGGATTCGGATAATGCGTCCGGTATGCTCGTCATGGATTGTTTAAGCAAAAACATTCCGTAAATACTGAACGAACCGAGAAAAATTAATCCGAGATGCGTATTGTATAATTTTATACTTCTGAATATAAGAAATTTAGGAACAATGGTAACTTGGTCGGGAATCATCATCATACTTAAATAAAGCAAAAATAATCCGTCCCGAAATTTAAAATTCATTTTTGAAAAAGCATATGCGCCCATCGCGGAAACAATGGCTTGCAGTAACGTTGTAAATATCGTGATTTTTATCGAGTTCATATAAAAAGTTAAAAAACTGTAACGTCCGCTCCAAACTTCGGTGTAATTTTGAACCGCGTTCCATGTTTTCGGAATCCAATCAACGGGATATTTTAAAACATCCGCTTCAACTTTAAACGAAGCCGATAACATCCACAAAAACGGAAGTATCATCGTTAAAGCCAACGCGCCCATAATGATTGTCATTATTATTTTTATAATTAATTTTTTTTGTTTATTGCCCATCAGTCGTAACTCACCCACTTTTTCTGTCCGTGCCATTGAATTAAAGTTACAACAAAAATTATTATAAACATAAACCACGCGGACGCGCTTGATGTTCCGAGGCGATAATTATTGAATGCCTCGCGATATATATATAATGCCAACATACTTGTTGCGTTGCCAGGACCACCTTGTGTCAGTACCATTACTTGGTCGAAAACTTTAAACGAGTTTATTATTCCCATTATTACGATGAAAAACGTAGTCGGTGAAATCATCGGAACCGTAATCGAGAAAAACTGACGCAATCCCGTTGCGCCGTCAACTTCCGCCGCCTCATATAATTCGGGTGATATCGAAGTAAGCCCCGCCAAATATATAACAACCGTGTAGCCGAGATTTTGCCAAATATACATCGCGATTAAAGCAGGCAACGCCCAATCTATACTCGCGAGCCAGTTAGGCGGACTTTCCACGCCGACGCTTCTTAAAAATTGGTTAATCGGTCCGTAAGTCGGTTGCAAAAGAATCATCCAAACAATTGAAATCGCCACGGTGCTCGATATGTAAGGCATAAAAAACATAACTTTCATAATACCTTTAAAGAAAACTTGTTTGTTGATTATGACCGCCAGTATAAGCGATAAACATGTACCGATAACAACCGTCGTAACGGTGAAAATCAAACTGTTTGCCATTGATGTTCTGAAACTGACATCAGCCAGAATATTCGTATAATTGGAAATGCCGACAAATTTAATATTCTTAAAACTACCTGCCATATTCCATTTTCCGAAACTCAATCCCAACGAAAAAAGCACGGGAAAAAGAAAGAAAATTAAAAATCCCAGAAAACTCGGCAGAATAAAGAGCAGTGCCGCAATGCCGTCGTTTGAAGCGGAAAAGCGTTTTCGTTTCATTGGTTCACCCCTCATGCAAGAAATATTTTATCTCAAAACTTCCGAACTGTCGGGAAATGATTTTCACATTTTCTGACAGCCGAGTCTTGATTATCTGTTATATAAACTTATGATAATACTCTTTCACAAAAATTAATATGCCCTAATCTTACTAATCATTGTCCTAATCTTACCTGTTTTATGTTAATTTTTTCATGTGTGATGAAATAAAAAGATAATTAGCTATGTTTTTGCTCAAAAACAATTCTCTTGTATATATGTTTTTGTGCAAGTTTGCAATTTCAAAAAATTTTTATTAAAGCTGTTCGGAAACCATCTTTATTGCTGATGAAAACCGCGACGGGTTAACGCGGCTTTGTCAGATTGGATTCAAATTCCGTTATGAGTAACCACGGAAACTGATTCCTAAAAATAATTATTCTCAAAAGTAGGGAACGGTCTTGACCGTTCCGCATAATAACGGAGCAGTCAAGACT
>JGI994J12354_10002679_pt1 | contig 17098 bp, 7 predicted proteins | sample IntmicLarv3ML3BL_FD_12354 | JGI IMG/M metagenome (IMG submission 12354) | reverse complement strand
CTAATCAGCAAACACAGAGTACCATAATCAAGACGCATTGTCAATACCAAGAGCCATTATCATACAACGCCGCCGTGCGTGTCGAAACATTGCCGAGCGCAACGTCTCGACTGACCGAGCGCGGCAACACCACATGATGTGATTCAACATACGGAAGGAGCACAATTTATGCCAAAAAGCGTAATGTACGGCAAAACCGAGCGACAGAGCTTCGCCAAGCACGACGAGATACGCGAGATGCCGAACCTGTTGGAGGTTCAAAAGGACTCGTATCGGTGGTTTCTCGACAGCGGCTTGCGCGAGGTTTTTCATGACGTCGCCGAGATTGTCGACCACACGGGCAACCTTGAGCTGACGTTCATCGACCACTCGATTGACATCACCGACACCAAGTATTCCATCGACGAATGCAAGGCGCGTGACGTCACATATGCCGCACCGATTAAGGTCAGCGTGCGGCTGCGCAACCGCGAGACGGAGGAGATTAAGGAGCAGGAAATCTTCATGGGTGACCTGCCGATTATGACACCCGCCGGCACGTTCATCATCAACGGCGCGGAGCGTGTCGTCGTATCGCAGATTATCCGCTCGCCGAGCTCATACTTTGAGCGCAAAATCGACCCGAAAACGATGGGTGCCGTCTTTGCAGCGACGCTGATTCCCTATCGCGGCGCGTGGTTGGAGTACGAAACCGACCCGTCCGACGGGTTTTACGTGCGCGTCGATAAGAACCGCAAGCTGCCCGTAACGTGGCTGTTGCGCGCCATCGGCAAGCCGACGGACGAGCCGTATACGTGGCTGAGCATGCCCGGCGGCGAGCAGGGCGGTACGAGCATTGAGCAGATTAAGGCCATCTTCGGCGAGGACGAGCGCATCATCGCGACACTTGAGCGCGACGCGTGCGTTTCCCGCGAGGAGGCGTTGATTGAAATCTATAAGCGTCTGCGTCCGGGCGACCCCCCGACGGTGGATTCCGCGGAGTCGCTGCTGTTCAACTTGTTCTTCGACCCGCATCGCTACGATATTTCGACCGTTGGCCGCTATAAGTTCAACAAAAAGCTGGCGATTGCCATGCGCCTTGCCGGCGCGACGCTCGCCGAGCCCGTCTCCGACCCGCTCACGGGCGAGATTTTGGAGGACGCCGGCGTTACGCTCACGCGTGAGCGCGCGCAGGAACTCGACAGCCTCGGCGTCACGCACGCCGTAGTTGAGGCCGAGGGCAAGAGCTACGTCGTATTCTCGAACGGCATGGTGCGTCTTGACGGCTTCGTGGACTTCGACCCGCGCGAAATCGGCATTCGCGAGCGCGTGCGCTTCATCATTCTCAAAAAGCTCATGGAGCAGTACACTGGCGAGGCGCTCAAGCAGGCGATTATCGACAATATTGAGGATTTGATTCCGCGCCACATTCTGCCCGACGACATCTACGCAACCGTAAACTACTTAAACGGCCTTGCGCACAACATCGGCGAGCCGGACGATATCGACCATCTCGGCAACCGCCGCATGCGCTCGGTCGGTGAGCTTCTGCAAAACCAGTTCCGCGTCGGTTTCTCGCGCATGGAGCGCGTTATTAAGGAGCGCATGACGCTGCAAGACCTTGATATCATTACGCCGCAGTCGCTCATTAACATTCGCCCCGTGACTGCCGCGATTAAAGAGTTCTTCGGTTCGTCGCCGCTGAGCCAGTTCATGGATCAAGCGAATCCGCTTGCCGAGCTGACGCACAAGCGCCGTCTTTCGGCTCTCGGCCCCGGCGGTCTTTCGCGTGAGCGCGCGAGCTTCGATGTGCGCGACGTTCACTACAGTCACTACGGAAGAATGTGCCCGATTGAGACGCCTGAAGGTCCGAACATCGGTCTTATCTCGTATCTCGCGTCGTATGCGCGCGTCAACGAATACGGTTTCATCATCGCGCCGTTCCGCCGCGTAGATAAGGAGACGGGCGTTGTCACGCTCGACATCGACTACCTCACCGCCGACATGGAGGACGATTTCATGGTCGCGCAGGCAACGGAGCCGCTCGACGAGAACGGTTGCTTCGTCAACGAACGTATCACATGCCGCCACCGCGACGAAATCATCGAGATTGACCGCGAGCGCATCGACTACATGGACGTCTCGCCGATGATGATGGTCTCTATCGCTACGGCGATGATTCCGTTCCTTGAAAACGACGATGCTAACCGCGCGCTGATGGGAGCTAACATGCAGCGCCAGGCCGTTCCGCTGCTGATGCCGGAGGCTCCGATTGTCGGAACGGGCATTGAGCACAAGCTCGCCGTCGATTCCACGGTCGTTGTCGTCGCTGAGGGCGACGGCGAGGTCACGAGCGTCTCGGCAAACTCCATCACCGTTAAATACGAGGGTGCGCTCGGCACAAAGCACTATCCGCTGAGCAAGTTTGCACGCTCCAACCAAGGCACATGCATCAATCAGCGTCCGATTGTCGACATTCACGACCGCGTCGTCGCAGGCGATATCCTCGCCGACGGCCCTTCAACGTCTGAGGGCGAAATCGCGCTCGGCAAGAATATTCTCGTCGGCTTTATGACGTGGGAGGGCTACAACTACGAGGATGCTATCCTCATCAATGAGCGTCTTTGCGCGGAGGACGTGTTCACGTCTATCCACATTGAGGAGCACGAAATCGACTCGCGCGACACCAAGCTCGGCGCGGAGGAAATCACGCGCGATATCCCCGGCGTCGGTGAGGACGCGCTGAAATATCTGGACGAGCGCGGCATTATCTACGTCGGCGCAGAGGTTCACGCGGGCGATATCCTCGTTGGCAAGGTCACGCCGAAGGGTGAGACCGACCTCACGGCGGAAGAGCGTCTGCTCCGCGCAATCTTCGGCGAAAAGGCTCGCGAGGTTCGCGATACGTCGCTGCGTGTGCCGCACGGCGAGAGCGGAATTGTCGTTGACGTCAAGGTATTCAAGCGCGAAAACGGCGACGAGATGAACCCCGGCGTCAATCAGGTCGTTCGTTGCTACATCGCGCAGAAACGTAAAATCTCCGTCGGCGATAAGATGGCGGGACGCCACGGTAACAAGGGCGTTATCTCCCGCATTCTGCCCGCCGAGGATATGCCGTACCTGCCGGACGGCACACCGCTCGACATCGTTCTCAACCCGCTCGGCGTTCCGTCGCGTATGAATATCGGACAGGTTCTTGAGGTTCACCTCGGCTACGCCGCGCATACGCTCGGCTGGAAGGTCGCAACGCCCGTTTTCAACGGCGCGGACGAGCGTGATATTTGGGACACGCTCAAGCAAGCAGGTCTGCGTGAGGACGGAAAGAGCGTTCTTTACGACGGACGCACAGGCGACCAATTCGATAACCCCGTTACGGTCGGATACGTTTACTTCTTAAAGCTGCACCACCTCGTTGACGATAAAATCCACGCGCGTTCCACGGGTCCGTACAGCCTTGTTACACAGCAACCGCTCGGCGGTAAGGCGCAGTTCGGCGGCCAGCGCTTCGGCGAAATGGAAGTCTGGGCGCTTGAGGCTTACGGCGCGGCGTATACGTTGCAGGAAATTCTCACCGTCAAATCGGACGACGTCAAGGGACGCGTGCGCACGTACGAATCCATCGTCAAGGGGCACAACATACCCAAGCCCGGCGTGCCGGAGTCGTTCAAGGTGCTTATCAAGGAGCTGCAATCGCTTTGCCTTGACATGCGCGTGCTCGACGCGAACGGCGACATCATTGAGCTTGAAAACGACGACGATGACGACGATTTCCTCGACATCATGCGCGATAACAGCCAGTACCGCGCGGACGACACCGAGCTTGCCGAGGCAGGCTACTCCGTCGCGGACGCCGAGGACGCTCTTGATTTTACTGCTGACGGGGACGAGGAGGACGAAGAAGACGAGGACGACGACGGCCTCGGTTTCGACGACGACGATGACGATGACGACGAGGTTGAACTCGTTGACGATATGGAGGAGGATGAATAATGAGTTTTGCACCGTTTGAAGCTATTCAAATCGGCCTCGCCTCTCCGGATATGATTCGCAACTGGTCTCACGGTGAGGTTAAAAAGCCGGAAACCATCAACTACCGCACGCTCAAACCCGAGCGCGACGGACTGTTCTGCGAAAAAATCTTTGGACCGACCAAGGACTGGGAATGCCACTGCGGAAAGTACAAGAAAATCCGCTACAAGGGCAAGGTCTGCGACCGCTGCGGCGTTGAGGTCACGAAGAAAGAGGTTCGCCGCGAGCGTATGGGTCACATTGAACTCGCCGCGCCCGTGTCGCACATTTGGTATTTTAAGGGTATCCCGTCGCGTATGGGCTTGCTCTTGGATTTAACGCCGCGCATTCTTGAAAAGGTACTGTATTTCGCGTCGTACATCGTCATCGACCCGGGCATGACACCGTTGCGCCGCAACCAGATTCTCACGGAGAAGGAATACCGCGAGATGCGCGAAAAGTACGAGGACGATTTCCACGCAGGAATGGGCGCGGAGGCAATCCGCGACCTGCTGAAGAGCATTGACTGCGAGACGTTCTCCGAGCAACTGCGCAATGAGGCGCGCGACGCGTCGGGTCAGAAAAAGGCGAAGCTGATTAAGCGTCTTGAAGTCGTTGAGGCGTTCCGCCAGTCGGGCAACGACCCGTCGTGGATGATTATCGACGTTTTGCCCGTTATCCCGCCGGAAATTCGTCCGATGGTTCAGCTCGACGGCGGCCGTTTCGCCACGAGTGACCTGAACGATCTCTACCGCCGCGTTATCAACCGCAACAACCGCCTGAAGCGTCTTATCGACCTGAAGGCTCCCGATATCATCGTGCGCAACGAAAAGCGCATGCTCCAAGAGGCCGTCGATGCGCTCATCGACAACGGTCGCCGCGGCCGCGCCGTAACGGGCGCAAACTCCCGCGCACTCAAGTCGCTGTCCGACATGTTAAAGGGCAAGCAGGGGCGTTTCCGCCAGAACCTTCTCGGTAAGCGCGTTGACTACTCCGGCCGTTCCGTTATCGTCGTTGGCCCCGATTTGAAGCTGTATCAGTGCGGCGTGCCGAAGGAAATGGCTATTGAGCTGTTCCGCCCGTTCATCATGAAAAAACTCGTTGAGGATGGCGTTTCCAACAACATCAAGTCCGCGAAAAAGATGGTTGACCGCGGACACACCGAGGTTTGGGACGCGCTTGAAGTCATCATCAAGGAGCACCCCGTGTTGCTCAACCGCGCACCGACGCTCCACCGCTTGGGTATTCAAGCGTTCGAGCCGATTCTCGTTGAGGGTCGCGCATTGAAGCTCCACCCGCTCGTTTGTACGGCATATAACGCCGACTTCGACGGCGACCAGATGGCTATCCACGTGCCGCTCTCGTCCGAGGCGCAGGCGGAGGCTCGCATTCTGATGCTCTCGGCGAACAACCTGCTTCACCCGAAGGACGGTCAGCCTGTTACGGTTCCGACGCAGGATATGATTCTCGGCGCGTACTATCTCACGTACGAGCGCAACGACGCAGAGTTTGAAATCGGCTCAGGACGCGAAGTCGGCCGCGAAAAGGCGTTCTCAGGTCCCGACGAAGCGCTAATGGCGTACCAAAACGGCGATATCGGCATCCACGCGCCGATTCGCGTTTGGCGCGTGCGCGATGTGGACGGCACGCTGACGGGTAAGGTGTTCAATCCTCCGTCCGGCGCCCCCGTCGGCAAGCTCGTTACAACGACCGTCGGCCGCATCATCTTCAACGAATCCATTCCGCAGGACCTCGGATTTGTCGACCGCACCGACCCCGAGCACGCGTTCGACTACGAGATTAACGAGAAAACGGGCAAGGGCGAACTCGGCAAAATCATCAAGGCGTGCATCACGAAACACGGCTTCACGGAGTCTACGGAGCTGCTCGACAACATCAAGTCGCTCGGCTTTAAGTATTCCACGCGCGGCGCAATCACGATTTCCATCGCCGACATGACCGTTCCCGACGAGAAAAAGACGCTTATCTCGGAAACGGAGAAAAAGGTCGTCGAAATCGAACGCCAGTACAAGCGCGGCTTCAGCACCGACGACGAGCGTTACCGCCTCGTCGTTGAAGAGTGGAAGAAAACGACGGATGCCGTCACCGAATTGCTGATGAGCACGCTCGACGAGTACAACCCCATCAACATGATGGCAAGCTCCGGTGCGCGAGGCAGCACAGGTCAGATTCGTCAGCTCGCCGGTATGCGCGGAAACATGCAGAACACCGCCGGTAAAACGATTGAAATCCCCATTAAATCCAACTTCCGCGAGGGTCTTTCGATTCTCGAATACTTCATCTCCTCGCGCGGTGCGCGTAAGGGTCTCGCCGATACGGCTCTGCGTACGGCTGACTCGGGCTATCTGACACGCCGCCTCGTCGACGTTTCGCAGGATGTTATCATCCGCGAGCACGATTGCGGCACGCACTCCGGCATCGAAATCGGCGCCGAGGAGGAAAACGGGCAGCCGGTGCGTACGCTCGGTGAAGCCATCCATGGTCGCTATCCCACTGAGGATGTTGTTGAAGCTACGACGGGCGAGTTGCTCTTTGCGCGCGGCACGATGCTCAAGCAGGAGGACGACGCTGTCCTCACCGCGCACGGCATCAGTAAAATCAGGATTCGCACGGTGCTCGACTGCGAAGCAAAATCGGGCGTTTGCGCAAAGTGCTATGGCATCAACCTCGCCACGGGCGACACGGTTTCCATCGGTGAGGCCGTCGGCGTTATCGCCGCGCAGTCCATCGGCGAGCCGGGTACGCAGCTGACGATGCGAACCTTCCATACGGGCGGCGTCGCGGGCGACGATATCACGCAGGGTCTCCCGCGTGTTGAGGAGCTTTTTGAGGCTCGCAAGCCCAAGCGCGTTTCCATTCTCTCCGAGACGAGCGGTAAGGTTCAGCTCAACGAGACGAAACGCAGCTCCATCGTAGAGATTGCGGTCATCAACGAGGAGGACGGCGACACGCGCGTATACTCCACGCCGTATTCCTCCGGTTTGCGCGTCAAAACGGGCGACGACGTCAAGAAGGGCGACCGCCTCACGGACGGCACGCTCAATCCGCACGACGTTCTGCGTACGCGCAGCAAGGTGGACGCGCAAACGTACCTCATTAAAGAGGTTCAGCGCATTTATCGCCAGCAGAGCATCGACATCAACGATAAGCACATTGAGGTTATCGTGCGCCAGATGATGCGCAAGGTGCGCATTGAGGACGGCGGCCACACCGCACTGCTCTCCGGCACGACCGTAGACATTCTCGAGTTGCGCCGCGAGAACGCCAAGGTTGAAGCTCGCATCGCAAACGGTGAATCGGGCGTCAATGAGGTCTCCGGCGAGACCGAAGATCTCCGCATTGCGACGTACACGCAGCTCCTGATGGGTATCACCAAGGCGTCGCTCGCAACGGATTCGTTCCTGTCGGCCGCGTCGTTCCAAGAGACGACGAAGGTGCTCACCGAGGCGGCAATCAAGGGTAAGGTCGACCATCTCGTCGGCTTGAAGGAAAACGTTATCATCGGCAAACTCGTGCCTGCCGGCTCGGGTCTCTCCCTCTACCGCGACGCCGAGAGCCGGTACGCGAATATCACGCCTGACGGCGACGAAATCTTTGACATCGACCTGTCTAACCTGCAAGGCAACGCAATTTAGCGAAGTCGGTACTGCATAAGAGCAAGCACCGCGACAATAGTCGCGGTGCTTGCTGCTTTTGTGGTTTTTGCGTTGAACTACGTAAGGGCGAATGGTATTCGTCCGTTGTTTCACCGTTCCTGTAGGGTGCGCTGCCCCCCGTGTTACGCGTCGCCCCTCATTGCAAGCGAAACACGAGCGGCACAACAGCGCAGAGCGACCGTGTTTGCACTGACCGAATCATATCTTCTTGCGACCGCGTTTCGCGGCGCAAGCGGCGCGGGGGGACGCGGTATGTCGTGCTGACGTCACAGTGCGCAAACACAAGAAAACACCACGTGCCAAGTGGAAATCACAAAATAGTGGATAAATACAAATATTTTCGCGATTTTCGTATTGCTTTGAGCGGCCGAATGGGTTATTATAGAGAGTGGCAAGTTTTCTTACGGCAAAACGCCGCGAGGAACAAAATGTATTAGGAATTTGGGAAATTCGGGCGCAGCCCGCGCTTGCCGAATGCAAATCATTTAGGAGGGGAATAAGAGTTGGTGGATTACACAAAGTTTAGGCTCAAGCCGAGCGACGAGCTGACCACGTTACTCGACGGCAAGGACAAGCTGTTTGTTGTTGCCTGTAACAAGTGCTACAAGGAGTTTAACTCCGAGGACGAGCCCGAATGCGGCGAGTTCACGGCGCTTGCCAAAGAGTTGGGCAAGACTGTCGTCGGCAGCGCGAACATTGATTTTCTCTGCAACAGCACGTTGACGGAGAAAAAGCTCGCAGACAGCTTTGCGGACGCGGACAGCGTGTTCGTAATCTCCTGCGGTCTCGGTATCCAAACGGTCGCCGATTTCGCGGGTAAGCCCGTTTACGCGGCGAGCGATTCCTTCACCCGCACGGCGGGTGCACACGGCATGGCGCTCACGGAGCGCAAATGCGAGGCGTGCGGACAGTGCTACCTGAACTCAACGGCGGGCGTGTGTCCCATCGTTGACTGTTCAAAGAGCCTCGTTAACGGACAATGCGGCGGCGCAAAGAACGGCAAGTGCGAGGTCAACAAGGAAATGGACTGCGGATGGGAGAAAATCTACAGACGCTACGAGCAGCAGGGTCGCGTTGACGAGCTTTTGAGCCAGCCGACGCAGCTGCGCGACCATTCCAAGGTCAACTTCAAGTTCGTAAACGATTACGTCAAGTCCGTGCGTGAGGGCCGTTTTGAGGGCTACTACGGTGGCGTTCACCCCGTGGAGGGCAAGGAGCTCAGCGAGCACATCGGTCTCGTGCAGTTCCCCGCACCGAAAACGGTCGTCATTCCGATGTCGCAGCACCTCGGTGCTCCGGCGGAGCCGATTGTCGCGGTTGGCGACGCTGTTTGCGTCGGTCAGAAAATCGGCGAGGCGGGCGGTTTCGTAAGCAGCCCGATTCACGCGAGTGTCAGCGGTACAGTCACTGCTGTTGAGCCGCGCCTGCACCCGACGTCCGGCGCGATGGTGATTTCGGTTGTCATCGAATCCGACGGTAAAGACACGCTCCACGAATCCGTCAAGCCTTACGGCAAGACCATCGACGAGCTTACAGCTGACGAGATTGTTGAAATCGCTCGCGAAAAGGGCATAGTCGGTATGGGCGGCGCAGGCTTCCCGACGTCCGTCAAGCTGAAAGTCGCAAAGCCTGTTGAGGCGGTTCTGCTTAACGGTTGCGAATGCGAGCCGTTGCTCACAGCCGACCACCGCGCACTGCTTGAGTACGCCGATGAAATCATCTACGGTCTCAAGGTCATGGTCAAGACGACGAACGCCGAGCGCGGCGTAATCGTTATTGAGGACAACAAGCACGACGCGATTGAGCTACTCAACGCAAAGGTCGCCGATATCCCGAATATTGAGGTTGTCGTAGCGAAAACGAAGTACCCGCAGGGCGCGGAAAAGATGCTGATTAAGCGCGTGCTCGGTCGCACGGTTCCGAGCGGCGGACTCCCTCTTGATGTGGGAGCCATCGTTGCCAATATAAGCACGGCAAAAGCTCTTGCCGACGCGATTCAGCTCGGTATGCCGCTTATTGAGCGCGTAGTCACGGTCACTGGTCCGAAGATTAAGACGCCTGGCAACTTCGTCGTCAAAATCGGTACGCCCGTCAGCGAGCTCGTTGAGTATTGCGGCGGCACCGTGGGCGAGAACGTCACGATTAAGATGGGCGGTCCGATGATGGGATTTGCGCTCTCAACGCTTGATGTGCCGATTCTCAAAGCGTCGAACGGCATCATCGCCATCGACACGGATTGCACCGAGGCTGTTGACTGCATTAAGTGCGGTCGCTGCGTCGATGTATGTCCGATGGAGCTACAGCCGCTTTACTTCCAGAAGCAAGCGGACGAGGAAAACTGGCAGGGCATGCTCGATAAGAGCGTCCGCGATTGCATTGAGTGCCGTAGCTGCGAATACATCTGCTCGTCGAAAATTTCACTCGTCAGCAAGATTAAGGCAGGCAAAAAGGCTGTTGCGGCGATGCCGAAGGAGTAAGCTCACATCTGCAATTTTGGCATCGGTACACAAAATTCCCGAACAAGGAAGGAATGATAAGTAATGTTAATGACCCAATTAAAAGCCACTGAAGATATTAAGCTGTTGGCGGCGGGTAAAACCTTTATCATCAGCTGTCATGGCTGTAAAGAGGTATATTTCCCCGAGCACGAGGCCGAAGCGCTCGTTAAAGAACTCTGCTGTCCCGCCGAAACGACGGATTGCATTTGCAATCCCGAGAATTTGCAGCTCCGCCTGCAAAAGTTCAAGAAGGAGCTTGACGCGGCGGATAAGGTGCTCGTTTTCTCCTGCGGCGTGGGCGTTCAAACCGTTTCTGAGGCACTGCTCGGCAAAAAGGTTCTCGCAGGCTGCAACACGTATCCGTTGCCCGGCTTCCAAGGCGTAACGCCGCTGGAATACGATTGCGACCAATGCGGCGAGTGCTACCTGAACAAGACCGGCGGTATCTGCCCGATTACGGCGTGCTCCAAGAGCCTCGTCAACGGTCAGTGCGGCGGTTGCAAGGACGGCAAATGCGAGGTCGACAAGGACATGGAATGCGGCTGGGAACGCATCTACAGGCGTCTTGAGAGCCAGAACCGCGTCAGCGATATGATGCAAGACACACAAGTTCGCAATTTTGCGATAGACTCATAATTAGGAAAAGGGAGTTTAATGAACAATGAAAATTACTGATTTATTTGCACGCGGCGAATTTGTAACGACGGCGGAAGTCGGCCCTCCGAAGGGCATCAACATCGACCATCTCGTGCATGACGCGAAAACGCACCTCAAGGACATCACTGCCGTCAACGTCACGGACAACCAGTCGTCCGTCATGCGCCTCGGCTCGCTCGCCACGTGCGTGGTTATGAAGAACGAGGGTCTCACCCCCATCTTCCAGATGACGTGCCGCGACAGAAACCGTCTCGCGCTCCAGTCGGATATCCTCAGCGCCGCAATGCTCGGTATTGAGAACCTGCTTCTGCTCACGGGTGACCACACAAAGATGGGCGACCACCCGCAGGCTAAGCCCGTTTTCGACCTCGATTCCGTTTCCTTGCTGCACGCGGTTAAGATGCTCGAATCCGGCGTTGACCTCGCAGGGAACGAGCTCGACGGCGAGGCTCCGTCCTTTGCCAAGGGCGCAGTCGTGTCGCCATGCAGCGATTCCGTTGACGTTCAGCTCGCCAAGATGGAGCAAAAGGTCAAGGCGGGCGCGCAGTATTTCCAGACGCAGGCCGTATTTGAGCCGGAGAAGTTCATCAAATTTATGGAGCAGGCAAAGCAGTTCGGCGTGCCCGTAATGCTCGGTCTGATTATCCCGAAAACGGCTGCAATGGCGAAGTTTATGAACAACAACATCGCAGGCATCAGCATTCCGCAGGACATCATCGACGAGCTCGCCAACGACAAGGAAAAGGCGAAAGCCGGCATCACCGGCGTCGAAATCACTGCCCGCATCATCAAGGAATGCCGCGACTACTGCCAAGGCGTCCATCTGATGACGCTCGGCTGGGAGGACAAAGTTCCCGACATCCTCAAACTCTCGGGTCTCACCGCGTAGTAATCTTACGGATACCGATAACCCCCGCACCGACAGGTGCGGGGGTTGTTTTTGGTGGTGGTGTGTGTGGGCGTGACTAGATGAAATTCTCACCGCGTATCCCTACGTCTCCGCGCCCTCGTACGTTTTCTCGAAGATATCGCTGCGGACGATGTAGCAGTCGTCGTGGTCGTCGTCGTTGGCGACGAGAAAATCGCCGACATTGCCTTGGTAATACTTGTCCGTGTCCCAAACGGTGAATACCTTCGCGGCCTTAGTGAGTCGCTTGGCGCGCACTAACTTGCTGTCCGTCGGAACGCACACGCGGGCGAAGGGCAGGATTTCCTTGCGCTCGCCTGTGATGCGGTTCAGGATTACGGGCGTGTACTCGCGCTCCTCGCGGTACGGCTCGTCAACGAGATTGTAGCTCCTGTTCAGGCGGTCGCGCTTGATGGGATAGACCTCGCCCTGAATGCCAATCATCAGGCAAATATCGTCGTCCGTGACGGTGTCCACGTCGCCCTCAAGCGTGCGGATTGTGATTTTCGTCTTTGGCGGGAAGATGTCGCTGCAATCGGCGTAGCCGACGGGGTACGGGAGTTTGCGGAACAGCGGCATCGCGGCGAAATCCACGTCGTTGTCGCCGGAATAGATTAGGTCGTAGTATTCAAGATACTCTTCCACGCGCAGCATCAGGTACTCCTCCGGCTCAAGACCGGGGCGCAGCTCGGTGATTTTGTCAAGGCTGATGAAGCCGCCCGCCTTGTCAAGATTTCCGCCGCCGCTACCGGCGCCCTCGCAGAGAAACGCGGCAAATTCGCTCGCCATGTACTCGCGCGCGCTGCTGCGAACGGAGAGTTTTAAGCCGAATTTCTGGCGGCTGTAGACGAGGCAGCAGTCGATTTGCGCGACCTGCCGCGCGATATCGCTCGTGAAACCGAGCAGGTTCGCGTCGCATGGGTCGGCGCGGAAGATGCCGATATCCTGCCGCATGATGCGCCGCGACATGGCGATGCCGATGATGTCAAGCTCCTCAACCGTGATGGCTGCGTCCTTCAGACGGCGAATAAGACCGTTGTCCACTGCGAGCTCGGCCAAGTCGCGGTCAAGCGGGTGGTTGAGTTCAGACAGGCCGTTCGTATCGGTGAAAAGCCCGTAGTAGAGCGCGGTCGCGACGCGTCGGTCAAGCTGAAAGCCCTCCTTGACGAGCATATCCCAAATCAGCGTGGCGCACGAGGCGAGCGTGGAGCGGATTATGACGTTCGGCCCTTCCTCAATCTCGCAATAGTGGTGGTCGAGCACTGCAAACTCCGCGCCCTCGCTGAGCGCGAGCGTGCGCACGTTGCCCGCGCCGCGCTGGCAATCGACAGTTATGAGCAAATCCGTTTCCGACGGCAGCTCCTCAACGTAATGTAGCTCAATATCGAGCATGTCGAGGAGCATTAAGAGGCTCGGCTTCGTGATTTGTGCGTTGCCGCTGTATACGAGCGTTGCATCGGAGCCGACGGAGCGTAGCCAGCATTGCAGGGCAAAACCGGAGCAAATCGCGTCCGCGTCGGGAATGTCGTGGCACTGAATTACTATGCTTTTGAAGCGCGTAATGTTCTGCAAGCTACTGATATCTACCATGCCTTATACCTCTGCTTTTCATCTGATGTGAGTTGTTTTCCGTTCAATCGCTCTGTCGCGAGCGCGATTAGTTGCGCGGTGTCGAGCAATTCGACGCTCTCAAGAGCCTCGCCATTGTTGAGCACGAGCCGACCGTCTGCCGCCGCACCGAGAAATTCGTGGATAAGCGCGACGGGCTCCAGCCGCTCCTTGTCGAGCAGCAACGAGTATCGCTGCTTGCTTGACGGAATCAAATAGTTGGCGCAAATCGTGTCTCCGAGCATGACCGTTTCCGTGAGGCTCGCGTTCTCGGCGAGCGTGCGAACGAAGTCGCCGCGCTGCGTGTAGACGCTCGCGTCGCCGATGGCGGGTGAGACGAACACGCAGCCGCCCGTGAAATAGACCTCCGTGCGTCCGACTGTCTTAAAGTCGAACAGCTCGCGCGATTTGCCGCTCGTGAGTGCGAAAACCTTGCCGTCCGCGCCGTTGCTGATGGCGACGAAAACCTCACCCTCACCGAGACCGGCGCCGACAATATCGCCCTCACCGAGCAGGTTACCGTCATAGTATACGTTGCCACCACGCACCGTAAGAAGTCCCACCGAGGTCGGCAGAGCGCGCGCCGCGTCGTCCTCGGGCTGCATCGGCGTGCCCTCGCCCGTGGAGGCATCCCACAGCGTCGCGCCGCCGTTTAGGTTCAGCGTTCCGACGCCGAACGGCGTGTAGATTACGGATTTCGCCTTTGTATCGACGAGTAGCCGCCCGTCGGTACCGCTGTAAATCAGCAGCGCGTCGTCGTAGATAACAATGACGTTGCCGCTGGCGAGGTCATACTGCGTATCCTTGACCAAAAGACTGTCGGGGAACTCCGCGTCGGCGATTATCTCGCCGCGCAGATTGCACAGCCGCAGTCCACGGAAGGAGTAGAACACCGCGCGGTCAAGCTCGCCCTGCACCCGCGCCTCAGAGAAGCTGTAGCCCGCGTCGTATGTGAACAGCTCGCGCGCGGAATTGTCCGCGTAGCGCAGAATGCGCACGGTCGTAGAACTGCGGCTCGCGGTCAGTGCGTATTCCGCGCCGATATCCACGAAGCTGTTGACGTAATCGGACTGATACGTATCGACCTTTGCATCAAGAGTGTCGGCGAAGTGGTATTGTCCGCTCTCCGTAGCAATCAGGTACGTGTTGCCGAGCTGGTCGACGGCCTCGATGCGCTCGCCGACGTTCGTTATGCGCGTGCCGGAACCCGTGTGCAGGTCAATGGTCAAGAGCTCTCCGCCGACGGTCAGCAAGTGGCCGTACGGCGATAAAATCGGCGCGAAGTAATTGCCTGCGCCCGTAATATCGTAGGTGTTCAGCACCTTTCCCGTGACTTGGTTGTATAGCATATACGTCGACCATGAATCTACGCCCGCGCTTTTCGTCGCTGCGACGGCGAGCGTGTTTTCAAAGAAACCGCCGTTGATGAGTGCGGCGTCGGACGGCGCCATAAGCTCCACCTCGCCTGCGGCCGAGAACACGCACACGGAACCGTCGTTGAAGCTCACCGCAAGGGCGGTGCCGTCGGAATTGAGCGAGAGCAGGCTCGTACGCGGATTGAACAGCGCGCCGTCAACGAGCACGGACATGCGCCGCCCGCCGAAATCAAGTTCGCCGAGCATCGCTCCGTCGCGCGTGACGAGAAATGCCGACGGCGTGTCGCGGTAAACGGCGGCGATAACCTTGCCGTCGCCCGAAACGCTCAGCAACGACGCGGGATTGCTGAGCCACAGCTCCGTTCCCGTCGCGATATCGTAGGTGGCAAGACCGCTCTCTCCCGTGTAAACGAGCGTTGTAGCGTCAAGGAACGCAATGTCGTTAAGCACGCTGCTCTGCGCGGGGAGCGTTGCGAGGGTTTGCCCCGTTGCAACGTCCGCAACGACGACCTGATATGCGCACAGCACTGCGGCGTACCGCTCGTCGGGCGACAGCAGGAGCTTTTCGGCGGGGCTCGGCAGTGTAAACGCCTTAATCGGCTCGTAGCCGGAGCCGCCCGCATAGACGCGCAGTGCGTCAGCTAACGCGCGCTCGGCGGCGGGAACGTATGGCCGCTCGGGATTCGTCAGATTCTTGGGCAACGCCTCCAGCGCAAGCAAAAGCGCGGTGTCGGGGTCGCCGTCGTTGACGCGGTCCGTCGCGTATTCGGCGAGGACGTAGGATTGGTTTTCTAACTTCATCTGCATTTGCGCGCGGATTTGCAGGTATTGGCTCGTGGCGTAAAGCGCGAACGCCGTGACCATCGCGAACGCAGTCGCGGAGACTGCGGCGATACGTTGCATTTTGCGGCGACGGTGACGTTGACGCAAATCGTCAAAGCGGCAGCCGAGAATCGGGGAGAGCAGTCGCAGTTTTTCTTCGTTCAGCAGTTTTAGGCTTTTCGCGTGCGTTTCGGCGCGGATATCGGCGGCGAGCGGCTCTATGAGTACGATTTCGCCGTCAATCTCGCGCTCACGCAGGCCGGGCGGGAACGATTCGTCCGGCTCGCCGTCGATTAGCAACGCAACGATTTTGTCCTTGCCGTGCAGCTCGCCGAAGCGCTCAACCTCACGCATGACCCACTGCGACGCGCACGTGCGCCGCGAGCAAATCAGAATTAGGAACCGCGACGTTTCAAGAGCCTCGTTGATGCTTTTTGACAAATCGGAGGACGTTGGCAGCTCCTCGCGGTCGCGAAAAATGCGGTCGAGCTTCTTTTTGCCGAGCTTTTTCGCCAGCGCACTCGGAATGCGGTATGCTTCAAGCAACTTGTGCAGCCGTTCAGCGACCTTGCTGTCAAGGTCGCCGTGGCGATAGCTTATAAATGCGTCATAACGGTATTCCACGAGGCGATTTCCTCCTTTTGTTCTGCACCGAGGTTGGCGAAGTGCTTGACAATCAGCACTATATCGCATGACGGCAAGCCGCCATGCGATATAGCCTTTTTATTTTAGTGCTTTGCCGCCGCGATGCGTCGTTTGAGCATCACTGCCGCGAGGCCGATTACGCCGAGCGCGAGCACGGCGGAGATGATAATAATCAGCGTCATGGAATTGTCCGTCGGCGCGTCCGAGGCAATCGGCAGCGGAACCACTACGGGCGCAACCGTTTGCGGAACCTCGGGCTCTGCGTTATCGGCGATGAGACGCTCAAGAATGCGGATGGACAGCGTCAGAATGACTTCATCGAACGCGACCTCAAGCGTGTGGATGCCTGCGGCGAAAGCGTCGAACGAGCTGTACGGAATGTAAATAATCGTACTGCCCTCCGTCGCCGAGTGGACGAGCGGAACAGCGTTCAGCGTCGTCGCGCCTGTATACTGCGCAAACGGAATGTCGATGTGCAGGCTCAAATCGCCGTCAACGATTACGTTGCCGTACTCGTCGGTCGGAAGAAGGTCAATCAGTGCTTCAAGACCGACACGCGGGAGCTCTGCGTCGTCATCGTCCACCGCGGGAGCGGCACCGCCGCCCGTGACCGTTGTCGTAGATGCATCGCCGACTACGGGCGGCGTATCGTCGTCACTCGGCGGCGTATCGTCGTCACTCGGCGGAGCGTTGTCGCCGCTCGGCGGAGCGGGAGCAGCGGAGGAATCGCCGTCGCCGCCCGCGGGGGTGCCCATGTCAGTGGAGGGTGCATCGGGGACGGGGGCTCCGCTGCCGCTCGCGGGAATCGAGGGATAGCCGCTGTCGCTCGGACCACTCGGACCAACGGGTCCGGGACCCGGACCGGGAACGTCGGGATTCGTGGACGGAGTGCCGTCGGGGTTTTCAATGTAGCCGGGGAGG
>JGI994J12354_10002677_pt1 | contig 17105 bp, 10 predicted proteins | sample IntmicLarv3ML3BL_FD_12354 | JGI IMG/M metagenome (IMG submission 12354) | reverse complement strand
CCTCGTAAAAATCAAAAAACCCTTCGCCATTTCAGTGAAAACAAATAAATAAAATATAAAAAAGCCCGGTGCATCCGCACCGGACTTTTTCAATTCATCCAAAACCTACCCCACAGTCACCTGCGCAACCTCCCCGCACACATCCGTGTGGAGAAAAATCGAGGCCAGCCGCTCGAAACCCTCGGGGCTGTCGGAAACGTAAAACTTCTGCTCGCCCCTGGCGGTCGCATCGCTCAGCGCATCGCCCTCTCGCAAAAAGCCCGCCAACGCTTGCGCCGCCGCCGCACCGGTGTTGATGAGCCGCACGCCCTCGCCCATGTAAGCGGCGATGGCCTCCGCCAGCAGCGGATAGTGCGTGCAGCCCAGCACGAGCGTGTCCACCCCCGCCGCCTTGAGCGGCTGCAAATACTCCGCCACCACGAGCTCCACCACCTTGTCGTCCGGCTCGTACCGCCCGTTTTCCACCAGCGGCACGAAGAGGGGACAGGCGGCGCTTGTCACGTGCGCCGTCGAATTGTGCGCCAAAATCGCACGTTCGAACGCACCACTGCCCACCGTGGCGGGCGTGCCGATGAGTCCGATGCACCCGCTCACGCTGGCGGCGACGGCCTGCGCCACCGCAGGCTCTACCACGCCGAACAGCGGCGTGGAAAATTCGGCTTCCAGCGTCTCCATCGCCGTGGTAGACACCGTGCCGCAGGCAATCAAAATCGCCTTGAGGTCAAAACTGCGCAGAAAGCTCACGTCCTGTCGGGCGTAATTGATGATGGTCTCCCGACTGCGTGTGCCGTAAGGAACCCGCGCCGTGTCGCCAAAATAGATGATGTGCTCGTGCGGCAGCAGCGCAATGAGCTCCCGCAGGGCGGTCAAGCCGCCCAGGCCGCTGTCAAACACGCCGATGGCCCGTTGATCCATGATATTCCTCCTGAACAAACGATTGCGCAAAAATGAAACAGTATATGTGTTGCACCCGCCGCTTATACCCGCAGCTCAATCTCCCCGCCCAGCTTCGCCATGAAGTCGGCCATCGTCATCGTGCCCAAATCCTCGCCGCTGCGGTTGCGCACGGCGACGAGCCCTTCGGCAGCCTCTTTGTCGCCCACCACAATCATGTAGGGGATTTTCTGCATCTGCGCCTCGCGGATTTTGTAGCCCAGCTTCTCACTGCGATGGTCAACCTCGGCGCGAAAGCCCTTGCCCTCGAGCACAGCCGTCACCTCGTCGGCGTAGCCGGCGGTGCGGTCGGTGATGGGCAGCACCTTCACGTGTACGGGCGCAAGCCACGTCGGGAACGCACCGGCGTAGTGCTCCGTGAGAATACCGATGAACCGCTCAATCGAGCCGTATACCACGCGGTGAATCATAATCGGGCGATGCCGCTCGCCGTCTGCGCCGATATAAAAGAGGTCGAAGCGCTCCGGCATCTGATAGTCGAGCTGAATCGTGCCGCACTGCCATGTTCTGCCGAGGCAGTCCTCGAGGTGGAAGTCGATTTTCGGGCCGTAAAATGCGCCGTCGCCCTCGTTCAAGATATACTCCATGCCGCGGTTTTCCAGCACTTTTTTCAGCGTGTTTTCCGAGTTATACCGCACCTCGTCCGAGCCGATGAACTTCTCCGGACAGGTGGACAGCTCCACGAAATATTTGAAGCCGAACTTCGTGTAAACCTCGTCAATGAGGTCAATCACCCGCCCGATTTCCGTCTCCACCTGCTCGTCCGTCATGAAGATATGCGCATCGTCCTGCGTGAAGCAGCGCACGCGAAACAGGCCGTGCAGTGCGCCGGAGAGCTCGTGCCGATGCACCACGCCGCGCTCCGCCACCCGCAGGGGCATGTCCTTATAGCTCCACATGCGGCGCTGGAACGCCAGCATTGCGCCCGGGCAGTTCATGGGCTTGATGGCGAATTCGCCTTCATCAATGTCGGTGACATACATGTTGTCCTTGTAATGATCCCAATGGCCGCTCTGATGCCAGAGGTCGGAGGACAAAATGAGCGGCGTTTTAATCTCGTCGTAGCCCGCCTTGCGGTGCAGCTGCTCCCAATACCGCTCCAACTCGCCCCGCAAAATCATGCCCTTGGGGTAGAAGAACGGGAAGCCGGGGCCCTCCTCGGAGAAGCCGAAGAGGTCGAGCTCGCGTCCGATTTTGCGGTGGTCGCGGCGCTTTGCTTCCTCGAGACGCTCCAAATGCGTCTCCAAATCGGCCTTTTTCGGAAAGCTCGTGCCGTAAATCCGCTGAAGCATCGGGCGGGACGAGTCACCCCGCCAGTATGCGCCGGTGGAGTTGGTGAGCTTAATCGCCTTGATTTTGCCCGTGCCCGCCAGATGCGGCCCGGCGCAGAGATCGGTGAAATCGCCCATTTTGTAGAAGGAGATGACCGCATCCTCGGGCAGGTCGTTAATCAGCTCGACCTTGTACACCTCGCCCTGCTCCTGCGCCCACGCAAGCGCCTCGGCACGGGGCAGCGTGAAGCGCACGAGCTTCACGTCCTCCTTCACGATTTTGCGCATTTCCTCCTCAATTTTTTCCAAAATATCGGCGGTGAAAGAAGTGGGACAGTCGATATCGTAGTAAAACCCGTCCTTGATGGCGGGGCCGATGGCGAATTTCGCCTCGGGGAAGAGGCGCTTCACGGCGGCGGCCAGCACGTGCGAGCTCGTGTGGCGGAAGGTATTCTGCCCGCCCTCGCTGTCCCATGTGAGCACGGCGAAGTCGCCGTCGCCCTCGATGGGCTCAAAGAGCGAAATGGTCTTGCCGTTGAGGCTGGCGGCCATCGCCATGCGGGCGAGACCCTCGGAGATGCCCTGTGCCACCTCAAAGGGCGTTGTGCCCTGCGGTTTCTCGATAATTGTGCCGTCTTTCAATGTCAGTTTCATAAAATTTCCCTTTCTTTTTTCGTATTTGGGGGGAAATAAAAATACTTCACCCCTGCCGTTCAGGGGTGAAGTATGCAGCTACTCCACGGTTCCACCCTGCTTGAGCGGGAAAATCCCGCTCCGCTTTCGGTTCGCTGTAACGGGCGACGCCCGGCTCTCTTACTGTCCGAAGGGGTTCGGAGAGCGGCTCAGGGGTGGTTTTGCCATGCACTGTGTCGCCGCCGAGCAGGCTTTCAGCCCTTGGTCTGCTCTCTCTTTTGCGCCTCTTCAGTGGCAATCCCCATCATAGCCATAGTACCTTAACTTATATCATATTTTGGACGAAAAGTCAATGTTTTTTGCTTTGAGCACGGCCTGCACATCCGCCGCCGAATCCAAATCCAGCAGCTCCCGCCCGTCGGCCGCCTCCACCAGCAAAAGCCGCTCTGCGTGGGCAGAAATCACCGCCTTGCCGCCCGTGTCGCCGACCAGCGTCAGCAGCTCCCTGCGGTAGCAGCCGTCAAAAATCACCGGATTGCCCCTGCGCCCGCCGTGAGAGAGCGCCGCAATCGCCCCGCTCGGCGCATCGTGATGGGCGGCGAGGAGCGCTCCCACGCTCTGTGCGGTCAAATACGGCTGGTCGCACACGGCGAAGAGGTAGCCGTCCAATTCGCCCAGAGCCTCCAGCCCCAGCCGAATCGAGGCCGCCTGCCCCTCGGCGGAAAAGGGGTTGCACACAGGGCGATAGCCCGCCGCCTGCGCCGCCTCCAAAATCTCCTCGTAGCAGCTCACCACCACCGCCTCGGCGAACCAATCCGGCGGACAGGCGGCAAACGCACGCCGAAAAAGCGGCACACCGTCCACGGGAAACAGCAGTTTGTTGCTGCCGAAGCGCCGCCCTGCGCCGCTGGCCATCATCACCGCACCAATCCGCACGCCGCACCGCCTCCTTTCCCCATGATATGCCCTCATTTTCATCAGTGTACCCCATTCGGGCACGATACGCAAGAAAATATAGGTTTTCCGCCGTTTTTGTGCCCGAATAAAAATCTTTTAGCTACTATTACTTTATTAGATGTGTTAGAATAGGGGTAGAATTCCTCAATGCTTCNCCCGTGCGGNCGAGGNAGATGTTTCCTGCCTTTTATCGGACTTTCAAGNACAGAGATAATTTTCTTTATTTTTTGGTTTTGTCAAGTTTCGCTTGAGGCGAGTAACTTTTTGTCACGAGCGACAAAAAGTCACCAAAAAACGCCCTTTTCCACTGGTTTGCCATTCCATTTCGAAAAGTGCAAGCACGTTCCTCATGGGCAGCCCCAGCGGGCGAGGGTTTGGCATATGGTAAGATTGATAGTGCCCAGCATCTTAAAACAGCAAAGCCGAATGCTCATCCGGTGCAAGCGTTGTGTCTGCAACCGCATTTTAGTCGGGCTGTGCCCTCTTGCGGCGGAAGAGCTCAACCATGCGCAAAACGTAGGGAACAACCCTCGTGCCGTTTCGAAGCCCTTGAGAAACGTATAGAAAAAAGCCTCCTCTGCGCCGTGCGCAGAAAAAAACCACTGCCCATGCGGGCAGAAAGCAGAGGTGAACCAACATGGAAATCGGAAAAAGCATCCAACGCGTCGACGGGCCCGACAAGGTCAGCGGGCGTGCGAAATTCACCGCCGATTTGATTCTGGCGGGCGCTCTCGTGGCGAAAATCGTCCATGCGGAGATTGCCAACGGCTGGGTGGAGTCCTTCGACTTGAGCGAGGCGCAGGCGGTGGACGGCGTCACCCATATTTTCACCTGCTTTGATGCGCCGGACATCCCCTACCCCACGCCCGGGCATCCCTGGTCAGTGGACAGCGGGCATCAAGACGTCATGGATCGCACGCTGCTCGCCCGCCGTGTGCGCATTTACGGCGACGACATCGCCGTCGTCATCGCCCGCAATGCCGTCGCCGCCGCACGCGCCGTGCGGCTGGTCAAGGTGCAATACTGCGAGCTCCCGCCGATTTTGTCTATGGACGAGGCGCTCGCCTCTGCGGGCGAGCCCATTCACGAGAGCTTCCCCGATAACCTCCTCAAGCGGCACGAGGTCAACGACCGCGACTACGCCGCCGCATGCGCTGCGCCGAACACCGTCACCGTCACGGGCACGTACCAAACCCAGCAGGTGCAGCACTGCCACATCGAAAACCCCATCAGCTTCGCCTACATGGAGGGACAGCGGGTCACCGTTGTGTCCTCCACGCAAATTCCGCACATCGTCCGCCGCGTCATCGGGCAGGCCTGCGGCATCCCGTGGGGCAGGGTGCGGGTGATTAAGCCCTACATCGGCGGCGGCTTCGGCAACAAGCAAGAGGTGCTCTACGAGCCGCTCAACGCCTGGCTCGCCCTGCAAACCGGCAAGACCATCCTGCTTGACATCAGCCGGGAAGAGACCTTTCAAAACACCCGCAGCCGCCACCCGATTCGCTTCCATTGCACCGCCATCGTCAACCCCGAAACCGGCCGTCTCTTAGGGCGGGAATGCATTGCAGACAGCCGGCAGGGCGGCTACGCCAGCCACGGGCACGCCATCGTGGCAAACGCCATCACCGAATTTCGGCAGATTTACTTCGACGAGCTGGGGCATCACGCCGTCGCCCGCACGATTTACACGAACCACGGCGCAACCGGTGCCATGCGGGGCTATGGCATCCCGCAGGCCGCCTTCGCCAGCGAGTGCCTCATGGACGACGTCGCCTGTGCCATCGGCATGGATCCGCTGGAGATGCGCAAGCTCAACTGCATGCCGTTGGGCTTCGTGGATGCCTTCACCGGCATGACCTGCCGTTCGACAGGTTTAATCGAATGTATGGAAAAGGGCGCAGCCTACATCGACTGGGCGAACAAGCGCACCGAATATGCAAACCAAACGGGCGATATCCGCTGCGGCGTGGGCATGTCGATTTTCAGCTACAAATCCAATGTTTACCCCATTTCGCTCGAGACCTCCTCTGCCCGTATCGTCATGAATCAAGACGGCACGGTGCAGCTCCACCTCGGCGCAACGGAAATCGGGCAAGGCGGCGACACGGTATTCTCCCAGATGGCGGCCGCCGCCATCGGCATCCCCACCGAGGATGTGAATATCGTCTCCACGCAGGACACCGACGTTGCCCCCTTCGACACCGGCGCTTACGCCTCCCGCCAGACCTACGTGACGGGCAAGGCGATTAAAGACGCAGGCGAGGCGCTGCGGGAGAATATCTTCGCCTTCGCCGCCTACCTCAAGGACACCGACAGCGCAGGCATGGACATCCAAAACCGCCATGTCGTCAAGGACGGCGCATCCCTCGTCTCCCTCGCCGACTTGGCGATGAACGCCTTCTACGACCTCAACAACTCCCGCCACCTCACCGCCGAGGTGACACACCACTGCACCGACAACGCCTTCGCCTTCGGCTGCTGCTTTGTCGAGGTGGAGGTGGACGTTCCGCTGGGGAAAATCAAGCCCCTGCGCATTGTCAACGTCCATGATTCGGGCAGACTCATCAACCCAAAACTCGCCGAGGCGCAGGTACACGGCGGCATGAGCATGGGGCTTGGCTATGCCTTGAGCGAGGAGATGAAATACGACGACAAAGGCCGCCTGCTCAACGGCAACCTGCTCGACTACAAGCTCCCCACGGCGATGGATCACCCCGAGCTCGTCGCCCTCTTCGTGGAGACCGACGAGCCCACCGGCCCCTTCGGCAACAAGGCGCTGGGCGAGCCGCCTGCCATTCCCGTCGCCCCCGCCGTGCGCAATGCGGTGCTCCACGCCACGGGCGTTGCGCTCAATCAGCTGCCGATGGCACCCCAGCGGGTGCTGGAGGCCTTCGCCGCAGCAGGACTCGTGAGAAACTGGGAGGAGGTGTAAGCCATGTACGACATTTCCGGATTTTATCAAGCAACGAGCGTGGACGATGCCATCGCCGCCCTCTGCGCAAACCCCGAGGCACAGCTCATCTCCGGCGGCACGGACGTACTTATCCAAGTGCGTGAGGGCAAGCTTGCGGGCAAGCGCCTTGTCTCGATTCATGAGCTGAAAGAAATCGAGGGCATCGCACGATGCGAAAACGGCGACCTGTGCATCGGCGCAACCACGGTGTTCACGCACATCGCCCGCCACCCGCTCATCCAAGCCTGCGTGCCCGCCCTCGGCGAGGCCGTTGACCAGGTCGGCGGCCCGCAAATCCGTGCGATGGGCACCATCGGCGGCAACATTTGCAACGGCGTCACCTCCGCCGACTCCGCCTCCACGCTCATGGCCTACGATGCGATGCTCCGTGTCAAGGGCATCGGCGGCGAGCGGGAGGTCTCCGTGCACGACTGGTACACAGGCCCCGGCAAAACCGTGCGGCGGCACGACGAGGTGCTCTGCCACGTCATCATTCCAAAAGCCTCCTTTGAGAACTTCGGCGGCTTCTATATCAAATTTGCCATGCGCAACGCCATGGACATCGCAACCCTCGGCGTGTCGGTTAACTGCAAGCTCACGTGCGACAAAACCGCCATCGACACCGCCCGCATCGCTTACGGTGTCGCCGCCGCCTACCCCATCCGTGCGCCGAAAACCGAAGCCTGGCTTGCAGGCAAGCCCATTGTCGAGGCGCTGGCGGGTGTCGCAGAACAAGCGCTCACCGACGTCAACCCCCGCAACAGCTGGCGCGCCAGCCGCAACCTGCGGCTTCAACTCGTAGAAACGCTGACGCAGCGCGCCCTGCGAGAGGCCATCCTTCGGGCAGGAGGAGAGATTGTATGACTGAAATTTTACGCATGACCGTCAACGGCGCACCCGTCGAGCTCGGCGTTGACCTGCGGGAGTGCCTCACCGACGTGCTGCGCGAGCGGCTGGGGCTCACCAGTGTGAAAAAGGGCTGCGAGGTCGGCGAATGTGGCGCCTGCACCGTGCTCATCGACGGCGAGGCCATCAACTCCTGCGTCTACCTCGCCCTCTGGGCGCAGGGCAAACACATCATCACCGTGGAGGGTCTGCAAACCGACGGCGTGCTCTCCGATGCCCAGCGTATCTTCGTCGAGGAGGCCGCCACGCAGTGCGGCTTCTGCGCGCCGGGCATCATCCTCACCACTGTGGAGCTCGTCGGCCGCGGCAAACGCCTCACACGGGAGGAAATCCGCAAAGAGGTCTCCGGCCATCTGTGCCGCTGCACCGGGTATGAAAACATCGTGCGCGCTGTCGAGCGTATTTTACAGGAACAGATTGAGGAGGAACAACCATGAAAAACGTAACCACCGCCCGCTGCGTCGTCTGCGGCGCAACCTTCGAGCCGGTGCCCGGACTGCATAATTGCATCGTCTGCGGCGGCATTCTGGATATTCAATACGACTATCCCGCCATCGCCAAAGAATTCACCAAGGAGGATTTGGCCGCCAATTCCGACAAGAGCATGTGGCGCTATCGCCCCCTGCTCCCTGTGAAGGACACCACCGTTCCCCCGCCCCTGCGCATCGGCGGCTCGCCGCTCTATCCGGCGGCTGCGCTGGCGGCAGAGCTCGGCATGACCGGTGCGTTCTGGGTGAAGGACGACGGGCAAAACCCCACCGCCTCCCTCAAAGACCGCGCCTCCGCTATGGCCGTCGCCAAGGCCGTCGAGGCGGGCGCAGACACCATCTGCTGCGCCTCGACGGGCAACGCCGCCTCGTCCTTAGCGGGCAACGCCGCTGCCGCAGGACTGAAAACGGTCATCTTCGTGCCCAAGCGCGCCCCCGAGGGCAAAGTCGCCCAGCTGCGCATCTTCGGCGCAGATGTCACGCTGGTGGACGGCTCCTACGAGGAGACCTTCCAACAGTCCGAAGCCTGCATCAAAGAGAAGGGCTATTACAGCCGCAACGCCGCCATCAACCCCTATCTCGTCGAGGGCAAAAAGACGGTGGCCTTTGAAATCGCCGAGCAGCTCGGCTGGCAAGTGCCCGATTACGTCGCCGTTTCCGTGGGCGACGGCTGCACCATCGCCGCAGTCTGGAAAGGCTTTTGCGACCTCTTTTCCATCGGCTTCATCGAGGAACTGCCCAAGCTCATTTCCGTACAGGCGGCGGGCTGTTGCCCGCTGAACGCCTGCATCGAAACCGGCGGAAACCTCGAGCCCAGCGAGGAAAACACCCTCGCTGACTCCATCGCCGTCGGCGTACCGCGCAACCCGGACAAGGCGTTCATGGCCGTGACGGAGAGCGAGGGCGTCACGGTGAACGTCACCGACGAGGAAATCCTCGCCGCCATGCGTCTGCTCGGCCGCACGCAGGGCGTGTTCGCCGAGCCCGCCGCCGCCGCCGCACTCGCCGGCGTGAAAAAAGCCCTCGCCGACGGAAAAATCCCTGCGGAGGCTTCGATTGTGACGATTGTCACAGGAAATGGGCTCAAGGATGTTGCCAATGGCATCAAGGCCGCGCAATAGAGCTTGTTCATCTCTCCGCTCCCCCTTATCCCCGTCATTGCGGACTCGACCCGCAATCCCCGCTTTTGTCCATCTGTCATTCTGAGCGCAGCGAAGAATCTTGCTTTTCTATAATTTTTTCGTGTTTCCTTGTAGGGGCGCACTTTGTGCGCCCGCAAACGCCCGCAAACCGCCCCTACATCCCCCCAGCACGTAGGGGACAGCGTCCTCAGCGTCCCGCCGCTCGTCCTCTTTCCTTTGGTTTTCTCGTGTTTCGCCCGAGGCGAGTAACTTTTGTGATACGACAAAAGTCACCAAGAGCGTAGCGGGCTCCGCCCTGCGCCCACCGCCGACTTTCTCCACATTTCGTGCGCTCTTTCCGTAGGAGCGCCCTCATGCGGCAGATTCGGCGGGGCAACGCTTGCCAAAGAAAGGACGTTACATAGAAACGCCAGATACTGCGGACAATGACGGTGCAAGCTTTGCATGCGTGATGTCCTTCTGGCGGGCTGTGCCCTCTTGCGGCGCAAATGCCCACCCTCTCCGCAAAACGTAGGGATCGACCCCCGTGTCGTTCCCTACGACACAGCACACGCCCTAAATTCCCACAGCAAAAGCACACAGTGCGCCTAACAACGCTTGCAAACACAAAGCCTACACCGGATGATCACCGCACCATAGCATGAGACGCACAGCAGAATTCAATCCCTACTGTCCAAACCCCCGCCCGCTGGGGGTGCCCATGAGGAAAGCATGCGTGCTTTTCGAAATGGAACAGCAAAACAGCGGAAAGAAGCTTTTTTGGTTCGTTTTTTTGAGCACAAAAAATGAACTCGCCTCAAGCGAAACTTGAGAAAACTATAAAATACAGAAAAACTGCCTTTATCTGAAAGCCTACAAAAACTAAAAACATATTTAGGAAAACCAGCAGATAGAAGAAGCACCAATTCAAAAGCCCCCGCAAAAATTCAAAAGCTCTTCACCCGGCAGGGTGAATCCCTCTGCGCCGTGCGCAAAAAACAAGTAAAGAGGTGGGATAATTATGAAACTCCTCGGCCCCGCACGGGTCATCACCCGTGATACAAGCACCCCCTTTCTCGCACAGGGCGGCGTGGTCTATGACGGCAAAACCATCTGCGCAGTCGGCGACTTCGACGACCTCAAGGCCGCCTACCCGCAGGCGGAACTCATGCCCGCAGGCGGCGTTATCATGCCCGCCCTCATCAACACTCACGAGCACATCTACTCCGCCTTCGCCCGCGGCCTGTCGCTGAACAACTACAGCCCGCAAAATTTCGACGACATTCTCGCGGGTATGTGGTGGCGCATCGACCGCACCCTCACCGTGGAGGATAGCCGCCACAGCGCCTGGGCGGCCTACCTCGACTGCATCCGCAACGGTGTCACCACCATCTTCGACCACCACGCAAGCTACGGCGGCATCAGCGGCAGTCTCTTCGCCATCGGCGAGGTGTCCGAGCAGCTCGGCCTGCGCTCCTGCCTCTGTTTTGAGGTCTCCGACCGCAACGGCGAGGCCGCCATGCGTGAGGCCGTCGCCGAGAACGAGGCCTTTATGAAGCACGCCGCCGACCGCCCCGCACTCGCCGGTATGATGGGCTACCACGCCGCATTTACGCTCTCGAACGCAACGCTCGACTACGCAAAAAGCCGCACCCCCGACGGCTGCGGCGCACACATCCACGTCGCCGAAGGGCCGAACGACCAGGTGCGCTCCCTCGCCGAGCACGACAAGCGCATCGTGCCCCGCCTGCAAGCGCACGGTTTGCTCGGCAAGCAGTCCATCGCCGTCCATTGCATTCACGTGGAGGACGAGGAGATGGACTTGCTGGCCGCAAGCGGCACGATGGTTGTCCACAACCCCGAGAGCAACATGGGCAACGCCGTCGGCTGCCAGCCGATGCAGGCGCTCTTCGACAAGGGGATTTTGCTCGGCCTCGGCACGGATGCATACACGCACGACATGCTTGAGAGTTACAAAGTCGCCAACCTCATTCACAAGCATCAGTCCGGCGACCCGAACGCCGCATGGGACGCCGTGCCGACCATGCTCTTTGACCACAATGCGCAAATCGCCGCCCGCTACTTCCCCGAAACCCTCGGCGTGCTCAAGCCCGGTGCGGCGGCAGACATCATCGTGCTCGATTACGACCCGCCCACGCCTATGGACGGCAGCAACGTCAATGGTCACATTCTCTTCGGCATGAACGGCTTCAACGTGAACACCACCATTTCCGCCGGACGGACGCTGATGCAAAATCGGGTGATTTTAGGCATCGACGAGGCGGAGGTACGCGAAAAATGCCGCAGGCAGGCGGCGGCACTCTGGGCAAAGCTATAACTGATTTCACGTATCTGAAATCACATATCTGAAAACACGTGGAGGTGCGCTATGAGCGACAAAATGACCCCCATTCCCATCCACACCCTGCTGCAATGGGCGCTGGAGGAATACCAGACCAAGGGCACAATTTTCGGCATCATCCCCCACCTGCGCTGCGACCCCGAGCAGACCGCTGCGTTTTTGGACGGTGCGCTGGAAACGCCGATTGGCCCCGCCGCCGGGCCGCAGACCCAGCTGGCGCAGAACATCGTTGCCGCCTATCTCTCCGGCGCACGGATTTTCGAGGTGAAAACCGTGCAAACGCTTGACGGTGAGGATTTGCCGGTGGATAAGCCCTGCATTTTGGCCAGAGACGAGGGCTATAATGTCGAGTGGTCAACCGAATTAACCGTGGAGCAGGCGCGCGACGAGTACGTCAAGGCCTATGTGCTGTGCAAGCTGCTGTCTAAGGAGCTCGGGCTCGGCGGGCAGGACGGTTTCCTGTTTAACATGAGCGTGGGCTACGATTTCGAAGGCATCACCTCGCCGAAAATCGACGGTTATCTCAACACCATGATTGACTGCTCCGGCACGCAGGTTTGGGCGGACTGCGCTACCGCCGTGAAGCAGCACCTCGGCAAGCTCTATCAAGTGGACGGCGGCTTTTGGGCGGGTCTTTCGCCCTGTGTGTCCCGCTCGGTGACGCTCTCGACGCTACACGGCTGCCCGCCGCAGGAAATTGAGCGCATCGCCGCCTATCTCCTGCGGGAGAAGGATTTGCACACCTTTGTCAAGTGCAATCCCACCCTGCTGGGCTACGAGACCGCTCGCCAAATTCTCGACGACATGGGTTACACGGATGTGCAATTCGGCCGCTATCATTTCGAACATGATTTGCAGTTCATTGATGCCGTGCCTATGCTCGAACGGCTCAAGGCCGTCGCCGATGACTGCGGCCTCGTGTTCGGCGTGAAGCTCACCAACACCTTCCCCGTGGAGGTCTCCGCCAACCAGCTGCCCGGCACGGAGATGTACATGTCCGGCCCGGCGCTCTATCCGCTGAGCCTCACCGTGGCGGAAAAAATCGCCTGCACCTTTGACGGCAAGCTGCCCATTTCCTACTCCGGCGGTGCGGATGCGCTGCATTTGGCGGGCATCCTTGATGCGGGCATTTTCCCCGTTACCGTGTCAACGACCCTGCTCAAGCCCGGCGGCTACAAGCGCCTCGAGCAGATGGCCCGTGTGCCCCTGCCCTGCGCCAAAACGGTGGATGCGGAGAAAATCGCCGCCCTCGTCGAGGCCGCAAAGTCCGACGAAACCCTGCGCCGCCCCGTCAAGCAGACCCCCGTGCCCAAGCGGAGCGACAAAGTGCCGCTGCTGGACTGCTTTGTGGCGCACTGCAGCGACTCCTGCCCCTTCGGGCAGGACATTCCGCGCTACTTAAAGCAGGCCAACGACGGCGATTATGCCGCCGCCCTGCGCACGATTTTGGAGAAAAATCCGCTGCCGAACCTCACCGGTACGATTTGCTCGCACCACTGCACCGCCGGTTGCGCCCGCAATTTCTATGAGCAGGCGGTGGACATTCGCAGCGTGAAGCTCGTTGCGGCGCAGCGGGGCTGGGAGCAGGTTTTGCCTCGGCTCGAGCCGACGAATTCCCGGCGGGATGTGCGGATTGCCGTCATCGGCGGCGGCCCGGCGGGCATGGCCGTGTCCTTCCTGCTGGCTCGAGAGGGCGCAAAGGTAACTATTTTTGAAAAAGAAGCCGCCCTCGGCGGCATTCCCACCCACGTGATTCCCTCGTTCCGCATCGGGCAGGCGGCCATCGAGCGGGATGCGCAGCTGCTGGCGCAGATGGGCGTGTCTCTCCGTCTCGGTACGCCTGCGCCTTACGCCGCCGCACTGTTCACCGCCGGATTCACCCATGTGGTCATCGCCGCCGGTGCCTCCAAGACGGGCACGCTTCCGCTCGAGGGCGATGCGCCTCTGGGCGGCATCGAGTTCCTGCGGCGGGTGAAGGCGCTGGAGACCTTTGAGGCCAAGCACATCGTCGTCATCGGCGGCGGCAACACCGCCATGGACACGGCGCGCGCCGCCAAGCGCCTCGGCTGTGCGCCGCACGTCACCATCGCATACCGCCGCACGGCAGGGGAGATGCCCGCCGATGCGGAGGAGCTCGCCCTTGCGCAAGCGGACGGCGTGGCCTTCGCCACGCTCCGTGCGCCGGTTTCGTGGAAAGACGGTGCGCTCACGCTCGAGGTTATGACCCTCGGTGCGCCGGACAACTCCGGCCGCCGCAAGCCGGAGGCGACGGGGCGGTTTGAAACGCTGCCCTGCGACCTGTTGCTCGCCGCCACAGGCGAACAGATTGACGGCGATTGTCTGGCAAACCACGGCGTGGCCGTCGAACCCAACGGGCGGCCGGTGCTCCAGTCCAAAACACTGGAATCCACCGCCAAGCACGTGTTTCTCGCCGGAGACATCACCGGCGGCGGCGCAACCATCGCCCACGCCATCGCCGATGCCCACAAGGTGGCGGCGGCCATCCTGCCGCCCAAGCCCGCCCGCCAGATTACCACGGGCAAGCGCGGCGAAGCCCTCAGCCGCAAGGGCGTACTGCGGGAGACGCTCCCCGCCGAGGTGGAGGGCAGCCGCTGTCTGCACTGCAATCTGGTGTGCGAGCACTGCGTGGAGGTCTGCCCGAATCGGGCAAACGTCGCCATTCCGCTGCTCTCCCGCCGCCAGACGCAGGTGGTCCACGTGGACGGCATGTGCAACGAGTGCGGCAACTGCGCCGCCTTCTGCCCCTACGACAGTGCGCCGTACAGGGAAAAGTTCACGATTTTCAGCACGGTTGCCGACTTCCAGAGCAGCGAGCAGAGCGGCTTTGTGCTCGCCGACCACACGGAAAATCTGGTGCGGGTGAGGCTCGACGGTATGGTCATCGACACGCATCTGCACGACCAGTCGCCGTTGCCGTCGAGCGTGCAGGAGCTGATTGAAACCATCTGCGAGGATTATAACTACCTGCTTTATTAAAAAATGCCGCCCGCCCTGCCATCAGGCGGGGCGGGCGAACCCATTCAAAGAGGTGACTGCCATGTTATTTCAAAATGCAACGCTCGTGCTGCCCGACCGTCTCATGTGCGGCGATTTGCGCACGGAAAACGGGAAAATTTCCGCAATCGGGGCGGGGCTTTCCACTGCCGACGAGGAGATTGTGGATTGTGCGGGGAAGCTGCTCTTCCCTGGTTTTATCGACACGCACACGCATCTCGACATGGGCAATCCGCTCAGCCACACGGCGGGGGATTTTGCCAGCGAGACCCGCGCCGCCCTGCTCGGCGGTACGACCTGTATTCTGGATTTCGCCACACAGGAGCGGGGCGAGACGTTGCAGGAGGGGCTCGCAAACTGGCGCAAGCTCGCCGAAAAGGGGGCGTTTTGCCACTATGGCTTTCACATGGCCGTCACCGACTGGAGCGAGCAGACCCGCCGCGAAATGGCGGAGATGGTGGCGGCGGGCATCACGAGCTTTAAGCTCTACATGGCCTATGACCACCTGCGCATCTGCGATGCGGACGCCCTCGCCGTGCTGCGGGAGGCGAAGCGCCTCGGCGCACTGGTGGGGATGCACTGCGAGCTGGGCGATGCGGTTGCCGACGGTATCGCCGCACAGAAAGCCGCCGGGAATTTTGTGCCGATGGCGCATCCGCTCTCCCGCCCGGATTGGGTGGAGGCGGAGGCCGTCCGCCGCTGGATTGCGCTGGGCAAGGCCGCCGAGTGCCCGATTTACGTGGTGCATTTGAGCACGGCGCTGGGCTTGGAGGAAATTCGGCGGGGGCGCGCCGAGGGCGTGACCGTTCTGGCGGAGACCTGCCCGCAGTATTTGCTGCTCGACGAGAGTCGCTACGATTTGCCCGATTTTGAGGGGGCGAAGTACGTGCTCTCACCGCCGCTGCGGAGGCAGACGGATATTGCTGCACTCTGGCAGGCGGTGCGCAGCGGCGAGATTGATTTCATCGGCACGGATCACTGCGGTTTTCATTTTGCCACCGACAAGATGCGGGGGCGGGATGATTTTTCTCAGATTCCGAACGGTATGCCCGGCGTGGAGCACCGTCCGGCGCTGCTGTACACGCATGGCGTGAAGGCGGGGCGCATTGACGAGGTGCGGCTTGCGCAGCTGCTCGCCACCCGTCCAGCGGAGGTGTTCGGCATGGAGAGCAAGGGGAGTCTTGCGGTCGGGAAGGATGCGGATTTGGTGGTCTGGAATCCGGAGACGGCGTGGACGATTTCGGCGGAAAAACAGCATCAGAATGTTGATTATACGCCCTACGAGGACTTTGAAATGGTCGGTGCGGCGGAGGGGGTTTATCTCTGCGGTGTGCGGGCGGACGGGGGGACGCCGCAGGGGAGGTATGTTGCTCGGGCGGCGTTTTTCTGAATTGGATTTTGCGAGGGTGGTTGAATTGGTGCTTCTTCCATCTGTTGGTTTTCTTGATTTGTTTCTCTTTTTTCTTAGCACGCTCAACCCGCGAAGGGTGTTTGCGTCGAATCAAAGTTCACTCCGTTCCCTTCCCCGCAAGCGGGCAAGGTCATCTTCGCTTCCTTGCTTCTCCTTTTCCCAAAAGTGCAAGCACTTTTGGGAGCCCTGCTATGCGTCAAAAGGAAACCAAAAAATGCTTTTCCGCTGGTTTGCTGATCCATTTCGAAAACGTGCGGCGCATGTCACGCACGCACCCTCCGCTGACGGTGCCTAAGCCGTCTCTCCGCTCGCAGCACAGCAACAGTTTGCGAACTGTTTTCTGTGCTGTTCGTCTGCGTTCCGTCTTAGTCACCTGCTCACGGGCGCTTAGCGCTTCGTTTTTCCTCATGGGCAACCCCAGCGGGCGGGGGTTTGGTCAGTAGTAATCGAATTCTGCTGTGCGTCTCACGCTATGGTGCGGCGATAATCCGGTGGAAGCGTTGTGTTTGCAAGCGTTTTTTAGTCGGGCTGTGCCCTCTTGCGGGGGAGATGTTTGCTTGTGCGCAAAAACGTAGGGGGCGCTGTCCCCAGCGTCCCGCCCTCCTACCGTCATTGCGGGCTTGACCCGCCCGCCCTGTCATTCTGAGCAAAGCGAAGATTCTTTCTACCCTTTTCATGTTTCGCTTGAGGCGAGTTCATTTTTTGTGCTCAAGAAACGAACCAAAAAAGCTTCATTCCATCGGCTGAAAGTTACAATTTCGTCCATTCTCACGGGGGAATGGCCTCGATGCAACAAAGGCGATGGGGGGACGACTGACGAAGGAAGAACGTTACATAGCATCATAGGGTACTGCCACGGATGGCGGTGGAAATGTTGTGTGTGCAGTGGATTTCTTGGCGGCCTGTGGCCGCTTGGGGAGGAGATGCGGAGCAAGTAAATGTGAGCGGAAATGCGAAGCATTGTCATTCTGAGCGACGTGAAGAATCTTAACATAACGAGGAAATAGATTCTTCGCTGCGCTCAGAATGACAGG
>JGI994J12354_10002676_pt1 | contig 17105 bp, 15 predicted proteins | sample IntmicLarv3ML3BL_FD_12354 | JGI IMG/M metagenome (IMG submission 12354) | reverse complement strand
CGTTTTTCTTTTCTTGACTTAACTTTCTTGCCATTGAAAATCCCTCCATGTTCTTATTTTTTCATGGAGGGACTTGCATTTACAGAATTTTGTTTACAGGCTCTACAGATTTTTGATGTTATTATCGTCTGGAAACTTGACCGGTTTGCTCGCAACCTATCTATCGGCATTGACCTTGTACCCGAACGGAATCACACCGCCGTTTGCCTTGCACTTGAGGGCGTTTTCAGTTTGACTGCGTTTTACCTTCACGCTCAATTCTGCTGAATAATATTCCGCAAATCCTTCCAGCATCGCTTCCAGAATGATTCCTTCTGGTCTATCGGAAATATTCTCCTTCGCCGATACAACCTTCACGCCGTTGCGTTTGAGAATGGCTCGGTACATGGCTGAGTCCATTCTGTTCCATGCGAAACGGTCAAGCTTCCAAACCAGAATTACATCAAATTGTTTTCTGGCGCTGTCTTGAACCATCTTCTGAAACTCCGGTCGGTCGTCTGTCTTGTCACTGATGGCACGGTCAATATATGTCAACACAACATTCATGTTCTGCCGCTCGGCGTACTCTTTACACTCGCGAAGCTGTGCGTCGATGGATTCTTCGCGTTGCCCGTCTGACGAATATCGTGCATAAATTACAGCAGCCTGCTTACCAACGGGGCGAGCGGGTTTCGCGGCAGTTTTGCTTTTCGTTTTATCGTTTATCCTCATCGCCTCCCGCCATTTGCAAAATCATTTCCTTCAACCTATTGTTCACCGGCGAACTAGGATCAAAGCATATTTCCACAAACTCCTGCCACTCGCCAGAGTTAGCTAATTTATTTTTTACATACTCCGGATGATTGCCAAAAATCTTGCCCTGCGGGTCATCGCAGCGTCCCAGAATATAACCAGCGGACACATCAAAAAGTCTGCGTATTTCAACAAAGCCTTAGCGTTGATTGTTGTATCTCCATGCCCGTAGCGATTAATCGCTGTCTGTGATATACCGGTCAATTTTGAGAGCTTCTGCTGCATCAGTTTTAGACCCTCACACGATCCGCGCAATCTCTCATCAATAATCCCCATATAGCCCAACCTCCTCGCGTGTGGTGTATGGAGTTGCTTACATCAATCCTATCACAAAAGCGCCGTGCTATCAATTCTAAATTGAATCAAATAGTTTTCGTTTTCGCAAGCAATGTTTCCGGCAGTCCAAACTACCCGAAACACTTGATAGGGTGAACCTCCTGATCCTCTCAAAATCGGAGCTTTTGTTAAGCCTGTCGGCTGCTGCAAAGTGAATTCATTCCATTTGATAATACCGAATATACTTTCTAGAATTGCTTTGCGGATGAAGTTGTCCGCATAAAACTTTTTGAGGAAGTCAGCGTTTTGAGAGTGAAAGAAACCAACACAATCCCTGCCAACGCTCTTAAAGCGTTGGCCCGGTGTCTGCTTCCGACGATCCGTTCTTATTTTGAGAGCGATGATGGGCAGAGGGAGTTTGCCAAATGACAAGCACAGAGAAACACAAAAAAACTACCCAGCAGGGAGGCGAAGTCTGACGAAACTGTCAGGCATGTCGGGTAGAGTAAGGCGAGGGGCCGGAGCGATCTTGCTCCTTTGCTTTGTGAAATTTTTGCCCTGCTGGTACAAAGTTCTGCAACGAAACGTTACAGAATGTAGTTTAGGTGCGGTATTTTTTAGCGACAAATGGTCGCATAGCCACACCGCTACGCGGGTGATCAACGGGTACCGGGCAACGTCGCAGCGAGAACGCAGGCAGTGTGTACCGACCTGCATTGCTCGCCACATTAATCACTCCCTCGCATTCGCTCTGGAAAACCCCGCAACGATATGATATAATGAACCTAGAAGAACACGAGCAGAGCTGCGCGATACACGGCCTTAGGCGTTCGCGTAGTTCTGCGACAAGGTTCTTCTTGTTCATGGTATAATATTTGTACCAAAACGGCTCAAGGGGGCGCTTATGAAAAACAACCATTTCTTTACAAAGAGGGTACTGGCAAATTTACTGGTAGTGGCTGTCGGCATTATATTGTATCTTGGGCTTTCCAATTTTCAAGCGGTAAGTGCTGTTATCCGCAACTTTGTTTCCGTTATTTCTCCGTTTATTACGGGCGTCGCGATTGCCTATCTGCTAAATATGCCTACGCGTTTTTTTGAAACCAAAGTGTTCAAACGTTTCCGCAAAAGACGTGTATTCTCCCTTTTAACCACTTACTTTCTCGCCCTTTTGGTCATGGCGCTGTTAATTGGCATGATTGTTCCACAGCTAATTGACAGCATTTCCACACTGCTTGGCAGTGTGCAGGCGTATTTCGACAATATAAACGCCCTCATCGGCTGGTTGGGGAGCGCATTGGATCTTGACCTGGAAACCACAGACGCAGTTATGGTGTCTTATACGGATTTGGTAAACCAGCTTCTGGCCTATATCCGCAGCGTTTTGCCGGAGCTTTTGAACCTGACCATGCGTATCGGCACAGGGATTGTCAGCGCACTGACGGCAGTTATCTCATCCGTTTATATGCTTGCAGGCAAGCCGAAGCTGATACGGCAGTGCCGCAAGGTATTGTATGCTGTTTTGCCAAAGCGTCCTGTCGACAATCTAATGCGCATCGGGCATTTGTCTAATAGCGTTTTCGCGGGCTTCATCGGCGGAAAAATCGTCGACAGCCTTATCATTGGGGCGATTTGCTTTGTGTTTATGACGCTGGTAAATCTGACTTCTATCGAGATGCCATATGCGCTTTTGATCAGTGTCATCATTGGCGTGACAAATATTATACCGTTCTTCGGCCCATTTATCGGTGCCATTCCGTCCGCCCTTATCCTTCTTATGGTAAACCCTTGGAGTGCGCTGTGGTTCATCCTTTTCATCATCGTGTTGCAGCAGTTTGACGGCAACCTCCTTGGTCCGAAAATCCTTGGCAATTCCACAGGCCTGCCTGCCATGTGGGTGCTGATTGCGATTGTTGTAGGCGGCGGGTTGTTTGGGTTTATGGGTATGCTTTTGGGCGTACCGACCGCGGCCATTCTGCATACGCTCACAAGCGAGTTTGTGAAAGCGAGGCTTCAGAAAAAAGGTCTGACAGATGAGGATACGCAGAAAACGCCGCACAAAAAAAGCACCGATGCAAATAGCACCGGTGCTGAATAACAATACTGATAGAATCCGAACCGATTATCTGAAAAGTGACAGCAGCACGCCCGCGGCAACAGCCGACCCGATAACACCCGCCACATTGGGGCCAATTGCGTGCATAAGCAAGAAGTTGACAGGATTCGCCTTCCGCCCCTCCAAATGTGAAATCCTCGCCGCCATAGGCACCGCCGAAACGCCCGCCGAGCCAATCAGCGGATTAATCTTGCCCTTGGTAAGCCAGCACATAAGCTTACCCAAAAGCAATCCGCCGACCGTGCTAAACACAAAAGCAACTAGCCCAAGCCCCAAAATTTGAAGCGTTTCCGCCCGCAAGAAGCTTTCCGCCGCGGCTGTCGCACCCACTGTTATGCCAAGAAATATGGTGACGATGTTGATAAGCGCGTTTTGCACCGTATCAGACAGCCTTTCCACCACGCCCGCTTCCCGAAACAAATTGCCCAGCATCAGCATCCCAATCAGCGGCGCAACAGACGGCAGCAGAAGCACGCACAAAACCGTTACAATTATAGGAAAGCAAATCCTTTCCAGTTTGGAAACGGTTCTCAACTGCACCATCACAATCTCCCGCTCCTTCTTCGTGGTCAAAGCGCGCATGATGGGCGGCTGAATCATTGGAATCAGCGCCATATAGGAATATGCGGCAATCGCAACGGCGGGCAAAAGCTCCGGCGCCAGCTTTGTTGTCAAATAAATGGCGGTCGGGCCATCCGCGCCGCCAATGATGGCGATGGACGCAGCGGAAGCCGGGGCAAACCCCAGCACCGTTGCAATAACGAAGGCAACGCAAATGCCGAATTGCGCGCCCGCGCCTAAGAACAAACTGCTTGGTCTGGCAATAAGCGGCCCAAAATCTGTCATCGCGCCAATGCCCAGAAAAATAAGGGAGGGGTAAATACCCAGCTTAACGCCTTGGTACAAATAATAGAGCAGCCCGCCTGCCGTTTCACCGCTCGGCGCATCCATCAGGCCGGTCAAAGGCAGATTTACAAGCAGCACCCCGAACGCAATCGGGAGAAGCAGCAAAGGCTCGAATTTGCGGTGAATCGCCAGATATATCAATACACACGCAATCACCAGCATAACCATATGCTGCCATGTAAGCGCGGCAAACCCCGATTCCTCCATAATGCTCTTTATCGCATCAATAAACATAATAACTTCTTCCTCCCTCGGCCATCTGCCGATTCTTACGGCTTATCCGCCGCCGCTTGCGCCTCCTGCGAGGCCGCCAACTTGCCAATCAGCATCGAAAACAGTCGAACGCATACATACAAACAAAACAAAACAACAAACACAACCGCAAACATAAACAGCGCAACATATATGTTTTCTTGAACCGGCACAAAACCAACCTCCCATTTTCAAACAGCCATACTTGAACCGCAAAATCAATTCAGATACAGTGTATCTCTTATTCGCCAAAATGTCAAGATTAGACAGCGGTATGCGGCAGCTTTTTCGTCATTGACTATTGGCCTTTCGAGTGTTATAATACAGCTGTTTGTATTATTTTGTCAGAATTTTTTTTGCATAGAAGGGCGGTTTTATTCTTGACTGTTTTTAACGTTTTTTCGCTTCTCGGCGGGCTTGCCTTTTTTCTGTTCGGGATGCGGCTTCTCAGCGAAGCGCTGGAGCAGCGGGCAGGCAATCGTCTGCAACCAATTCTTGCCAGCCTGACAAACAGCAACATCAAAGGCGTTTTGGTAGGCGTAGTTGTTACAGGCGTGGTGCAATCCTCTTCCGCCACCACGGTTATGCTTGTCGGATTTGTTAATTCCGGAATTATGCAGTTACACCAAGCCATCAGTGTGATTTTCGGCGCCAATATCGGCACCACCATCACTTCTTGGATTTTGAGTTTGGCCGGGATCGAAAGCAACAACTTCTTTGTGTCTTTGCTTAAACCGTCCACCTTCGCGCCGATTATGGCGTTTGCAGGCATCATCATGCTTTTCGTTTCCAAGCGCAAAAAGGATATCGCCACCATTTTCTTAGGCTTCTCCATTTTGATGTTCGGTATGGAGCTTATGTCGGGCTCCGTCGCGGGCTTGGCTGAGGTTCCGGAGTTTACGCAGCTTCTGACGCTGTTCTCCAACCCGTTGCTCGGCGTGCTGGCCGGCGCATTGGTTACCGGCATCATCCAAAGCTCCACCGCCTCGGTCGGAATGCTGCAAGCGCTTTCCATTACAGGAAGCGTTTCATATGCCGCCGCCATCCCCATCATCATGGGGCAAAACATCGGCACCTGCATCACGGCGATGCTGTCCTCCATCGGTGCCAATAAAAACGCGCGGCGCGTTGCCCTCGCGCATCTGTATTTCAATATCATCGGTACCGTCTTGTTTTTGATTGTGTACTATATCATACGGTTTTTTGTTGACCTCCACTTTGCCGACATGCCGATTAACGCATTTGGCATCGCGGTATTCCATAGCATATTTAACATTTCCTGTACCCTTGTGCTGTTTCCCTTCATTCGCCAGTTGGAAAAGCTTGCCATCAAAAGCGTGCGTGATGACAAGGCGGACGAAACCGTTGATTTCGTGCTGGACGAGCGATTGCTTGCCACACCCGCCGCCGCTATCGACCGTTGTCAGAAAATGGCCTTCGACATGGCACAACTGACGAAGGACGCGCTTGTGAAGTCGTTGAAACTGGTGTGGAGCTATGATGAAAAGGAAGATGTCAGAGTTGTCGAAATGGAAGGGTTGAGCGACCTTTATGAGGACAAGCTCGGCTCCTACCTGGTAAAGCTTGGCGCGAAAAACCTATCGCCGCAAAACAGCAAGGCGGTTTCCAAGCTCCTGCACTGCATCGGCGATCTGGAACGGATATCCGACCACGCCCGCAACATCGCGGAATGCGCACAGGAGAAAAACGACAAAGCGCTGCAATATTCCGACGAAATGCGCGATGATTTGGACATGCTGATGGCGGCCGTAACCGAGATTGTAGACATGACAATCAACTCCTTCGTCCATAACGACACAGCGCTGGCACTGGAAGTTGAGCCGCTGGAGCAGGCCATCGACACACTAAAAGCGCAAATCAAAGCCCGCCATATCCAGCGCCTGCGCAATGGCCTATGCACGATTGAGCTTGGCTTCATCCTCTCCGATTTGCTGACCAATCTGGAGCGCGTGGCAGACCATTGCTCCAATATCGCAATTTGCATGATCGAGGTGGAAAATGGCGAGTTGAACAGCCATCAACATCTGCAAGAAATCAAGAGCGGCCAATTCGGCGAGGCGTTTTCCGAAAGCTACAACAAGCATCTTGCGAAATTCGAGTTGAAGTAACCATACCGCACACAACGAAAAGGACAGCCGCGATTGCGGCTGTCCTTTTCGTTGCTGTATATGTTCCTTTCGCACCCGGCACAACAAACAAACCTCGGCACGCATTCACGCCATAAGCGCCCCGCCTGCCTACTGCAACGCCGCCCGCAAAATAACCATCGCTTCATCGATATGCTTCTTCTCCACAATCAGCGCGGGTACAAACCGAATCACATTAACCCCCGCCCCAACCAGAAGCAAACCCTTCTCGATACAAGCCTTCACAACGGGCGCGGCCGGTACATCCAGCTCGATACCCTGCAACAGGCCTATCCCGCGCACTTCTTTGATACAGGAAAATTCCGCCTGCATAGCCAAAAGCTGTTCCCTAAGGTACGCACCCATGGTTTTCGCGTTGTCAACCAGTCCGCCCGTCAACTCGTCAAGCACCACATTGCCTGCCGCCGTGGCCAATGGGTTGCCGCCAAAGGTGGAGGCATGTTCGCCCGGCTGGAGGGTGGTTGCGCATTTTTTCGCCGCCAGCATCGCCCCAATAGGCACACCGCCGCCCAAACCCTTCGCAAGCGCCACCGCGTCCGGCTCGATACCAAAATGCCGGTAGGCAAACAGGCTGCCCAAACGCCCCATGCCGCACTGCACTTCATCGAATATCAGCAAAATATCCTCATCGGTGCAAAGCCGCCGCACTTTTTGAAGATATTCCACATCCGCGGGGCGAATGCCGCCCTCTCCTTGCAAAGGCTCCATCAAAATGGCGCAGGTTTTACGGTTGACTGCCGCTTGAAGTGCGGCAAAATCATTAAACGGCACATGGGAAATCCCCGGCACCAGCGGTGCAAAGCCCTTCTGATACTTGGTTTGCCCGGTTGCCGTAAGCGCACCCATTGTGCGGCCATGGAAGGAATGCTCCATCGTGATAATTTCATAGCGGTTGGTTTTGCCGCCGTATTTGCGGGCCAGCTTCAAGCAAGCCTCAATGGCCTCCGCGCCCGAGTTGCAGAAGAACACTTTATCGAAGCAACTGTTTTGGACAAGCTTTTCCGCAAGGGCGGCCTGCGGCTTCGTCCAATACAGGTTCGAGCAATGAATCAGGCTTTGCGCCTGCTCGGCTATCGCCGCCGCCAGCGCCTTGTGCCCGTGCCCAAGGCAGTTAGTGGCAATGCCCGCCACAAAATCGAGATAGGTTTTACCGCCCTCGTCCGTGATATACATGCCGCAGCCTTTCTCAAACGCAAGGGGAAACCGCCCATAGGTATTCATAATATATTCTTGACCCTTTTCAAATGAGTTCATCATCATCACTCCTCAATTAATGTGCCGACGCCTTCTTTGGTGAAGGTTTCCAGAATCAGGCAATGTTCCACCCGCCCGTCCAGTATATGTACATCCTTCACGCCTGCCTGAACCCCCGCGATGCAGCATTCCACCTTAGGAATCATGCCGCCGGAAATCTGCCCGCTTTGTATCATTTCCTGAATTTCTTTGACGCTGATGCGTGAATACACACTGCTTGGGTCATTCACATCCCGCATAACCCCTGCGATGTCCGTTATAAACTCAAGCTTCTTGGCCTTCAGCGCCCCCGCGATTGCCACGGCGGCATAATCGGCGTTGACGTTATAGCTTTTGCCGTTTTCATCCACGCCGATGGGGGAAATTACAGGCACAAAATCGTTATCCAGCAATGTTTGGATCAACTTGGTATCAACGCTTTCAATCTCACCCACAAGGCCAATGTCTGCCCCGTCGGGCATAAGCTTCTTTACCTTTAACATCCCGCCGTCCTTACCGCTGATGCCCACCGCCTGTATGCCCTGCATGTTAAGCGCCGTGGTAAGCGCCTTATTCAGCTTACCCGCCAGCACCATCTCCACAACCTCCATGGTGTCCTCGTCCGTGACGCGGAGGCCGTTGATAAACTTCGATTTGATATCCAGCCGCGCCAGCATCGCGTTAATGTCGGGGCCGCCGCCATGCACAATGACGGGTTTGAAACCGATGCACTTCATAAGCGCCACATCCTGCATAACACTGTTTTTGATTTCCTCGTTAATCAGTGCGCTGCCGCCGTATTTGATGACAACAATGATGCCGTTAAACTCCTTAATATAGGGCAGCGCCTCGACCAAGATTTTGGCCTTATCGATCGATTCGCGCAAGCATGTGTCGTTTGTCTTTTCTTCCATTATCATGATTCCTCCATATTTTACGAGCGGTAATCGCCGTTAATTTTCACATAGTCGTAGGTCAAATCGCATCCCCAGGCCGTGGCGCTTTCTTGGCCTTCGCAAAGCATAATGTCGATAAATACCACCTTGTTCGACAGGATGCTTTTCGCCAAATCCTCGTCAAACGGGATGGGCACACCCTCGTTCATCCAGCTAAACTTGCGCCCCGTTTCGTCACGCACCTCGATGGTTGTGCCGTCCGGGTCAAACTGTGCCCCACTGTAGCCCATAGCACACAGCGCGCGCCCCATGTTCGCGTCGGCCCCGAAAAGCGCCGCCTTCACAAGGCTTGATGCAATGATGGATTTGGCAAGGAGGCGCGCGTCCTGCTTGGTTTTGGCGCCCGTTACCGTTACCTCCATCACCCTTGTGGCCCCTTCGCCGTCACGGGCCAAATCCATCGCAAGCTTTTTGTTGACCTCCATCAGCGCCGCCTTAAAAATCTCATAGTCGCCGTTTTCGCTTTCGATGCAGGGGTTGCCTGCTGCGCCGTTGGCCAATATCAGAAGCGTATCGTTGGTAGAAGTGTCACCGTCCACCGATACCATATTGAAGGTGTCGTCCGCGATTTCTCTTAGTGCCTTCTCCAGCAGAGCCTTGGAAATGGAGCAGTCCGTTGTCAAAAAGCCAAGCATCGTTGCCATATTCGGATGGATCATGCCCGAACCCTTGGCCATGCCGCCAATGCGGACAGGCACACCCGCAAGCTCAAATTCCACCGTGATGGTTTTGGCAAAGGTGTCCGTTGTCATAATGGCCTCCGAGGCAAGCGTCCCGTCCGCTTCGGTACCGCCTAAAGACGGCGCGGTGGCAGCGATGCCCTTGGCGATCAAATCAATAGGCAGCGGCACGCCGATAACGCCGGTGGAGCACACAAGCACCTCGGAAGCTTTGGCACCGAGGACATCGGCAAAGGCCGCGGCCATGGCCTGTGCGTCCGCAACACCCTGCTTTCCCGTGCCGGCATTGGCATTGCCGCTGTTGATAACCACGCCGCGCACGGGGGCGCCGCCCGCCGTAACCTCCATATCCCACAGCACGGGGGCGGCCTTCACCACATTTGTTGTAAACACGCCCGCCACCTCGGCCGGGACGTCTGACGCAAACAGGCACAGGTCTTTTGTGCCGTTCTTCTTGATGCCTATAGCCGCGCCTGTTGCGCGGAAGCCCTTTGGGGCTGTGATGGTGCCTTGAATTTGTTTCATTTTTAACCCTCCGTGTATATGTATTTTCTTGTGCATGGCAAACCGGAATTTGCCAGCACCTCCGTAAAGGAAGGATACGAACCGCCCTTCTGACCCGCAGTGCGTAACCATTTCACTTTCAGGCTGTCTGCACTATTCTAAATCCCAAATCCTCTATTCGAAAAGACGGCATACTACGGCGGCGGCAAGTTGCCCCGCACAATCGGCCTTCGTCAGAAAATCCGCCACCTCGGAAAACGCGATATGCGCCGTATCGTTCTTTGTCATATAAATCCCAGCACCACTCCCATACGTTTCCCAGCATATCGTGTACCCCCCATGCGTTCGGGGCCTTCCCTCCAACGGCATGAATACAGCCCCCGGAATTTTCCTCATACCAAGCTATGGAATCAAGTTCACCATAGCGATATTCTTTCGTTCCTGCACGACACGCATATTGCCATTCCGCTTCACTCGCAAGCCGAAATCCATTTTGCCCCCAATCACAAAACACATCTCCGGGGGCATCCCCAAATTGATAACAAGGATTAACGCCTATTGATGTTGATAATCGATTGCAAAATGTAACCGCATCATACCAACTGACATTTACAGCCGGCATATGTGTTTCTGCCAAAAAATCTTGATTACACATGATGGCATCATACAAATCTGCAATGATCGGAACCTGCATTATGTAAAACGGCTGAACAACTTCCATTCTGCTATGTTCGCTTAAATCAGTTTTACTTCCGGGTGCCGCCATCCGATAATCCGAACTAACCCATTTATCATTGTCGCGAAACATCCTAATCGTTTCCTCGCCGCCGGGAAGCAAAATCAATTTATCCGCTACATATTCATCTATCGCAGTTCTCACTTGTTCCACACCTCTATAAATTCCAATTTTATCTGCTGTATTATGAACTCTTTTGCCGGTCTCGCCGTTTCGGGCTGTATGCCCCTTGTAAGTCGTCGGTAAGCGACAAAACATCGCAACCCATGCAGCCGCCCCCTACAAACTTACGCCAACCCCGTCGTTTCATCCAACCCCAGCATAATATTCATATTCTGCACAGCCGCGCCCGAAGCGCCTTTGCCCAGGTTATCGAGGCGGGCGGCCACCAGGATTTGCGCCTCGTTGCCGCACACAAATATTTCAAGCGTATTCGTGCCGTTTGTGCCCTCAGCATTCAAAAAGCCCAGCTCAAACTCGTTTTGCGCACCAAAGGGCATGGCGCGCACAAATGTCTGTCCCGCATAATATTCATGAAAAAACGCACATACCTCAACTGGCGAAAGCCTACGGTTCAACCGATCGGCAAACAGCGGGATGGCCACTGTCATACCGCGATAGTAATTGGCGACAATCGGCGTAAACAGCGGCGGATGAGCCAGCCCGCTGTGCTTCTGCATCTCGGGCAAATGCTTATGCGTTAAGCCCAGCGCATAAAAATTCGGGCTTTCCATTTTGGGTTCGGATGCAAACCGCTCAATCAATTTCTTGCCGCCGCCGGAATATCCCGTGACGGAATGGCAAGTGACAGGGTATTCCGAAGGAACAATCCCCTCTTTTACAAGCGGATACATAAGCGCATTAAAACCCGTCGCAAAACAACCCGGATTTGATACCCGCTTGGCGGCCTGCACATCCGCGCGGTGCGCCGCGCTTAGCTCGGGAATGCCATAGGCCCAGCCTTCCGCCGTTCGGTGCGCGGTGCTGGCATCAATGATGCGGGTGTGCGGGTTTTCCACCAAAGAAACCGCCTCCCTCGCCGCATCATCAGGCAGGCAGAGAAACACGATATCGGCTTGGTTTATGTATTTCTTTCGCTCGGCTGCATCCCTGCGTTTTTCGTATGCAATCCGCAGAATTTCCACATCATCCCGCTTGGCCAATCTTTCGTTAATCTCAAGGCCTGTGGTGCCTTCTTGCCCGTCTACAAATATGGTGTGCTTCACTTGATACCCTCCCCGTTTCTGTGTTTATACATCTTTTGACATAATATACAAATCATCGCGTATATCAAAGCCCTCATTTTCCCAGAAGGCGATGCCCGCTTGGTTGCCTGTAAATATAAAGATATGGCATTTGCTGATGCCGAAATGCTCCTGCTCCATCATTGCCAGTTCCACCAGTTTATGCGCAATGCCCTGCCGCCGGTGCATTGGTGCCACTGCAAGGTGATGGATATAGGCGCGTCGCCCGTCATTGGCACAGAGAACGGCACCCGCAAGCACGCCCTCGCATCGGCAAACAAAGCTTTGATCCGGGCTTTTGCCTAGGTATGCGGCAATGTTTTCCCGGCTGTCAGCATCGCCTAGGCCCACGTTTTCGGTGCCGTCCCACAGCGCATATACCTCGTCATAGTCCTCCATATGCATAACCTCAAATGTGTATCCGTTGTCCATAGCCATTCTCCTTTCTGATGTAATTTCATAATTATACATATTTTTTGCATAATATGCAAGAAGTTTTCGCAAATTCTATTGAAAAAATTTGCGATTGCATGTATAATGTAGAAATTGGACGTATTTGCAATTTACGAAAACAACGGAGGCTGCCTGTGCCCGCCTTGGTACCCATCCTGTTGTTTTTACAAATTGCGGCCAAGGCGTTTCGAGTGGTTCCTACACATACATTATATAACAAACAGGAGGAAAAGAAAATGAGTGAAAAAATTGTTTTGGCGTATTCCGGCGGTTTGGACACAACAGTCATCATCCCGTGGCTGAAAGAAACCTACGAAAACTGCGAAATTATCGCGGTTTGTATCGATGTCGGCCAGGGTAAAGAAACCGACGGGCTGGAAGAAAAGGCCATGGCCATGGGCGCGGCAAAGGCGTATATCCTGGATGTACGCGAGGAGTTTATCGTGGATTATGTGTATCCCATGGTGAAGGCCAACGCGGTATATGAATCGAAGTATTTGCTGGGCACTTCCATCGCCCGCCCGATTATCGCCAAAAAGCTGGTCGATATCGCGCTGGCTGAAGGCGCAACCGCCATCTGCCACGGCGCGACAGGCAAAGGCAATGACCAAATCCGTTTTGAGTTGACCATCAAGGCCTTCGCGCCGCAGCTTACAATCATCGCGCCTTGGCGCACATGGGATATCCAGTCCCGCGACGACGAATTTGAATACCTGAAAGCACGCGGGATTGATTTCCCCATGACAAAAGAGCAAAGCTACAGCCGCGACCGCAACCTGTGGCATTTAAGCCATGAAGGGCTGGAGTTGGAGGATCCGAAAAACGAACCGAATTTCGACCATCTCCTGCAAATGGGCGTAACCCCGGAGAAGGCACCTGATGTGCCGACATATGTAGAGCTGGAGTTTGAAAAGGGCATCGTAACAAAGCTGGACGGCAAAGCAGTCAGGCCGATTGAGCTGATGGATAAGCTGAACGAACTGGGCGGCCAAAACGGCATCGGCATTGTGGATTTGGTAGAGAATCGCGTGGTCGGCATGAAGTCGCGCGGCGTGTACGAAACGCCGGGCGGCTCGATACTGTATTTTGCGCATCGTGATCTGGAGTATCTTTGCCTTGACAAGCAAACAACCGCGTTCAAAGAAATCATCGGCACAAAATTCACTGAGCTGGTCTATTCCGGCGAGTGGTTCACACCCTTGCGCGAGGCGTTGTCCGCATTTATCGACCAAACCCAGGAAACCGTTACCGGCAAAGTGCGCCTGAAGCTGTACAAGGGCAACATCATCTCCGCCGGGTCGGAGTCCCCCTACTCGCTTTACAACGAGGATATCGCCAGTTTCACCACGGGCGAGCTATACAACCACCACGATGCCGAGGGCTTTATCAACCTCTTCGGCCTGCCGCTTACCGTGCGGGCACTGATGAAGCAAAACGCAGGCAAATAAAGATAAAACCGCAGGGCTCTGCCCCGCACCCCGCAAGGGACACCGTCCCTTGACCCGTTCAGGGGGATTTTATATATCCCACACAATTTGAAGCTATGCGTTAAAATAAAATCCTCTCAGGAAGGGGTCAAGGGGGCGTTGCCCCCTTGCAGGGTTTGGGGCAGCGCCCCAAGGTCTTATCTTTTGACTTTTTAAGGAGCGATTAACTATGAAGCTATGGGGCGGGCGGTTTACCGCCGCTACAGACAGTTTTACCGATCACTTTCATTCGTCTATCTCGTTTGACAGCCGTATGTACAAACAGGACATACAAGGCAGCATGGCCCACGCCAAAATGCTCGGCAAGCAAGGCATTATCCCGCAGACTGATTCCGAACTGATTATCCGAACACTCGGCGAAATCCTGTCTGATATCGAAGCGGGTACCGTTTCGTTTGACGAAAAGGCCGAGGACATCCATATGAACATCGAAACGCTGCTTATCGCCCGCATCGGCGAGGTGGGCAAGCGGTTGCATACAGGCCGCAGCCGCAACGACCAGGTGGCGCTTGATATACGCATGTATATACGCGACGAAATCAAGAATATACAAGGCCTGGCCGAAACACTGGTGCAGTCGCTTTTGACCATCGCCGAAGCACACACCGGCACCGTGATGCCCGGCTATACCCATCTGCAACGAGCACAGCCCGTGACGTTGGCGCACCATCTCATGGCATATGTCGAGATGTTCACCCGCGATATCGGCCGTTTGTCGGACACAAATAAACGCGTGAACATCATGCCGCTCGGTTCAGGCGCACTGGCCGCCACGACCTACCCCCTCGACCGCGAGTTTGTATGTAAAGAGCTGGGGTTTGCCGCCATCACGCGCAACAGTTTAGACGGTGTATCAGACCGCGATTTTTGTATCGAGCTTCTCTCCGCTTTATCCATACTTATGATGCACCTGTCCCGCTTCTGCGAGGAACTGGTGCTTTGGTCAAGCTTCGAGTTCCGCTTTATCGAAATGTCCGATGCCTATGCCACCGGCTCCAGCATCATGCCGCAGAAGAAAAACCCCGACATGGCCGAGCTGATTCGCGGCAAAACGGGGCGCGTGTACGGCGATTTGATGGGCATACTTACCGTAATGAAAGGCCTGCCACTGGCTTACAACAAAGACATGCAGGAGGACAAGGAAGGCGTGTTTGATGCCATAGACACGGTGAAGATGTGCCTGCCCGTGTGTACCGCGATGGTAAGCACCATGACCGTCAACAAGGAAAGCATGAGAAACGCGGCCAAAGGCGGATTCATCAACGCCACCGATGCGGCCGACTGGCTGGTAAAGCAGGGTGTCGCCTTCCGTGACGCACATGAAATTTTGGGGCGGCTGGTGCTGTACTGCATCAACGAAAACAAGGCACTGGATGAGTTGTCTTTGGACGAGTACCGCGCCATTTCGCCTGTGTTTACGGAGGATGTATACGAGGCGATTTCGCTTGAAACATGCGTGGGGGCGCGCACCGTTATGGGTGGGCCTGCGCCGGAAAATGTGCGAAAAGTCATTGCGGAATACCTGCGCAAATGAGTGCATACCTTTTGAAGCAATCTTCGCAGATACTAAGCCTTTTTTGAGAGAGGGCTTAATTGGGCGCAAAATTGGAAAAAGGTGTACTGTTTTGTACTTGTAAAAAAGAAAATTTCAAAAAAAGAGGCGCTTTTGAAAAAATAGATACTGATAATTCTAAAAAGATAATGATTTCAAAAGCATAAGGGAATATAAAGGAGTAACCAAATGAAAATCAAACAGATTCTACCATTGCTTTTGATTATGGTCATTTTTACCGCATGTAGGGGCGAAGTCATAAATTGCGGGTGCGAGGCATCAAATTGCGCGGGCAGCATATCGAATTCTGATGGCAACGCGCCGAATCCTGAGAGCAATACATCAAATCAAGAGGGCAATACATCAGGTTATTGGGGCGAATGGATCAAAGATGTGCCGCATGGCGAATTTGAACGAACCGATAGCGAAACCCTCGTTTGGGAACATAATGGCTATTCTGTTGAGTTTGAAATAGAGAAATGGACTGCGGCCAGAGGATCAAGCGAATACATAATGCATCCCGCAAGCGATGAAATCCCCCTTCCGCTGCTGCAACCGTCCGACTGTGTGATTCCCTTTGTTCTTACCGCGAGAACAACGACAAAAGACAGTGACTTTACGACAGACTTTACCTTTAACATATCTGCCTCCTTATACAACGGCACCTATAATTACCCTAAGCTTTTTCGCTGCGGGCCTCCCCACTTTGAAGATACGGTAGAGCGCTTGACAAACTACTTTGATAACCTGCCACCACAACCCACTGTCGTGGTAAACCATCAAGAGATAATGTCGCAGCATCATCGGCAGATGTGGAGGCAAGGCAGCAGCAGCGACACTTTTCCCGAAACAAAACAGGGGGACGAACAGATTTTCCTCGGATGCTATGTGATCAACAACTATTATTCGCCGGAGTTTCCGGACGGAAATCTTGAGTTGTTTCCGAGCGGCAGCGCTATGCTGCGTGTTTCGATAAACGGCGATCCCGTACAAGGATACGAAGAACTTGAGGTTGTCATGTATTGACCGGATAGAACGACAACCCCGACAAATTCCGATTTACCCGGCCGCCCCATTCGCCGTTTTACGGCAATATTATAAACACCGGCATTTTTACATACCACTTACAAACCACAACCAAAAGGGAGATGTTCATTTGATTACCCTATATCCATCCGGCGCTTACCTCTTAAACGGCACAGACCTGCTTACAGACACCAACCCGCAGGCCGTTGCCCAAAAGACGGGCCAAACCGTAACTCAGGCCGACGCGGCCAAGCAAACCATGGCCTACCGCATTATGGAAGCGCACAACACCACCGACGACATGTCGCATTTGAAGCTCAAATTCGACTGCATGGCCTCGCACGACATCACATATGTCGGCATCATCCAGACAGCCCGCGCCAGCGGCCTGACAGAGTTTCCCATGCCGTATGTATTGACCAACTGCCACAACAGCCTTTGCGCCGTTGGCGGCACCATTAATGAGGACGACCACCTTTTCGGCCTGTCCGCCGCAAAAAAATACGGCGGCATCTACGTGCCTGCCCATCAAGCCGTCATCCACCAATACATGCGCGAAATGATGAGCGGTGTGGGCAAGATGATCCTCGGCTCCGACAGCCACACCCGCTACGGGGCGCTGGGCACCATGGCCATCGGCGAAGGCGGCGGGGAGTTGGCGAAGCAGCTTCTGGAAAAGACCTATGACGTGGAATGTCCTGGTGTGGTTTGCGTGTATCTGACA
>JGI994J12354_10002675_pt1 | contig 17111 bp, 13 predicted proteins | sample IntmicLarv3ML3BL_FD_12354 | JGI IMG/M metagenome (IMG submission 12354) | reverse complement strand
GCGAGGATAATATTTGCCGATATTTTTATGGTAAACCATTTTATCTTCGGATTTCTTTTCTCGATGATTGTACATTTTACCGCCACAGTCGGCACAAGCGAACGTGATTTAAGGACAAAAAGCATTACAAAAAAATAACGGCAGCAACCATTACAGTCACCACCGTCAATCTGGATCGAATTCCCCTATAAAATTCAAGAAAATTTGCACTTCCTGAGAACGCGATTGATGTTTTTTCCTTTTTGGGTTCGGGGCATATTCAGCCTCATGGACAACAATCCTCTCAATAAATGTTCTTGCAATATCTGCGGTTAATTCAGTTATATCTGTACAGCGTTCTACAATATTCATAAAACTCTGCAAGTCCGCTGTCTTGCTCCTTATCTCAGCGACCTCAGTTCTAAGGCTTTCACTTCCTGATATAAGTTCTTTTTGTTCTTCCTCGAAATCGCCTAACATTTTGGCAAATCGCTCATCCGATAACTTCCCGCTCACATTATCTTCGTAGAGTTTCTGTATTATCCGATCAAGTTCGGCAATCCTGCGGTCAGCCTTTGCCAATTCAGATGTTTTGCTTTTAATAGCTTTTTCATTGTCCTTGCTCGTTGCCTTATGAATTAACTCGGCGAATTTCGCCTTATTACCACGAGCGAACTTCACAGTTTCAATAATCTTCTCAAGAGCCAGTTGTTCCATATCCTCTCGCCTGATGCCGTGTCTGGTACAATCATTTCTGTAATGTTTATTTGAGTTTCTATAAAGTTTGCAGACATAATACTGATATTTGGCAGTGTTACAGGAAATTGACATTTTTGAATTACAATCTGCACAAAAAAGTAATCCACTTAAAGCAGTACATTCACCAACCACATTAGGTCTGCGGCGATTTGCACGTAAACGCTGGACGGTATTGAATGTTTCAACGTCTATAATCGGTTCATGATGATTTTCTACAATCACCCATTCTCCTTCAGGGCGTACCAAATGCTTATGATTTTTATAAGATGGGGTAGTATATTTCTGTGATACAAGCTGTCCGATATATGCTGGATTTTCTGCAATTCTCGAAATTGTGAATGTGAACCAAGTTGTATCTTTTTTACTATCCGAAAAACCTTTATGTTTTCGGTAATGAATCATCGGTGTGTCGAGTCCTCGCCTGTCAAAATCTTTCCCTATAATGTGCGGACCATCACCAGCAATAATCCTACGAAATATTTCACGTACTCTTTCGGCTGCATCTTCATCAATTTCCCAAATGTTATTATCACCGTCAACCGCTCGATATCCGTAAGGTGGTCTATTGCCACATTTACCCTCAAGTGCATTTGAGCGTTTTACTGCCCTAATTTTCTTGCTTGTGTCAGCAACATACCACTCATTTAGAACATCTCGAAATATTGACATAATATCAAATCCGTTGGCGGTATCCAGATTATCATTTGCAGCAATAAAACGCACATCATTTTCTTCAAATGTGCGTTTCATTAAGCCGACCTCCAGCACATCCCGACCGATTCGGCTTTGGTCTTTGACAATAACCGTTGAAACATTTCCTGCTTTGACTTCTTCAAGCATGGCGTTTAGCCCGGGTCGGTTAAATACTGTACCAGTTATGCCATCGTCAACAAAAAAGCGGAAGTTCTCAAACCCTCGTTCTTTAGCATATTTAGATAGCATTTCCTTTTGATGAATGATGGAATTGCTATCGCCTTGCAACTCATCATCACGGCTCAACCTACAATAAAGTGCCGTGAATTTTTCTGTTTGTGTAAGCATATTTCCCTGCTCCTTTCTTCATTTTGGTAGGTAGGAGTATAGCGTAGAAAACAGCTAATAGCAAGGTGTTTTCTCTATAAATGCAGGCTTTTCAGTCTTTTTTATCTCTGATATAATTCGTTGTTTTACAAGACAGACGAGTTTCTGCTCTGCTGTTTCCGTTGCCCTCTCGGAAGGCATTGTTTTAACGGTATACAAAGTTTTACCAATCTGAGTTTGAGTTGTTCCAAAAATATTATTATTTTTCATAATTGCAATTCCTCCACAAAGCAAAGCGGAGATATATTCCATCTCCGCCCGTTAAATTTATAAAGATGCTTTGTGCTTTGCGACGTTGTACTTTGTATATTAAAACTTTGAATGGTACGTTTTATTTTGAATTATTTCATGGGAATCTTTAGTTTCTGACCGATTTTAATAGTATCACCAGTCAGTCCGTTAAGAGATTTAATCTCTAAATATCTCTCACCTTTGCCAAGTTTCGTTGCTGAGATATTCCAAAGTGTATCACCTTCCTTGACGATATAAGTTTCAGAAAAATCGCCAACAACTGTAAGAACGTCTTTGTCCACCCAAGAGTTAATACCATTCTCTTCAGCGTTACCAGCCTGTTTCAGATTATCACTTTTCTTGATTTTTTTACCGAGTAAAACACACAATTTACCGCCTTTTGTGATCTGCTTATCTTTTGAAGTAACCTGCGTGACTCTGTGGTAGGAATCACGAATTGCCCATGCCGGTATTTTTTTGCCTCCGGGATAATAGTTGAGTGCATCGGCTTTAATCTCAACCCATGTCCCAATTTTAATTTCTGTATCGGAAGAAGATGCCGAGGCAACACTTCCTGACAATGCCGACTTGACTGCCGCTCGGAATGTATCCATGTTTTTGCCGTGTTTCGTAAACCAGTGCATCACATCGGAATGATTGCTGGCAATTCCTCGCTTGTGACCTTCGCTGTGGCAAATGAGAACACCGTCTTTCATCGGGTCAAGTCTGTACATTTTGCAGAGATACGTACAAAGCTCAATCGCTTCTTGATAGATTTTATTGAAATAAGTGCCATCTGTTAACCCGTCCTCACAAATTTCAAATGAAATATGTGTATTGTTTGCATCGCCGCCGGAATGCCAACCACGGTAATTCCACGGCAATGTCTGATATGTTGCAATCGAACCATCTGCCAGCTTTCCAATGAATCCGTGAACACAAACTTGACGACCATCAGGAGTATTCCTATTCCAGTGGTTTACGTTTGAATTTACACCAAGAAATCCGTCATCTGGACCGACATATCTTTTGAGATTAGGATTGTTTGCTCCTGTGGAATGCACCATTATACCTTTTGGTATGATTGTTTTACCTGTTAGATAACAGGCGTTTTTTGTAAATAAAAGTGTTTTTAAATTCATCACAAATCCTCCCTATCCGTTGTCATCATCGTTTTTATCTCGAAGTTGTGTCAAAATATCACGCAGTTTCTGTGGTATAGGTAAGCCGACTCTTGCGGCGTTTTCTAAAATACTGATACCTTCGTTGGATAAATAAAAGAAAATGACAGCTGTCCGAAGAACACTGCCATCACCGATAATTAAATTGTCTAGGGTATGCCCGACACCCACCATAATGAAAATGAGAATTTTTCGGAACAAGCCCTTAAATCCCACCTCACTGGAAAGTTCTTTGTCCATAACGGCACACGTAATCCCGGTCAAATAATCAATCACCGCAAAGGTGATCAGAGCATACAAAAAGCCGTCAGATTTCCCTAAAAACCAGCCTAAAAAACCACCCAATCCAGTAATCCCCGCCTGTAAATAATTCCATGCTGTTCTCATGTAAGTTCCTCCTGTCCTTATAAAGTACAAAAGTGCCTCCGTCATAAACGAAAGCACCCTTGTATTATTTTTATGATTTACCAAATAGCTCTTGTAGCTGGTTCAGAGCCTAAACTAAGACCTAAGTTAACGTAACCTGCACCGCCGGAAGCTACATCTTGCCAACTTCCTGTACCCACTTTCTTTTTGGTAAACAGCATATGACCGCCGTAAGCCGAACCTGTACCGGATTGCCTTGTTGCCAGTTTTGTTCCGACTGCAAGTGTACCTTGTGACGCTCCGGAAGAATTCCTGTAAGTGATTGCCTTTTTCACTGTAAAGATACGATATGAAACACCGCCGATGGTTTCCGATGCGGAATTTACCAAGCTGGAACCGTTGCTGTTAAGATAGTGATACGGTTCCTGTGAGTTTACCCAAGATGCCGTTGGATTAGAAACGCCTCCGGGATTTGTTTCAATATAACCTCTTCTTTCAACACCACTGCCGTTTCTGAAAATGATTTCAAACCACGTAAGTTTATTCGGTGACTGAATACTTGTAGGCTGTGGAATCAACGTATAGAACTCGTTTTTGAAAATAGCTCCTACTTGCGTTCCGCCGGGTGTCTGACCACCTACATGTCCCATACTTTTTACTAATGATCCGTATACCGGAATCTGTGTGTTAGAACAGTTTACCCATGCTACTCTTTGATTGTCTAATGCCATAATAATGACCTCCTGAAAATTTTTTAATTTATTTGCAAACTCCCATAATTCGCGACTTATGAAAGGAATTGCTGTAATGAATGTATATAAAAAGAACACTGCCAAACTTTCATGGCAAAATGCTCTTGTAATTGTTTTCGTTATATTTGTTTTGGCAGTGCTTCCCACAGCCTCATATCTTCCTGTCCCAATGACCAGATAGCAATACCTCGCAAATTCCATCGGTAAGCCGCTTCATTTGACCAGTAAACCAAGCTGTCTACATCTTGGTAATAGAGGATAGAAAAACCATCTGCATCACCGAGAAACAGTCTTGAAATCCAAACATTAATATCTTTTGGAATTACTGTAGCCATATAATTATCTCCGCATGATATTTGGAGTAAATCCGAATGAAAGAAATCGTAATCCATGCTGATATCAGCATTTCGAGTTGTCGCTTCTTCAACATCAGATGAGAGCGTGAATACTTGAAATTCGTTATCCCAAGTAACACCACTGCGACTGATTCTTCCATAGTTTTTCGTTGTACCGTTCGGCATAACTACATCAAAAGCCTCGTACGGTTCATAAGTCCATGCGTCACCAAGACGAATCAATTCGCACTTGATTTCATTATCAGACCGAATACCGCAATAGCCTGCGGTTACTGAAACATCGGCAATAAAACGGAGAGTGTTACTGTTTCCTGAATATACTCGTACCTTATTTCCACGTTTACGTATTTCTATGAGATACATATTCGGATTAGTTCGAATATCGGAGTTAGGTGTTTTAGAATAAGTGCCGCTATAACTGCCAAGGAGTGTTGAACCTTGATATAATTCAATTTGCTGGGTGTTGATATTGATACAGCAGAAAATATCTCCGATGAATATACCTGCACGACCGTTTCCGTTTGCAGGAAAAGCAATTCTAGCCCTCAAATGAACGTCGGTAAAGTTACTATACTTCCAAGCAAGTTGACCGCTCCCTTCAAGTTGTGAATACACACGTCCCGTGGCATATTCTTCACTTCGCCAGACTTTCCAGTTACCCGATAAGGTTATCCAATAATTATTCTGTAAGGTAAGTGGGTCTCGAAAATCTTCATACCAAGCCAATGCACTGTCGGGTTTTCTTCTCAACACTTCCGTTGTTAATTTAAAACCTCTATCCGGCTGTGCCATAATACCATCCACATCTTTGAATTTCCGTGGAGCAAGACCAAATGTCGCTTCGCCTGCACTTGGCGATTCTGAAAAAGAAGAACATACACGAAAACCATAAAACTGAACGCCGGGAACGTCACCGCTGAGTTTTATGGTGTGTTGTCCTGATGATAAGTTTTCTCTCTTAGCTAACGTCAACCAGCAGGTGCTTTTCCAATATGGCCACCATAAGCGAGTTTCAGAAAAGGTTTTATTATTCCCATCTAATGAAATGTCAATGGAGTTTTTATCCCAAAACGGATAACAAATACGCACTGCTAAATCATAAACTCCGCTCTGTGTAATATTAAAGTCATAAGTCGCAGTTCCGTTATCACCTAAAGTAGCTGTTGTTTCGCCAATGATTACATTTCCATCATATGAATCAGGAATGCCGTTACGGTCAATGTAAATCGTACCGAAAGAAGTTCTTTGCATTTTTCCATAACAGGTAAGATAACGACGGCGGTTATAAACTTCCTGTGTAATAGGCGATTGCTTTTGAACCGCATCCCAGCCTTCCATATAGTCATACACTTGTGGCAACGCCCACGGAACTTTGTCATAATCGTCCCAATAAGCAATAATAGGAATAAACGGCTGTGGCGGTTTATCGCCTGTAAAATTGTAAACTCCGTTCATCCAGTTTTTAGCCGCATAATAAGTATTTGACACCCCACGGTAAGTTCCGCCAAGGTTTGCTGGCGTATCGTGAATCTGCCAATTCCAACCGTATCCGGGCAATCCTATAAACACCTTATCTGGCGACATGGATTGAACCGCATAATTATAAGTACCCTCCAGCCAACTTCGAGGGGAAACTGGTCCGGGTGCAGAGCCTGCCCAAGCCATACCGTAACTCATAATAGCGGCGGTGTCGCAGTAAGGATTCAAGTCAGCATATACACACCAGTTTTCACCACCGACAGAACCTTGTACACCAGTCATGCCGGGAAGACAGATGTTAACAAGTTTCTCGTTATCATAGTTTTTTACAGCATGATAAATATCTCTAAATAGAGCGTTTGCTGCCTCACGATTTTCATAATCACCTCCACGTTCAAGGTCAATATCGACACCTGCACACCACGGATATTTCTGCATAATCCGTATCAGTTCAGCGATAAATTTGGTTTTTGCCCCGCCTGTGTTATTTCGGAGTGCAGTAAAAATGGACGCTGTACCATGATTCATGACGGTAAGCATCCATTTGATGTGTTTCCATTTGTTAATGTAAGTGATCATAGTTGAAATGCTCGTGCCTGTTTCTTTAATCGTTCCCTTAATGTCAACTTCAAAAGTGAAGATGCCCACAGTATCCAATCTATCGCCATAATCACGGAGAGCTTGATACATACGGGCATTTCCCATAAATGACCACACCATGCAGCGTTTGCCTTTTAAATAATCTTTACTCATAGTTTTTATTCTCCTGTCAGCATTTCTTTATATTCAAAGTACACTCTTGCGGATTTTCTATCTTCTAGTTCCACTTGGTGCTTGCTATCGCAGGCAGCGGTGTATTGATAAAACCCATCTTTTTCGGTAGTCACACCGTTTTTCAAGCATTGCCGTTTGGAGGCAAGCAGAGCAAACTCATCACCTGCTTTTGCTGCCGAGTGAAATGTTACCTTATGAGAACCTGCTCCTTGAGAAAGAGATACTCTCCCAGCCTCCATATTTTGAATCGGATATATATAGCAATCCAATCCTGATGAAGTTTCGCCAAGATTGAAAATGATAATAGTATCGCATGTACGAACAACTCCGTTGTGATATCTTGCCAGATTCGGTGAGTTCTTTAGCATGACACTTGTATGAGGTGTGTAACCTGTTAGTTTGTCGCCCTCTTGCACCTGAAGGTCGGTGAAATAAATCGCTCCGCTACAGTCGGCAATCAGAGGACGAATCGTCACACTGACAACACGCTTTTCTTCTTTTACTTTTATATTTTCTGTAAATCGAATGAATTCGATTGCCATTGGTAGCACCTCCCTTCAGAGCAATGAAAAAAGACCACAGAAGTGATCTTTCACATGGAATATCTAGCTTGAATAAATTGGAAAAGGTTTGTTTTAAAGTTCATGCCCTGCAAAACCCATACCTATGAAACTTTTCAGGGTTAGATAAAAAACATCCTGCTAAAACCTTACAAAATTTAAACAGGAATGTTATAACAAGCTAATTTCAGCATTTGGCACATATTATCCTTGTGATGAACTCTTCTTGCGTTTTTTCAAGAATATTCATTTCCGAAACATAGGACATTATCCTAATACAATCACACCATTTATCACTTTCTATCCAGAATAAATTATCTGGTGATGAAAAAAAGCCATTACTAAAATCGGCAAGGACAGCCTCCAGATTTATCATGCTTTGGCAGGTGTAAAACACATTATTTGAATTATCAAGTACAAACAGTAAAAATACGCCTTCATTTAATTTACACATTAGAGCATACCTTTTTTCAGACACATGATTTGCAATCAGATGTTTAAATTCATAATAAGGATTTTTTAAAATGAAAAACACATGTCTATTACCTAAAGACGACCAATTTTGCAGAACTGTCTTATAATCGTCAAAATAAAACTGAATTGTATCACTATAATCTTTCAAATACTTAGTTATAACGATGGTTCCCGAAATAATGGAGTATTTACAAGATTTCTTAAAATCTGTAAACTCACATAAGCAAGCAGGGCTATAATCGTATAATGTGATGAGCTCAATATCGTGGACATTTTTGTTCGGTAATGTCGTCAACGGGATATCTTCAAATTTGTGATTAAGGCATTCCAGCAAAATGGTTTGCTTAAGATTAGTGTTAAAATTATCATCTTTAGGCAGATAATACCCCAGCTTAATCTGATTAATTTCAATGTTTTCGATATTCGCACAAATAAGACTTGAGTCAAATGCTACCTCTTCAAATTGTCGACGAAGCCTCTTTAGTAATCCCAGTACTGTCTCTGTCGTGAAATCCAGATATTCTATATCAGCAGCTATTGCGATTTCATGATCAGTCATTTCATGAATCTTAGGCATGCCTAAAGCATTTACTAAAATCAACAATTTTTCCAAACGAAAATCAGGCATAAAATAAGGTTTGTTTTCTAAAATAATAGTGAATAATCCTTTTGAAGATTCCCAAGGATTTTGATTTGCGAATTCAGTGATATCCACATTCATCGCTATTGCGGCAAGGCGGTCAATAAGTTTTGCATCATCATTGAGCCCTTTAGCACTAGTACTCCACTCAAAGTCCTGAAATTGATATTTTGAGTAATATGCCCTTTGTTTGAAATTAAGGTAATAACTTTTGAAAAATTCCTTGTATTGCGAGGAAACATGTAGAAGTTCATAATACATTGCGTAAATTTCCTGTGTTCTTTCTGAAGCATCCGTCATTACAGCAATAATACCATCGAGTTCTTTATTAGGAGCCAATTCATTACTTTGTTCGGCTATAAAATGTAATATGCCAAATAATGTATTCTTCGTCAGCGAAAAATGTGCAAGTTCATGTGCGTATACGGCGAAGTCAGAATACGAATAATTACAGTCAATTAAGACGTGACTCAAATCATATTGTCCCAGCAACTTTTCATTCATACATAGCACCCTCCTATTCATCATCATCTAATAAAAAACCATCAAACTGTATTCTACCACCATTATCATTGGTTTTCGAAATAGCCATTAGTACATCAGCATATTTCACCCAATCCGTATCGTTCATGTAGAAAACGCCATCCTTATCACTACTTTTACAATCTATGTAAGTATAATACCGACTTTCAATATCCCTATGAATCCTCGGTATTAAAGTGTATAATTGAGGCGTAAAAAAGATTGAATTACCCGAACCTTTGACAAACAGAGCATAATTAGAAATATTAATCTGGTGTAAATATGCCTTCCTTGTTTTTGGTACAGCCCCTTCAAGATAAATTTTGAAATCAGAATATTTACCTGAAAAACAATAAAAAACGCGTCTGTCATCAAGGCATTTAAAAAGTTGTGCCTTCTCAAAATCTTCTTTGAAGAAAATAATCTCATTTTTAAAACAAGACAGCAACGATTCTGTTTGGCTATTATCAAGGTGAAACCCATAGCGTTTCTTGAATTCAGTCATATAAATAAATATCAAATCAACACCTAATTCAACGCCATCCAATACAACAAGCATAACATTCAAGTCTAAATGCCAATCCAAAAGTTGATGCGGATATTCTGATGTGTACTCATTCGTTTCAGACAGTGGAAGAGCAATTTGATCATAATCATCAAGTACCCTTTTCCCAAGATCGTCATCACCTACAACAATCTGCATTGACAAAATGCGGTTACGCATGTTTTCGTTGTTTTTATATTTATCAAGCATATATTCTCGAAGTGTAGCGGCATGCTTAAGTATATCATCGCTGTTCTGAGGCACACTTGACAAACCACTGTATTCAAGCAGTTCGTCGTTGCTGATGCTCTCGATACTCTTTTCCTCCATAAGAGTTTTCAAAGACGACACCAACAACTTGAAACGGTAATCGGGACGTTTGTGTTTTTCGAGCAATAAATAGGTTTGCACATCGTCGACATTTGAATACTCCATTATATTTGTTCCCAGTGCAAGAATCGGCAAGCGAGAATGAATAGACGTTTTTTTTATTTCTTCCAAAGAAAGGCTCTCCATCAAATCAAAATATTCCGTATTATATACTTGATGGTACATACTGTTTTTTATTTTTACCATCTCTGCCTGGTCATCGTTTAGCATCGCATAGAAATATGTTGATGCGGTAGCATAGCTTTCAAAAACATCTTCACAGGCATCGGTTAAAATTTTGAGAATATCAAGCAACAGTCGGTTATCACTGCCGGCAATTCTTGATATATAGTATAAAGTGAACCCCCAAATTGTAGCCTTAGTAAGCACAAGATGAGTTGTCTCATGAAACCGCTCGTACTCACTCTTATTTTCGTTGACGGCCAGTCTTGTATAATCACCATAAGTATAATCGCCTTTATTTATCATCAGAATTTCCTTCATCGACTACGTTCTTTATTTTTTCTTCATAGTAACCGCACCACGCGCCTATTCCAATTTTCATGACTGATAATATAATTAAATCTAGAAATCCAGTAGTGATTACAACATTGAGCCCTAATGATGTCGCAACAACGGTAGCCAAACTGCCTATGGCAGCGGACATTAATATATTTGCTTTACCCTGATTTTGGGGTTCTGAAAGAACTTTATAAAGCTCTTTTTCCAAACTTGTAATAAACCTAGGAGCCTCCACTGCTGAGAATCCCGTTGTCGACTTAAAAGCATTGACACTGAAAAATTGTAATAGCTTTTCATATTCAAAAATGTCAAAACTATCCGCTTCGACTACTTCTTTCCATTCTTCAACCTTAAAAGCGTTGAATCCGCCCTCTGTTAAAAATTCATATCCTTGATTGATTAATAAATCGCTTTGTTGCATATATTTGCCCTCCCTAAGTTAAGTGGTAGTGTAAAGTTTATTTGTTGAAAATGCCTGCAAAGCCGTAATTTCGAGGCTTCACATTCAAAAGAGCAATGACCCCCTAACAAATGTACGGTTTAGAGTTCTGTCATAAGGGGTAGAGTGGAGATTTTTTACGAGTGTTTTTCTCGCAAAAAATACTACTCGACCTTGACAGAACGCAGGGCTTGTAAGCGAATCATGAGAGGTGGCTTTTCGATGTTTTTTCCGAAAAGCCCCTTTTAACCTTCTCGTCTTTTTTCACTTTGCTCTTGTTTTTTTCATATTTGGATTTACACTACCAGTTAAGTACTGAACTTCCGTAGTTTCAGATTATATACGCAATGTAGTATTGCATCTTGTGAGAAATTAAAGTTTTCAAAATATAAAAAACATGTTATACAGAATAAAATTGAAAAGGATACATCTGACAAATCTATAGTTACTCGTCGGATGCAACAGTAGTCTGACAAGATCAACTTTAACTATACAATATAACCATATGAAAATTATACAATATCGAAATGAATAAATACAATAAAAAGTTTGAATATTGTCAGTTATCTATCTATCCATCCAACGTCCACTTGATTTCACAGACATGACCAACCCAACCGGTAGCGACGGAACCCGCTTGAAGCACAATATCCGTAAAATACACTGAGCCTGAACAGTCGGTAATACAAAGTCGGATAGTGATGGAGCGGAGTTTCCCATAACCTTTTGGCGAGGCATCTCTTGCTATTTGTTGAAAATACGCCATTTCATCACAAACCTTTCTCAGAATAAATCAATAAACCTTGTTTCAGTAGAACCATCCTCATATTCAAACACCACTTCAATACCGACCTGTCCGTTCACACCTTTTTTCAAATCCTCAGAACCAATCTGTGCCGAGATAGTATAGTTTCGCCGATTTGCAGGATAAACTGTCTGTGCCATGCTTTTTGTTCCTGATACGCCTGTTGCTTTAAAAGATGCCGTTCCTGACATGCCGTTTTCTGTATCAATTTCAAACCCCGAATTCTGCCAATAGGCGAACCCATCATCAGCACGGGAGTTTCGCAAATGATTAAACGGAACCATGTCTTTGATTTCCTGTCCTATTACACTGGACTGATCAAGTTGATCGGCAATAGTACCTGTGGAAGAATCGCCAAGTTCACGAAGTTTTGAAGATAACTCCAGCACGGTTTTCCATGGTTCTTGCAAGTTGTACTGTCTGCGGATAATACGTGTACGGATGGTGAGATTTAAATCACGGTCATCCACTGTAACAATATCGCCAAGTTCCCAATTTTCATGTTCATATCCTGTCAGTACAGAAAGGTCTATTGCGGAAAGAATATAGGATACTCTTGGTTTGGAATACTCCGCCAGACGCATTTTTGCAAATTCAAGCATTTGATAAGGGTTTGTAAAATTGGAACAATCCAAGGTAGAAACCCGAACTTCGGATGAATAAGTGTAATCCTCCACATAATCCTTGCCATCATTAATAGGAGCGAAACTCATGCCGTCCTTACCATAAGCATACAATCTTGTTACCAAAGAACGGGTATCAACTACACGCTTAATGCTGTTGAGATTTTTCTTATAGGCAAACAATGCACCGCTTTCTTTTCCACTGAATGTCAGAAGATGTACGAGTTTGTTCCCATTATCAAATACCAAATCACCGCCGTGTATATTCTGCACAGTTCTTAAAATAGCAAGAGCGTTTTTTTCTTCGCATTTCCAAGTTCGAAGCGTCGTAACATTTACATTTCCAATCGACCATTCTGTACCTTGCAGTGCATAGTTCATAGGAGCAATCGCCGAATCTGCATTAAACTCAATGGGCTGTTTTTCAGCAGAGAAAGCCAAATCATAAAAATCAGCCTCCGCATACACACTTGTCAGTGAACTGCCGTCTGTGCTTTTTTCATCTGTAATAGTTCGGATGCGATATAAATCGCTTACAATCTGTACCGCCTTTTCGTTATCCAGTGTTAATCTTTTTTCATCACTGTAAGGGAGTTTAAATTCTAAAGTGTCCGCAAATTCTAAAGTGTCCGCCCCGTTGACTTCACCTGTTACAATGATGTCAAAAGCATTTTCAAGTACTGACTCCCACGCACCGTTTTTGTCCAGCACCATAGGACGTGAAAAACCTAATTTCTCGTAAGGCGGTTTTGGTATGTCGTGAAGTTGTATATCCAGCAATTTCGGCGTAACGTTTGTATCTGTCGTAGTTAGCGTGATTTTATAACGGATATAATCACGATTTGGAGAAAGTAATTCTCCGCTTGTGCCGACCGCCTGCCATGATGACCATTCAATTAAATCATTAGATGTAGATGTTTCCACCAATGATATTGCTGTAGTTCCAGCGGTATATTCACTTGTGACAGATACACGCCCTTTACCCGATAAAGCACAGGGAGCTGAGATAGTTTCAAGTACTCCGCTTTCTGCATAAACATTATTGTTTTTTTTCAGCATTACAGTTCCGGATTCGGTCAGTGCATCCACATCAGCAGTGAAACTACCGCCATTTCCAAGCAATGACTGACGAAAGTAAATAATCAAATCCTGAACAGTTAAATTGGAATCCGTTTCAAAAAACCAGTTATCCAAGCCACCTGCAAACCAATAAGTAGATGCGTGCATTCCCATAACGATATTGGCAACACAGGAAGGATTAAGTTCGCCTGTATAAGTTTTTACAGTCGATGTCCACACAGCTCCGTTGTTTCGGTCACACAATACCATTTGTACATTTTTAGTTTTGACACTGATAACAACAGCGATAAAATACCAGCCACCATTAATCATAGAAAATGCCGATGTTTCGGTTTGATCTAAAATCAATGTACCTGCCGAATTATAAAGCATAATTCGAGGTTTACTGTTGAAAAGAGATATATAGAAAATCGGCTGTCCGGGTCCTTGCCTTGTATTGAAGATAGGACAGTAGGTGTTGCCGATACTGTAAGTAGTCGGATTCATCCATCCACCGACCACAATTTTTTCTCCAAGGTCAGAAAAGATCGAGCCGTCATTAGTGGCGATAAGATGTGTCTTTTCTGTTGCCGGATTACTGATATTCATACGAAAATATCGTCCAAATCTTCCGTTTGTCAAAACAGCAGTTGTTCCCTCCCAGCCGGAAATACTTAATCTTCGACCTTTACCCGATGAATCAATCAGCATGGTATCGCTGTCGGTTTCAGACTCATTGAATCGCCACATCGCAGATGTTTTTTCCGTTATAGGGAACTCGCCTGTAAAGTCCTCTTGTGTGGTTAAAATAGATTTTACCGCCAAAACTTTATCACCTCCATCGACTCATTGCTTGAATTTTCAACTCTGTAAAGATAGCACCGTTTGCTGAAACTACAACGGTATTTGTGCCTTTCTGCAAAATAGGAAAGTTTAAATCCTGCAAACAAGGCAGTCCGTTTCGTAAAGTCTCGCCTTGTTCGTTTATCACTTTAGCGGTAACCTTATCGCTGTCAATAATCAGTATTTCGCCAGCCGTTAATGCTCCAATCACACGCAGTTCTTCGCCGTTTGTCCAAATCGAAACATAAGTAGCCGACCCCGACGAAATAACGCCCTTTAGAAAATAAACAGGCTCGGAAAATGTATTTCCTTTAGTTCGTTTTATCTCGTAAGTGCCAGCCGATGATATAGTGTACGTTTCATCTGTCAAAGCATAGGCGTTTGGGTCAGGGCAGATAAATTTCAAGTCAAATGAACCTGCCGACCTAAGAAGTCTTTCGCAATCCACAGAATCCGATAGCCTTGCCATAAAGTATCTGTCAGGTACATCATCCAGCACAAGTCGCTGCAATCCTTTTGATGGATCAAGATGCTCCGCCATTTCATCAAGAACAGAAACTAATGTCGCAAAATTTCTCTGTGGAAATACACCACAACTTACTGTAATAATCCTCTCGGAACTATCACAACCAAAATCAGCCGCACCATCTTTACCGGGTACTGTTACATAAAAATTACGCAGAGAAGGAGAGGCAATCCAGTTTTTTAGTCTTGCGCGGATTCTCATGCTTTGCGAGGATATTCCTCCAAATGTAAATCCCATAAATCGTTTCCCTCCTTACGCCGGGTTAAAGCGACCTTGCGCTCTTGAACCAGTCTGCATTAAGTTGTATAGTTCCTGTGAAATTTTACGAATGTCATCTTCGGTTCTGACAATCATCTGCTGGATTGTAATAAGTGAACCAAAACCGCCAAGCCCTCCCGTGCTGCTTCCGCCTTGACTTCCGCTTGCAACTTCAATTCCCGGCATATTAAAATTGGTCGGGATAGCGTTTTGCATATCATCGCTGACATATTGCATTGCTCTTTCAAAACCTACACCAACACCTTCACCCATGTTACCTCCGAGTTCTGCAAATAGCGTTGACGGTGAGTGAATACCAAAGAAATCTTTAATTCGGTCAACCACACCACCGAAGAAACCTGAGATTTTACTGTTAAGCCATGCTCCGGCATCGGAGATACCTTGCCATAAACCTTTTATTAAGTTACCACCAACCTGAGACATCTGTCCTATGTAACTTGTAAATGCTTTTACAAGACCGGCTATAATCTGTGGTACGGCTTTTACAATCTCGACAATGATAGTCGGTAAGTTTTGAATCAGTGCAACAAGTAACTGCACCCCTGCCAGTATGATTTTGTCTACATTTCCAACGATGGCATTTACTATAGAAGTAATAATTTGCGGAACTGCACCGACAATACTTGTAATAATTGTTGGCAGATTTTGAATCAAGGCAACTAACAATTTTACTCCTGCATCAATAAGCTGAGGTATAGAACCAAGAATAGCCGTAATCAGTCCGTCTATAATCTGAGGTATAGCCACCACGATTTCCGTGATAATTTCAGGTAATGCCTGAACTAATGCCACTAAAAGTTGTATTCCTGCATCGATAATCTGTGGTATTGCACTAATCACAAAATCAACGATACCTGTGATAATTGCAGGAAGAGCCGCAATAAGCTGAGGAAGTCCATCCAGTATTCCTTGAGTTAATCCAAGCACTAACTGAAGAGCCGCCTCTAAAAGCATAGGAAGATTATCAATTAGTCCTTGAACAATGGTCGTTATGGCAATGACTGCCGCTGGGATTAATTGGGGCAGTGCATCGCCGACTCCTTGAACCAAAGCCGCTACCAGCAGAACCGCCGCACCAATAATCAAAGGTAAATTGTCAATGAGTGCTCCCACGATGGTCATTACTGCATCAACTGCCGCTGGGATAAGTTGAGGTAGCAGCGTTAATATAGTATTAAGTACCTGAGTAAATAAATTTGTGACTGTTTCTATAAGCATAGGAAGCAAATCCCCGATTGCCGTTAATATAGCACCTGTTGCCGTAGGCAATGCAGCCACAACATTTTCTAAAACCGGCACAATATTTTGAACCACCGCTTGGAATGCATCAACAAGATTTTCTGTTAGATTTGTCATGTCGGCATTAGCGTTACCAAGTCCTGCTGTAAATGAGCCAAGTGCCGCCTGCAAAAGTCCGATAGACCCTGAAATGGTCTGCGTTGATTCACGGGCAAAGTTACCCGCATACTGCTCTGTATTTTCAAAAAACATCTGCATCGCAACTTCTGCTTTTTCGGCTTGTGTTGCACTTGCCCATGTAAATTCAAGACCTTTTGCCAAAGCATAGGCTTCAATGTTAGTAGCGTTCATGGCAACACCAAGGTTATCCATCATAGTAAAGTTGCCTTTTGCCGCACCGGCAACAGAATCAAGTGCTACCTGCATATCGATACCCATAACGGATGCCATATCAGCGGCTCTTTGCATTGCTTTTTCTGTTAGTTCAAGACTTTTTTGCTGTTCGATACCGGAACCTTGAAACAATGCACCCATTTTGTTAGCGGTAGCAAGATACTCGCTTTGAGATACACCAAGATTTTTATATGCTTCTTCGCCTGTTTTTTGAATAGATGCGGCATACTGTCCGAAAACAGCTTCCGAACCGCCGAGATTCTGTTCCAACTCACCAAATTGCTGAACGACTTCTTTACCGAGTTTTATGGCTGCCG
>JGI994J12354_10002674_pt1 | contig 17112 bp, 18 predicted proteins | sample IntmicLarv3ML3BL_FD_12354 | JGI IMG/M metagenome (IMG submission 12354) | reverse complement strand
ATAAAGGTGTTGATTTTGTTAAAAGACACTGGGCAAAGTATGGTTATTATTTGTGCTTTGGGGGGTTAGTGAATGTTGTGGTAGGGTTTATTTTTTGGGGTGCTGTGAGTTTTTATGTATCAACTTCAGAAGGGATGTTTTCTAATTCGATGGCTTCGGGGATGGAATTTGATAATTCGGACCCAATTTCTACATTTATTAAGTTTGTTCCATCACTATTCATTTTTATTGGAATTGCGACTACAGTGGTAGGTGTTGCATTAATTATTCATGATAGAAAGATCCAAAAACGCTACAAATAAGTGTCCAAAGGCCTGTATTTTGGAGTTATCCCCTAAAAAAAGTGAAAAAGTTCTTAATTATGGGAGAATAATGGGAAGTAGCCTTGATTTTTTTAAAAAGTTTGTTATAATTAGAATGCTTGTTTCAGAAGGGAGGTTTGTCATGCCAAGAGTTGTTCTTAAAGAAAATGAAGTGCTTGATGATGCATTGCGTAGATTTAAGCGCCAAGTTTCTCGCAACGGAACCCTAGCTGAGGCTCGCAAAAGAGAGTTTTACGTAAAACCGGGCGTTCGTAAGAAATTAAAGTCGGAAGCCGCAAGGAAAGCTAAGAAAATAAGAAAATAGAAGCTAATGCTTCTTTTTTTTATCATTTCATTACAGTTTGCTTGTTCTCGCTTTTATTGTTTTAATATTTAGGTATAATATAGATATAACTAGGAGGAGTCTATTTGCTAGAACCAATACTTCATGTCAATGAAATACCTATTGACAACATACGTTTATTGTTTGGACCTCAAGACATCTATCTTGCTACAATTGCCGAGGTTTTTAATTGTGAGTTGTTTTTAGAGAATAATGTCTTAATATATCGAGGCAAAGATAGTAGGGCTGTTGAGTCGTTGAAATTAGTCTTGGAAAATGTTTTGGCTTTGATAAGTGAAAAAAAGGATATTGATGTGGTAGATATTAGGAAAATCGCTGAAAATTATGCGAGTGGCAATAATAGTGAAGCAAAGCAACTTTATAATAAACCATTGGGAAGCAGCTTTGAGCACAAAATGATTTACCCTAAAACCGAAGGCCAGCGTAACCTTGTTGATACTTTAGCCGCGAAAGATATGGTTTTTATTAGTGGGCCTGCTGGAACTGGAAAAACCTTTCTTTCTGTTGTTTATGCGATAACACAGTTAAGAAATGAATATGTGAAGAAGATTATCATTACAAGACCTGTGGTGGAAGCAGGGGAAAATCTTGGATTTCTACCAGGCGATTTAAAGGAAAAGGTTGATCCTTACTTACGTCCAATTTATGATGGGTTACATTACATGTTAGGGCAGCCTCAAACTGATCGTTATTTGGAAAAAGGAATAATTGAAATCGCCCCATTGGCTTATATGCGGGGTAGGACTTTGGATGATGCAATAATTATTCTAGATGAGGCGCAGAATACTACCTTGATGCAAATGCGGATGTTTTTGACGAGAATGGGATTTCATTCCAAGATGATTATCACTGGTGATACTACGCAAGTAGACTTGCCTCACAATAAGCAATCAGGCTTTATTGATGCTTGGGAGAGGCTAAACCATATCGAGGAGATTGGTTTTGTTCAATTAGATAGCAAAGATGTTGTTAGGCATCCGATAGTGCGAAAAATATTGCATTGCTATGATTAATAGTTAGGAAACACCCGAACGTACACGTACTTTTTCTTGAGGTGAGTCACTATGCGATGTGGTATTGAAAGTGTTAGGGAATACTTGAAACTGCTTAACATTGACTATAAGTTTGTGGTTGAGGAATTTGAAAAAAGAGTAACTGCAGATGGCATTTCAGTATACGACATTGTNGATGTATTGGGGAATTATGATGTTGAAGCACANGTATATAAGTGCTTCTTTGTTTATCCAAAAGCTCCTTTCATTATCTATTTATCTAATGAAAGGCACTATATTTTAATCAAGAGGATTGGTTTGTTAGTTGAATTGTTCGATAACAATGTTGGGTGGGTAAAAATACCTATAATNGNCTATTTCTTTCTCAGCAAAAGATACGTCATAGTCTTAGACAAGATGTAATTCAACGTGTATAATATATATGCGGAGGACTAATAATGGAAATCGCCTATTTTAACCANACTTCTGATAATAATTGGGACCAGTTCTTGGTCGATTTTGAACATATTTCTAGCTGTGCGTTTGCTTTACTTAACCTTGCTGAGGCAGCTGAATTCTCGGTAGTGATTACAAAAAACAATGAAATGCGAGAGCTAAACTTAAGATATCGCAATATTGATGCTAGTACAGATGTTATTACTTTTGCCTTGCATGACGAATTAACTGCTGATGAAAAACAATTTGAAGAAATTACCCAGAATTTAGGTGACATTTTTATCAATGAAGTTGCTGTTGTTAAGCAAGCAAAAGAATATGGTCATAGTATCAGAAGAGAGATTTGTTTTTTGTTCACACATGGTCTTTTGCATCTTCTAGGCTACGATCATTTATCGNAAGAGGACGAAAGAACTATGTTTGCCTTACAAGACGAAATACTAGAAGGGTATATTTCAAGAGTATGAAAAGATTTAAAGAGAAATTTGGACCAGCATTTAGTGGTTTAGTTGACCTGTTAAGGACCGAAGGTAGTGTGCGTTTGCAAATTATCATTGCTATTTTAGCAATAGTTACTGGTTTATTGCTGCAGTTTACATACTATGAGTTGTTAATCGTAATGGCATTATCTTTCCTAGTTATTTCTCTAGAATGTTGCAATACTGTAATTGAGTGGTTAGTTGATAGCAACTATACTACCTATAACAAAACAGCTGGCAGAATTAAAGATGGAGCAGCAGCAATGGTTTTGGTTGCTTCCATTGGTAGTTTGATTATCGGGTGCTATATTTTAGCAACTCATTTATTAGGAGGATAAAATGACAAAAGAACAACTTATTGAATTAGCATTTAAAGCAAAAGAGAATGCATATTGTAATTATTCCAGATTTCCAGTAGGCGCATGTATATTATGTAGTGATGGTAAAACCTTTTTGGGTGCCAATATCGAAAATGCTTCCTTTGGGTTAACAAATTGTGCCGAAAGAAGTGCCATTTTTGCAGCATATTCTCATGGTTATCGCAAAAATGACATCGAGGCTCTAGCGATTGTCAGTGATGGACATCAAATTTCTGCTCCTTGCGGCGCTTGCCGGCAGGTGCTAAATGAACTTTTGAAAAAGGATACACCAATCTATCTTTCTAATGGTGTTGAAACTGTAACAAAGAATATAGACGAATTGTTACCAATGTCCTTTGGCCCAGAGGATTTAGAATAATGGGTTTTGTATCTGGTTTTGTTGCAATTATTGGTCGTCCTAATGCCGGCAAATCAACCCTAATAAACAGTATCATTAAGCAGAAAATTGCTATTACGACCAATAAAGCTCAAACGACAAGAAACAACATCAGAGGAATTATGACTGATGAGAATTCTCAAATAATTTTTGTTGATACCCCCGGTATTCATAAGCCACATCATCAATTAGGAGAAGCGATGGTAAAGGAAGCATGGAGTTCCTTAAGTGGTGCCGACTTAATATATTTTATTGTGGATGTTTCCACGAAATTTGGAAGTGGGGATGAATTTATCCTCAGGCAGTTAGCTACAAAGAAATTACCTGTTATTTTAGTTTTGAATAAAATAGATTTGTTAACCAAAGAAGAGTTAATTATCTATTTAGAAAAGTGGCAAAGTTCTTTTGATTTCAAGGAAATAGTCCCTATATCCGCTCTTAAGAATAACAATATTGATCACTTGATTGAAGTAACAAAAGGCTATTTAAAAGATACTATTCGCTATTATCCTGATAATCAGGTTTGTGATTATCCTGAACAATTCATTATCGCTGAGATTATTAGGGAAAAAATCTTGATGAATACGCAAGAGGAAATCCCTCATAGTGTGGCAGTTGTTATTGAGAAATTAGTTGCAAAAAAGGATAAAATGATAATAAATGCAATGATACTTGTTGAAAGAGATTCTCAAAAGGGGATTGTAATTGGTAAACAAGGTAGCATGCTGAAGAAAGTAGGCTCGCAAGCCAGAAATGAACTAGAATTAGTGGTTGGCTGCAAAGTTTTTCTAGAATTATTTGTACGAGTAGAGAAGAATTGGCGTGATCGCAAACGGCAACTCATTCAATTAGGTTATGTAAAAACGGAGTTTTCTGATGAATGATAAAACAGTGGTGGTAATTCTAAAGCATACTGATTATCGAGAAAACGATATAATCCTGCAAACTTTCTCTGCGGAATATGGAAAATTATCATTTATAGCACGTGGCTTAAAGAAAATGACTAGCAAAAATGCTGCTGCATGCCAGTTGTTTATGCTCTCTGAAGTTACTTTTGATTACGTAAAAAATGACTACTTGCATATTCTCAAGAGTGCTAATGTGGTAGATAGTTTTCGTTTATTAAGGGAAGACTTAAATCTTCTATCAATAATGTCAGTCTTAGCCGAAATAACACAGCAAGTTGAATTAACTAGTGAAGACTACCAGTTGATTATAAATACAATGGAACGGTTTGTTAATGCACCTGATTATTCCTTAATCGCTCTTAATCTTTTTCTTTCTGAAGTAGTAGCAAAGCAAGGTAATAGCCCTATGGTGGATGGTTGTGTTGTTTGTGGTAGCACGAATGAAATTTGTTCTGTTTCAATTACTGAGGGTGGTTTTGTTTGTAAGCAATGTAATCAAAGGTTGCGCTTACCAACTTTGGCAACCGAAGACTTGCAAGGGTTTAGATATATTACTAAAGCAGAATTTAAACAATATGATTTAATCACTGCGAATATAGAGACAAATTCATTAGTTATCACACGTCTATTGCTTGGGTTTCTAAACGAACATAGTGGCATAACTTGCAAGAGTTTCCGTTTTCTTGAAAACTACCTGCAAAACCTCTAATATATGCCTGTTTTAATTGACTTTGCTAACTAAAACAGGTATATTATATCGTGAGTTGTTATGCGATTAAAAGCATAAAAATAGTTAATAGAAAATAAGGCAAGGTGAGAATAATGGCTCAGGTTAGTTTGGAAAAAATTGTTAGTCATTTAAAAAGCAGTGGTTATGTTTTTCAAGGCTCAGAAATATACGGAGGACTCAGCAATAGCTGGGATTTTGGTTCTTTAGGAGTTGAACTTAAAAATAATATTAAGAATGCTTGGTGGAGGAAATTCATTCAAGAAGACCCTAATAATGTTGGAATTCAATCAGCGATTTTGATGAACCCAGAAGTTTGGGTGGCAACAGGCCATGTTGGAGGATTTTCCGATCCATTGATGGATTGTCGTAATTGTAAAACGAGACACCGTGCTGATCACCTAATCGAGGAGTACTCAAAAGGTGTGGTTAACCCCGAGGGTTGGGACAATGAAACCATGTTGAAATATATTGTTGATGAAAAAGTAGCCTGCCCTAATTGTGGTAGCCACGATTTCACTGATATTCGACGTTTTAACTTAATGTTTAAGACTTTTCAAGGGGTGTTAGAAGACGATAAAAATGCTATTTACTTAAGGCCGGAAACGGCACAAGGTATGTTTATTAACTTCAAGAATATTCAACGCTCAATGAGAAAAAAACTGCCATTCGGTATTGGTCAAGTGGGGAAGAGTTTTAGAAATGAAATTACACCAGGTAATTTTATTTTCCGTACTAGAGAATTTGAACAAATGGAGATGGAATTCTTTTGTAAACCAGGAACAGATCTTGAATGGTATGAATACTGGAAGAATTTCTGCATGTGTTGGCTGAATTCTCTTAATTTATCAAGCGATAACCTTCGTTTTAGAGAGCATACACCAGAGGAATTATCGTTTTATTCAAAAGGAACATGTGATATTGAATACCTTTTCCCATTCGGCTGGGGCGAACTCTGGGGTATTGCTGATCGAACTGACTATGATTTAAGGCAACACCAAGAGCATAGTAAGCAAAACCTAGAGTATATGGATCAAGAAGAGAATACCAAGTATCTTCCATATTGTGTTGAGCCTGCAGTTGGAGTTGAAAGACTCTTTTTGGCTTTCATTTGTGATTGTTACGAAGAGGAAATATTAGAGGATGGAGAACTAAGAGTCCTAATGAAACTTCACCCTGCTCTAGCGCCATTTAAAGCGTGCGTTTTGCCATTAACAAAAAAACAATCTGAGTCCGCTAAAGCAATACATGCAGATTTAGCCAAAGAATTTATGGTGGAGTATGATGAGGCTGGAAGCATTGGTAAGCGTTATCGTCGCCAAGATGCTATTGGTACGCCATTTTGTATAACTGTTGATTTTGAAACGACTGATGATGGCTGTGTGACTGTTCGTGATCGTGATTCCATGGAACAAAAGAGGGTGAAAATTTCTGATTTGCACCAATATATTAAGAAAACATTAGATTTTTAAGACAAGGTAGGTGAGATAAATGGCTTTTATTACTGATGAACAACTTCAAGAGATTCGTAATAAAGCAAGAATAGAAGATGTAATAAGCCGCTATCTTCCAATTGAGCACAAAGGTAGGTCACTTAAGTGTGTTTGTCCTTTTCATGACGACCATGATCCATCACTAAGTATTTCTGTTGATAAGCAGATTTTTAAGTGTTTTGTCTGTGGTACGGGGGGGAATGTATTCAATTTCATCGAGAAAATCGAAGAAACAAGTTTTAAAGATGCAGTAATCAAAGTAGCTGAAATGGTAGATTACACCTTAAGCGAGCAGCAGTTGCAAACCCCAAAGGTTGCCAGCAAGTTCGCTAGGCTTTATAAGGTGCTAGCTGAAAGTATCAAATTCACGCAATTCCAGTTAGATAGCATTGATGGCACGGAAGCTAAAGATTATCTAGTTAAAAGAAACATATCATCAAGTATTATTCAAAAGTTTGAAATTGGTTACTTACCAAAAGAGCGCAGTTTGCATGATTTCTTGTCAAAAAAGGGTTTCAGTGACCAAGAAATGGTTCAAACAGATCTTGCGCAACTAAATGAAAGAGGCATATATGATGTTTTCTTCGAACGAATAACTATTCCGATTCATGATGCTGAAGGTAATCCAATTGGCTTTACCGCCAGAACTATGAGAAATGATGCTACTGCGAAGTATATTAATACTTCTGAAACCCCTATCTATGTCAAAGGTGATATTGTTTATAATTACCACCGAGCGAAAACCTCATGCAAAAAGCAAGGCTCAACAATTTTAGTTGAAGGGCCCTTAGATTTATTCGCATTAGTGTCTGTTGGTTGTGAAAATACGGTATCAACCTTAGGTACTGCCTGTACAAAAAACCAACTCCAATTATTTAAACGCTTAGCGAATTCTCTGATTATATGTTATGACGGCGATGGAGCAGGGCAGTTGGCAACCTACAAAACGGGAGTTTTAGCCCATCAATTTGGCTTGAGAGTTTTTGTTGCTAAGAATAAGTCAGAACTTGATCCTGATGAAATACTTCGAAGACATGGAAAAGATACGTTGCTGCAAATGGTTGATAAACCGTTGAGCTGGATCGAATTTGCAATGCAATATTTCAAAAAAAAATACGACTTATCAAATTATGAAGATAAGAAGGAATATGCTAAAAATGTAATGGGTGAAATTGTAAGAATATCTGATGTTGTAGATAAAGAACATTTTCTCAATACTTTGAGTAACGAAACTGGCTTTAACAACCAGCAATTAAAACTTCTGGTAGCAGATCAGGTGCCACGATACAGCAAAGATACCAAAAAAGTGACAACAAGAAGAGAAAAGCGTTATGAAGGAAAGGTCTTGGCTCAGTACCAAATAATATCTCAAATTTTACAATCACAACAAATGTTTATAATATTTAAGGAAGAACTGGGCTTTCTAGTTGACAATGATTGTCAAAGAATTATTATTAGTCTACTGGAATATTATAGAAAAAATAACGAATTAGAGGTTGCTGATTTTCTAAATTATTTACCGGATGATAGTCTTAAACAAATTGTTACGGAAATTATAGCAAATGATTTATTCATTTCGAAAGCAGATGCGGATATTCTAAGAGCAGCGATTGCTAGAGTAAAGGATTCATTGTTGGATAAACAGTTCAGTGATATTAAACAACAATTAACTATGACAAGTGATATGGATTCACAACTAAAAATCATGGGTGAGTATGTTGAAATGTTAAAAAATAAAAAGAAATAGGAGGAAAGAAAATGGCTTATAAAACACTTGAGGATTTAAAGAAAGAGTTTAGAGCTGCCAGTAAAGGTGGGCAGGTATTGCAACAAGCAGATATTATGACTGCAATTGATCATTTAGACCTTAGCGATACGGACTTGGAGGACTTGTTTGAGTGGTTTTCTAGTGAAAACATAAATGTAGCTGGCGAAGAGGAAGAGGATTTTGATCCAGAAACTGCTATAGGTGCAGTCGAGGAAGATGTTGAACTGGCTGAGGAAGCAGAGATACTTGAAGGTGAGGATGCCGATGGTATTACCATCGAGAAGAATATTCTTGACTTGAGTCTTTTTCAATCCAACTATACTGATGTACCAACAATTAAAATCAATGACCCAGTAAAAATGTATTTGAAGGAAATTGGGCGCGTTCCTTTGTTGAATCCTGAAGATGAGCCTGAAATTGCTCGTAGAATTCAAGAAGGGGATATTGAAGCAAAAAACGTGCTTATTTCCAGCAACCTTCGCTTAGTGGTTTCGATTGCCAAGAAATATGTTGGTAGGGGACTACTATTTCTTGACTTGATTCAAGAAGGAAATATGGGTTTAGTTAAGGCTGTAGAAAAATTCGATTATACAAAAGGCTTTAAATTTTCTACTTATGCCACTTGGTGGATTAGACAAGCGATTACAAGAGCAATTGCCGATCAAGCAAGAACTATACGTATTCCTGTTCACATGGTGGAAACAATTAACAAATTGACAAGAATTCAAAGGCAATTAGTCCAAGATTTGGGAAGAGAACCTACTGCGGAAGAGATCTCCGAGAAAATGGGGACTATTTCACCGGAGAAGGTTAGAGAAATTCAAAAAATCGCTTTAGAACCTGTTTCATTGGAAACCCCTATTGGTGAAGAAGATGATTCGCATTTAGGAGATTTTATTGAAGATAAGGACGCGCAATCACCAGATGAATATGCTAATAACCAATTACTCAAGGATGAAATAAACAATGTTCTTGAGGGATTGACTGATCGTGAAGAAAAAGTACTCCGGTTGCGTTTTGGTTTGTATGATGGACGTACAAGGACTTTAGAAGAGGTTGGTAAAGAGTTTAATGTTACACGTGAACGTATAAGGCAAATTGAAGCAAAAGCTCTTCGCAAACTTAAGCATCCTACTCGTAGCAAACGTCTAAGGGATTTTGTTGACAAGAACTGATGATGTCCAAACGTTTGCAGGCAATTTATGAAATGCTGCCTAAGGTAACTTCCATCCTGGATGTTGGTACTGACCATTGCTTGTTACCAATTCAGATTAAAACTAATAACCAGAATATTGAAGTTGCCGCCTCCGATATCGCAGTAGGACCATTGCAAATGGCCAGGAAAACTTTGGAAAGTAAAGGCATTGTTGATATAGCACTTTACTTATCAGATGGTTTAAGTCAGATTCCTAAGCCGTATGAATGTGTTGTTATTGCAGGTATGGGTGCAATGAATATTATAAACATCCTGGAAGAGNGTAAGGACTATTTAGCAAAGGTTAGTTTTTTGTTGCTGCAATGTAATAAGGATGCTTACGAGTTGCGCAAATGGTTGGCAAGCAATGGTTATTGCTTTATTGACGAACGTATGGTGCTAGATTATAAATACTATTCGTTGATGCTAGTTACCAATGGTATAGCATCTTATAGCGAAAGCGATTGTGTTTTTGGCCCGATACTACGAAAAAAAAGGGGCGAACCCTTCTTGGGGTATTGGATGAGCGAATATAAGAAAAATTGCATCATCCTTGGCGGGATTAAAACTGACAACATTAAATGGCATGAAATGTCTAACGTAATCAAACTAATTGAGGATGAACTATTGTTTGATGGGTCGAATAACAAGTAAACCAAGCAAAAAGAAGCAGGTAGCTTCTTTTTTTCTATATTGAAATTCATACTACTTAAATTTAGTATAGTAGTCTTCGATTTTGGTAATAAACTCATTCCACCGGCCACTATCCCGAAGGTTTTGGGGGCAGTTTTTATGGACGAAATCATAATGTTGTTTAATATCACTAAAGTCTAGGCGGTATGAAATAAGTAAATAGGTGACAAGTTTTGCTGCATTATCAAGCGCTTTTTCATAATCTCCGTCTTGATTTAGGCAAATTTCGATACCAATTCCATTTAAATTGCCACCATCTTCTATGTGTCCATCGCCAGCATGCCACCCGACTTCATCATCGGGCAAGTGGTGATATATTTCATGATCATCAACTGTATAATGCCAAGATTTATCAACGTCTGGATGGGTATGTAGGTAAGTATCATGCATTTTTGCATTGGAACCATAATCATAGTTTCCGGTTTCGTGAATTACTATATATTTTATTACCCGTTTAGTTTGTGGGCGGTTATAGGCATTTTCATCAAGAAAGGAGGTAATGACTTCTACTCCGTAAACATCGGCTGGTTCTACCGCAACAATTACATAAGGCTTCTCAAAGAAACGCATCACAAAAGGTGCAATAGTGTTTACACTCAAATATACTAAGGCAAACAGCATTAAAAATATGCTGAAAATTTTACCCCAGCGATACTTGACTTTTCTTTTTTTTACTCTTCTTCTTTTTGCCATTTAACTAAACTCCTTTTAAGTGCTCTATTACAGCCTCAGTTAGATATGCAGGTGTACTTGCGCCGGAAGTGACTGCAACTTTTTTGAAGTTACTTAAATCTAGATGTTCAATATCAGCAACTTTTTCTATCAAAAAAACATCACCGCTATTCGTCTGTTTTGCAATGTCTGCCAATTTTAATGTGTTATTGCTATTTGGGTCTCCGACAACAAAAACGGCATCAACATTTTCAAGATCTATAATTGCTTGTTGCCGCATTGTAGTGGCTGAACAGATTTCTGGCTGTAATTGTGCTTGAGGGTAGCGTTTTTTAACTATTTCCAGCCAACTAGCGATATCGAGTACCGACATGGTCGTTTGGTTAGTAATAATAATTTTGGAGTTTTCAATTACTAAATCATCCAGAGTTGCTTTGTTATGTACTAGATGGATACGATTTTCATCTAAAGAGCACATTGCTTCAGCCTCGGGATGGCCCTTAACCCCAAAATAAATAATATCGTAACTTTGGTTCAATTTATTAATTAGTAATTCTTGTGTTGCAGCAACGTCTTGGCATGTAGCATCAACTACTACAAGGCCTCTTTTTTTGGCTAGAGCAATTACTTGAGGATTTACGCCGTGAGCAGTAATGATGATAACGCCTTCACTAATATCGCTCAGAAGTTCTAAGCGAGTTTTTCCCTTGGCTGCCAAGGTCTTAATACCAAGTTCTTCTAGAGCGGCAACGACATATTTATTATGAACTATCATTCCAAGTACATAAATAGGCAAATTTGGATACTCTAGGGCTGTTTTTTCAGCAATTTTAATCGCTCTAACTACACCCTTGCAAAAGCCTTGAGGCTTTACTTTTATTACTTCCATTACTCTACCTCCGCAATATATTTTATCACATTTTTATTCATCGGTTTCTTAATTAGTTTAATTTGCTAAAATATGCTATACTTTTAACACCAATTTTCATATTTTATAGATTGGTCTAGTTTTAAGGAAGGTGTTTTTATGAGCATAAAGAATCAATACAATTTATCACCATTGGTAGAAGAATATATTGAAAAGCTAAATTTTAAGGAGTATACCGAAATACAGAAAAAAGTCATCCCTTTGGCTTTGAAAAATAGAGATATTATTGGAATTTCCGCAACAGGCACTGGTAAAACACATGCTTTTTTGGTGCCACTTTTCAACATGATTGATACCTCTAAACAAGTTGTTCAGGCAGTCGTTACGGCTCCAACAAGGGAATTAGCACGCCAAATATATGAGCGCGCTGTTGAATACAATAAAATTGACGAAAAACTTAGAATAAGATTAGTTTCTGGAGAAATTGAACGAACAAAGATGGTTGAACAACTTAAGCAGCAACCTCATTTAGTCATTGGTACGCCTGGTAGACTAAAGGATGCATTTTTACAAAGTGAAGTGTTGCGGCTAGACACAGCAGATTGCCTAGTTGTTGATGAAGCTGATATGACTTTGGAGTTCGGTTTTCTTGATGATGTTGACAATATTGCTGGAAACATGAAAAGAGACCTACAAATGATGGTTTTTAGTGCAACAATTCCGCAATCATTGCAACCATTTCTAAAGAAGTACCTTCGTAATCCAGTGCAAATAAGGATAAAACATGATGAATTAATGAAACCAAGAATCTCTCATCTGTTAGTGCCATGTAAGCATTTGGACTATGTTGACAAACTATTGCAAATCCTGCCTGGTTTTGACCCGTTTGCTTGTTTGATCTTTGCTAACAGCAAACAAGTAGCAAAACTATGTGCTTCTAGGCTTCGAGATAATGGTTATGATGTTACTGAACTTCATGGCGACTTAACAACGCGGCAGCGCAAAAACTCCTTAAAAGAAGTTACGGCTTTAACAGCGAGATATATTGTTGCCACTGATATTGCTGCTAGAGGCATGGATGTAGCTGGCATTTCACATGTAGTTTCGTTAGGGTTTCCAACTGCTCTAGAATATTATATTCACCGAGCAGGAAGAACAGGAAGAGCGGGTAGCACAGGTATTTGTTATGCGCTTTACAGCCCAAAAGACGAAGCAAGCATCGGCCAACTCAAAAACCAAGGTGTAGAATTTGTACATTCGGACTATAAGAATGGACAATGGGTCGATTTAAAGCCGTTTGGTAAGAAGTATGTTCGCAAAAATGATGCAATGGAAAAAGAAATTGCGAAGACTCTACGCAGAAAAAATGAAAAAGTAAAACCGGGGTATAAGAAAAAAAGAAATGCCGAAATTGAAAAAATCAAGCGTAAACAAAAGAGGGCTATGATTCAAGAAAGCATTAAGAGTCAGCAGAAGGAAAAAAGTAAGCAGAAACAGAAAGACTTGAATGCATTTGTCGAAGAGTAGGTGCCAAAAAGTAAGTTGTAATAGTGTATGGTGTAGACATTACCGTTTTTGTTGCGTATACTTTATTTAAGAATTTTGAATGCATAGTGACAACAATAAGTCAAAAAGGGGGAAAACGCTATGGCTGAAACAAAATCTACCAAGAAAAAAGTTGATAAAAAAGTTAAAGAAACAAAGAAGACTAGCACTATGAAAACAACTGCTGAAAAGAAGCCTACAAAAAAGAAAACAGAAGTTGGGGCAGAAACTGTTGTTGAAACAAAATCTGAAATTGTAGAAGAGAAGCCAGTGGAGGAAAAACCAGAAGTTGTTGAAGAAGGTGTTGCTATTGAAACAACGAGTTCTGTTGCTACTACTAGTACTGCTGGTAAATTCAAACTAAGTAAGATTCAAATGATAATTGCTGGTGTGGTTGCCGTAATTGTGTTCGCTGGTATTGGTATGGGTGTTTATTACGGAAACCTCAATAGCAAATATGATAATGCTATGGATTTATACGATGCTAAGAATTATGTTGAAGCAAGTGTAGTATTCACTGAATTAAAAGGTTACAAAGATTCCGACAAAATGGTGGAAAGTTGCAATGATGGTATTGTCTACAATACTGCTGTTGAACTGTTTAGTGCTGGAAACTATGTAGAAGCAAAAACGAAATTTGAGGCCGCACATGGTTTTGCTGATGCTTCAACAAAAATAAATGAATGTAATTCATATATTGCATATGAAGAAGCCGATGCATTGTATAAGGAAGGGCAGTACTTTGCTGCTATGAATGCATTTACCAAACTTGGAAGCTTTAAAGATTCAGCTGATAGAGCAGCTTCATGTGCCCAAGCACGTCCTGCTAATAAAAAACTCTATCATAACGGAAGTTACAAATCTAGCGCGCTTCGCTTGAAGGTGAAACTACATAAAAGCAGTACTGAAGATGTATTTATCAAGATATATACCACAAGTGGTAAATTGGTAACTACGATGTATGTTCGCGCTGGAGGTACAGTTACCGTTAGTTTGCCTGCTGGAAAGTATCAAATTAAAGCCGGTTATGGTCCTAAAGACAAATGGTATGGCACTAAAGATGCTTTTGGAGACTTTGGGTATTATTCAGTCTTAAAGAATGGCACTTCGGAGACATTTAGTTTGAAAAAGAACTACATATATACTTTGTCTTTGCACACTACTACTGGTAAGGGCAACGTTGGCTCTCGTAGCGAAACTAGATCTAATTTCTAATTCAAAAAAAGTCGACATTAGTACTAAATGCCGGCTTTTTTAATTTCATTAAGTATTTCTTCTTTTAAGGTAGCGAGTATTTCGTTCTGTGGTACTTTTTTAATTACCACTCCTTTTTTTATTAGTAATCCTTCATTTTTACCACCTGCAATCGCTATATCTGCTTCTTTTGCTTCACCAGGTCCATTAACTGCGCAGCCCATTACTGCTACTTTTATGTTAGCTTTAATTGTTGATAGAAACTCTTCTACTTCGGGTATTATTTCTAGCATATCATATTGAATTCTACCACAAGTAGGGCAACTTACTAATTCTGGCATACCATCAATTAATTCAAAGGATTTGAGAATACGCCTAGCCACTTTCATTTCCTCTACTGGGGAACCACTTACGCTAATTCTTAATGTATCTCCAATACCGTCAGCAAATAGGGCTCCCAAAGCACAACTGGACTTGACGGTGGAAGAAAACAGTGTTCCTGCTTCAGTAACCCCTAAATGAAGAGGGTAGTTCCATCTAGCAGCAGCAAGTCGATAGGCATTAATGGTTAGCATAACATCTGAGGACTTGAAAGAAAGGCAAGTATCGTAAAAATTCAGTTCTTCTAAAATATCAAGGTGTCTTTGAGCGCTTTCAATCATTCCTTCTGCAGTAACTCGACCATATTTATCAATAATTGATTTCTCAATAGAACCTGAATTAATACCAATTCGAATAGGAATATTTTTGCTTTGGCAAGCCTTGACTACGGCAGCAACATTCTCTTTCGAACCAATATTTCCAGGGTTAATCCGTATTTTATCTACTCCGGCAGCAATAGATTCTAAAGCTAAACGATAATCAAAATGAATATCTGCAACAATAGGGCAGGGGATTTGCTTCTTAATCTCTTTGATTGCTCTTGCATCCTCAATGCTTGTCACAGCAACCCTAATAATCTCACAACCATTACTAATCAATTCCTGCATCTGCGAAACAGTAGCTGTTATATCAGAAGTAGGGGTATTCGTCATTGATTGAACTAGACACTTATTTTGGTTTCCTAACTGTAAGTTTCCTACCAAAAGTTTTCTTGTTTCATTTCTAGTAAACATTTATATATCACCTCGAAAAATATTATAACAAAAAAATATGGAAAACACTTGCTTTGTGTGCTATAATTTTCCAGTATAAATTAGGAGGTGCTACCGTGAGAGATAACATCACTTTCAAATGTAGTGACTGTGGAGAAGAAAACTATATCGCTACTAGAAATAAACGTAAACATCCAGAGCGTATGCAAGTGAACAAATTTTGCCCTAGATGCAACAAGAAAACTGTTCATAAAGAGAAAAAATAGAAAAGGCCTATCAATGATGGCTTTTTTTATAAAATTGAGGAGATAACAAAATGAAAATAGAAACCATAAAACTAGGAATTTTCCAAGCGAACTGTTACATTTTGCACAAAGATAAGCAGATGCTATGTATTGATCCTGGAGCAAACCCTAAAAAACTGTTCCAGTATTTAGATCAATTTCCTGATGAAGAGTTAGTAGCAATTTGCCTTACTCATGGACATTTTGATCACATTGGTGCTGTAGATGAATTAGTTGCAAAGTATCACTGTCCCGTCTACCTATCTGCAGAAGACAGTTTTTTAGCCACCCATAAGGAAGTTAACTTCTCAGCTACCCGTAGTGCTGAGATAAGTGGTACCATTAAAGCTTACCCTGAGCAATATATGAAGATTGGTGTTTTCGAATTCGAAATTCTGGATACTCCTGGCCACACAGCTGGTAGCGTATGTTTGTTATTTGATGGTTTTATCTTTACTGGTGATACTTTATTTAAAGAAAGTGTTGGCAGAACTGATCTATTTAGTGGTTCTGAGAGTAAACTCAAACAGTCACTTAAATTGCTGAAATCGCTCGATATGAACTTGACAGTTTACCCTGGGCATGCTGAAAGCACTTCCATTCAAACGGAGTTGCTAAATAATCCATATTTTAAGTAGATACTACTTTACTTTTAAAGTTAATCTACCTATAATAGACAATATACTTTGAATATCAAAGTAATTGGGAGGTAGTATATGACGGTTCGTATTGTTACAGACTCAACTGCTGATTTTTCAGCAGATGAGATTAAGAAGTATAATATTGAGGTAGTACCTTTAAATGTAATAATTGATGGAAATGAATACAAAGACGGGGTTGACTTAACACATAAAGAGTTCTATGAAATGCTTGCTACTGCTAATGCTTTACCAACTACATCGCAACCAGCACCAAGTGAGTTTGTAAATATTTTCACTGAAGCAAAAAAACAGGGTGACAGTGTCGTTACAATCTGCATTTCTTCTGAAATTAGTGGTACTTATCAACAGAGCGCTTTACTAGCAAAACAAATAGTTGAGTACGATGAGGTATTCGTTATTGATTCCAGACAAGCAACCCTAAGTCAAAAGATAATTGTGCTTCAGGCTATCAAAATGCGTGATGAAGGCTTTAGCGCAGAGGAGATTTATCAATTCATAGAATCAAACAAAGAAAGAGCAGTGATTATAGCATATGTTGATACGCTAGAATACTTAGTAAAAGGTGGTAGATTGCCCAAAACTGTTGGCTTCGCTGGAAAAGTCCTCGGTGTTAAGCCAATCGTTACCTTAATTGATGGAAAAGTTACGGTTAAGGAAGTA
>JGI994J12354_10002673_pt1 | contig 17115 bp, 21 predicted proteins | sample IntmicLarv3ML3BL_FD_12354 | JGI IMG/M metagenome (IMG submission 12354) | reverse complement strand
GGAAGGTATAGCGAGAAATTTTCCCCATATGGGGGGGTTACAGGTGGGAGGCCATTGCTGAAAGCAATGGCCTCCCACCTGTGAAAAAACACGTTCAAAAAGCTCCTTTTCAAATGCCCTATGCCCTTCAAAAACACGGACGCACGCAGTTCGCCACGACAGATTTCAACAATCCCCCAACAGGAGGCACCCCTTATGATTCTCTCCGCCAACACTCTCATCACCGGCGATGGCAAAACCATCCTCCGAGACGCCGCCGTGCGCATTTCGGAGGGTCGCATCACCGCCGTCGACACCCGGGCGGCCCTCCTGGCCGCCCATCCCGGCGATACCCACACCGACTACGGCGTGGCCACGTTGCTGCCGGGGCTTATCGACATGCACGTCCACCTGGGATACTACAGCATCCGCCATGACGCGGCGCGATTCACGCCTCATCTGGCCGCCTATCTGGCCCTCTCGCGGGCCAGGCACTTCCTCAAAATGGGTGTGACCACCCTGCGGGATGTCTTCAGCCCCCATGACCTGTGTCGCCAGCTGGCCTACGCGGATGAAAGCGGCATGGTGCGTGTGCCGCGCCTCTTTTACTGCAATCTGGCCCTGACGGTGAGCGGCGGCATCGACTGGGATGCCGATGGCACCGTGCAGGTGGACGGCTGTGACGACATCCGCCGCGCCGTGCGGCAGCAGGTGCGGGCGGGTGCCACATGGATCAAGGCCATGTGCGACGCCCGCAGCCCCGGATTCTCCGAGTTCGACCAGGCCGAGCTCGATATGATTGTCAAAGAGAGCCACCGCCGCGGCGTCAAGGCAGCGGCCCACGCCGGCCTCCAGCCGGGCATCGAGATGTGCATCAATGCCGGCTTCGACACCCTCGAGCACGGTAACCTGCTCACCCCCGGCCAAGCCAAGCGCATGGCCGAAAAGGGCCAGGCCTTGGTGTCGACTTCCTATGTCTACACGTACTTGCTCGACACGGTGCGGGCCCGCATGGAAGCCGGCGACAACAGCGCCAAGACCCGCGGCGCCTATGAGCGCTATCGTCACAGCGTCGAGACCTTCGCAGAGAACCTGCCGCGGTTCCGGGATGCCGGGCTGACCATCCTGGCCGGAACCGATTGCCCCTTTGATGACCTGGCCCATGTCTCCCTGGCCTGGGAGCTCTCCAACATGGTGGCCTGCGGCCTGAGCCCCCTGACTGCCATCGAGGCGGCCACATCAAGCGCCGCCCGGGTGCTGGGCCTGGCGGGGGAAATCGGCATCCTCGCACCCGGTGCCCTGGCCGATGTCATCATAGCCGATGCCAACGCCGACAACGATATTACCGCCCTCAAACGCATCGCTGCGGTGTATCAGGCCGGTGAGCTTGTATAAACCATTGGTCTGCCGCCGGCGGCTTAAGGGTATTTTTTCAAGCAATTGTATTGCATACAATTGCTTGAAAAAATACCCTTAAGAATCCCCAAAAACTTTTATGCAATCGTGTTACACACGATTGCAAGTAAATATTTTTTGAGAACCTTTGCAATAACAAAAACAAAACCGCGTAATTGTGCGGTTTTGGGGACAAGGGGACTGGTCCCCTTGTCGGGTTTGGGGCAAAGCCCCAAGGTCTAAAAAAGCTGCCGATATACATCGGCAGCTTTTTATGGTGCGTGTAGAATTATTCCACGGCGGCGCGCAGTTGGGCAATGGCGGCGGCCAGGCCATCGTAGTCGAACTGGCCCATGCACGCCTTGGCCTTATGGATACAGGTAAGGATATCCTCGCTCCAGCGGTAGGCCGACACATCAATCAGAGCGCTCTCCATGGCGTCCAGGTCGAGCTCGTCGAGGTAGCGCTCCATCCGGGTCAGGGTATCTCTCAGGTAGCCCATGTCGGCCGGCTTATCCCGTGTCACGGCCTCCTTGGGGAGGGTGTCGAGGTACTTGCCCACATCGGCCAGCAGGACGGAGAGGTCGTCTAAAAGCTTGGGCAGATGGGCATCGAGATGCCCTGTATCGCCGGCCTTGCCGGCGGCCTCGAGGCTCTCGGCCAGGGCCGTGAGGGCCATGGCCCCGATGTTGGCCGACGCGCTCTTGACCGCGTGCACCATAATGGTGAGGGCCCGGAGGTTGCCGCGCTGGTGCTCGAGGGCGATGTCGGAAATTTTGCCGCGGCAGTCGTCCTGATAAACAGCCAGAATCTCGTGATAGGCGCCCAGGTGGCCGCCCGCGTGCTTCAGGCCAATCTCGAAATCGACCCCGCGGATTTTCGCCGGGGCCAGCGGCTCGGCCGGGGGGGTGGGGCTCTCGACTGTTTTGGCGTGCTGCTTGCTCTGGGGCAGCCAGGATTGCAGCACAGAGCTCAGCTTTTTGATCTCGATGGGCTTGGCGATAAAATCGTCCAGCCCCTCGGCGATGAACATCTCCTTGACACCGCCGATGGCGTTGGCTGTCAGGGCGACGATGGGCAAATCCCGGTATTTTTCACCCAGGGCGCGGATGGCCACCGTGGTGTCGATGCCGTCCATCTCGGGCATCATGTGGTCCATGAACACGAGGTCGTAGTCGGTCTGCTGTACCATCTCGAGGGCGCGATGGCCGCTCAGGGCGGTGTCGGCGGTAATCTCGAAGAGGTTCAAAAGCCCGATGGCCACCTTGAGGTTGACAGCGTTGTCGTCGACCACCAGCACCTTGGCCTCGGGGGCCGCGAGCTCGGAGATGGCCAAATCGCTGACCATGCCGCTGTATTTATCGTTGAGGATGTTGGCAATTTGCAGGCAGTGGATGGGCATGGAAATCGAGATGGCGTCGCTGTGGACATTGCCGTCGCCGCTCAGCACCACCAGCACGGCATCGGGCTGCTTTTGCGAGGCAACCGCCTGGACATTGTTGATGTAGAGGGAGGAGATGAACAGGTAGCCATACCGCGCGCTGTCCAGATGCTCGTACATATCCGAGCGGTTTGAGCAGATGACATAGTTGCAGCCCAGAGAATCGAGGGCGTAGGTGAGCGAATTGAGGTAGAGGGGCCGGTTTTCGTAGATGAGCACGGCGTTGCGCTCGGGGTTCACCAGCTGGGTCATTGGCTCGCGGCTGGCGATGTGCTGCATGATGGACACTCGGAAAATCGAGCCGACGCCATACTGGCTCTGGACATCGATAAAGCCGTCCATCATCTCCACCAGCTGCTGGGAGATTGAAAGCCCCAGGCCGGTGCCCTCGATGTTGCGGTTGATTTTGGTGTCCACCTGCTGGAAAAGGTTGAAAATGTTGCTCAAATCCTCACTCTTGATGCCGATACCGGTGTCCTCCACCGTGATGAGCAGCTGGCACAGCTCGCCCTGGATGCGATAGCGCAGGGTGAGGGTAATTTCACCCTCGCGGGTGAACTTGACGGCGTTGTTGAGCAGGTTGATGAGCACCTGCTTGATGCGGGTCTCGTCACCGATGAGCTCGCTGGGGATGTTGGGGTCGATGTGGGCGGCAAAGAGGAGGTTTTTTTCCTCGGTGCGCATGCGCACAATGCTGATGGTATCGGCGATGAGGGACGAGATGTGATACCGGGCCGGGGTGATTTCCAGCTTGCCCGACTCGATTTTAGAGATGTCGAGAATGTCGTTGATGATGGTGAGCAGGCCGCGGGAGGCATTGCGGATGTCGGTGGCGTAGCCGCGCACCGTGTCGGAGGCCTCCTCATGCATGATGAGGTCGGCCATGCCCAAAATGGCGTTCATGGGGGTGCGAATCTCGTGGCTGGTGTTGGAGAGGAAGGAGCTCTTGGCCTCGCTGGCCATCTGGGCCTGCTTGGCCTTTTGCTGGTAGAGGAAGAGGGAATAGAGGCAGGAGGCCAGCACGGCCGAAATGGTGATGACCAGCAAAATGGAAAGTTGATTCATCTCAGTCTGGGCCCGGCGGATGTAGACATCGACCATGTCCACCCCGGCCACGATGTTGGAAATCCGGCCATCGGCATAGTAGACCGGGGCAAAGGCGGTGAGATAACCGGCCCAGCCGTCGGAATAAGAGCCCAGCTCCACCGTGTTGGCCACGCCGGTCAGCGCCAAATCGGGGGCTGGCTCCCGCGGGACGGGCGGCAAGTCGAGCGCAACTTCATCCAAGAGGGTGTTGTCGATGATAAACTGCATCATGTTGGTCTCGCGGTTGAGGCGCAGGAAGTAGGTGTAGTCCGTGCCCGAAATCTCGTTGAAGGTGGCCAATCTGTGGCGCAGGGCGTCGTATTGGGGCAGCCTGCCCTCCTCGGGCAGATTGAACTGATCAAGCTCCTCGGCGGTCACCAGCAGGGCAGCTGCTCGGCTGAGGGCCAGGATATGCTGCTTAGAGGTCGCCTCGATGGTGGCGGCAGAGGAAAGCATCATGGCGCTGACTGCAATGGCAATCACCAGCATGACGATGGACGAGGTGATGAACATAATCCACACAGCATTTCGCTTGACGAATGCTTTCATATCACCGAACTCCTTTAAGAGAAAAGAGTGCATTTTTCGCGTTCTTTATCATTCTAACATAAATAATGCAGAAAGCGAAGGGTTTTTGCGCAGTTTGGCGATTTTTCTGCACATGGGGCGGGGAATAATCCCTGTAAACCGAATCGGAGGGAATCCGCAGATTCCCTCCGAGCGTCAGCACTGGTCGAGGCGACAGGATTTGAATTATCACCACGGCCATACACAAAACAAATGTGCGGTCATTACCAGTTCGCAAAATGCAGCAATATCAATGCTTATAGCCTATATGGGCCATTCTTGGCTATCCGTCTCCGAGCGATTAAAGGGTAAAATAAAGGGTGGCTAAAGGGTATTTTGAAGGGTCAGGGGAGCGGCGATACACCGCTGTCGGTTTTTATTCCCCTCGGAGGGGAAGTAAAGGTAGCCCGATATAGGGCCGCCTTGTAAGGGTGTCCATCTGGTTGACCCCCTCGCGTTTCACGACCACTGGTCAGGGTACGCTATTCCGGCGTAACCCCTCAACATCCCGCATAATGTCCCCATACCGCTCTTCGATGGTCAACACAGCCCTTTCCGTGCTGCTGGTGTGGGTATGCCGCCACGAGGCCAGGCTGCCCCGGTAGCCGTAGGAGCTGATGATATCCCTGTATCCCTGCAGCACGGCCCCTGCACGGCCCCTGAGACGGCCCAGGGCCTTGTGCTCGATGGCAGTACACCGGGTGTATGATACGCCCAGGGTGGCAGCGATATCGCTCATCTTACACCCTTCTAGGTGCTTGCAGCGGATAACGGTGGCCTCCTGTTCCCCAAGGCCGGATATGGCGGTGTCGAGGTCACGGCGCAAATCAGCGATGAACAGCGTTTCCTCGGCATCCAAGAAGGCCTCGGCTGCCATGGGGTCGGGGATGGTGTCGCCGACCGTTAGATCATCGGTTCCCGGTAAGGTGTCATCGAGGCTGGCGCAGTTGTTCAGGCCATCCCGGCGCCGAGTGCGATAGCCGACCAGGGCATTGAAGTGGTTGAGCAGCGGATACTTCAAGTAGGTCAGCAGCTTGTATTCCCCGTCATAGGCCCGTACAGCGTCCACAAGGGCTAAATAGCCCTCCTGGCATAGATCCTCCACTGTGACGCCCGAGGCCGTACAGCGGCTCTCCATGCGCCTGAAATAGCTGTTGGCGGCCCGGTAGATGAACAGCTTGGTTTGCTCCCACAGTTGCGGGAACAGCTGTTCACCCTGCTGAATGGCTTGGGCCAATTCTTCGTTGGTCATCCGGGCCGCCTCCAATCTATTTCTGCATATCCTTCACCAGCTGTTCGAGCTCGGCCAGCTTGCGCTCCTGTTCATCGGTGCGGATGGCCGATAGCACGGCGTTACAGCACAGAATGAGGGTATTAGCCGCCTTGGGGTCGAGTTGGTCATTGAGTACCCAGTTCGCCACCTTGGTCAGCGCCTGCCGCACCTCTCGGGAGGTGGTCAGTTTAAGACGGCGGGTCATGGGCATCACAGCCTTTCAGCTCTGTCAGAATCTCACGGAGCAGCGTGCCCTTGTAGCTGCTGGGGAAGGCCTCAAGCTGCGCAATGAGGCCGGGTGCATCCTTCACGGTCAGCGGCACACCTCGGGCCGTGTTCATGCAGTAGTAGACTAGGAATTGCAGATACTCAAGCCACTTCTCCCCCTCGGCATCCGTGAATGTCACATACCGGGGGAGGGAGGAACGGAGGTCATGCAACAGGGAATCAACCTTCTTCATGGCTACAGGTCATCCACAATAACGGTGTAGTCGCCGGGGTGGTTGCGCCTGACCTCACACTCGGCGGCCTCAATGCTGGGGTGCCAGGTCGTGATTACCTCGCTGCCATGGGGGCCGATAATGTGTACATGGGCAACGTACCCGGCATCCCTTCCGCCGGGGTCTGGCGCAATCAGGGCTAGGTGGACACGCGCCGGGGGATTCACTTCCAGCAATAGTTTATCAATCAGTTTCACAGTATCACCTCATCAGAAGGGGGGCGCACAGCCGAAGCCATGCGCCCCCATGGGTTTAAGCCTGGGCCTGGTAATAGATGGCCTTGGCCTTGTTGTTCAGGACAAAGGCATCGTAATTGATGCGGCCCTCGACCAGCGAGCCACTAATACCGGGCGGGTCAGCGTGAACGCGGTAGCTCTCAAGCTTGGTGGGTGCCACGGTCGCCACGGGGTGGCAAATCATGAACCCGAAGTCCTCGGGCAGACGGTTGGCCGGTACCCTGATAACGTTCATGCCGTCCAGGATGGAAATGACACCCTGTAAGCGAAGGTTGTTGCCAACATCGCTTTCAAGGATGATGTCCCGGTTCTTCTTGAGCAGCAAATACACATCGGGGGTCACTACCAGGTTTCTGCCGGTGTCGGGCACCTCGGCATTGTCCAGAGCCGTGTTCGCCGTCACGATGGTATCGTAGATGTTGTCCACAGTCAGGGCTGTGGGGGTTCCGGGCTGCCCGGCGTTCTCGCACATCTGAGCATACACCCAGGTGTCAACCTCGGGGACAACGACCTCACGCAGCTGGCGGGCCAGGGCGGAAGCGGCTTGCAGCTGCTGCTTGGTTTCGTCAGCGTCGAGCCTGTCAATCTCGAAGGTGAAGCTACGATCCTTCCGCAGCGTCATGGCCTGGGTGGTGGCGTCCAGCTCCTCGATGACGCCGTACCGGCTCCACTGGCCGTCGGGGGTCGGGCCGTTTCTCTGGTAATCGTTCATCTCACTGGTGGAGATGCTATAGACCTTGATGGTGGCCGCGCCCGTCCAGTCGAAGTCCTGGTTGGTGAGCAGGGCCTTCTTGCTCTCGGTGGTGAAGAGCTCGTCCACATAGGGCAGATATTGGGTTGCCAGTTCTCTGGCCATTTAAATCACTCCTGTTTGTTGAGGCCGAACCCCTGCCGCAGCACATCCGGGGAATTGTCGTACAGCATCCGGCCCTTGCCGGTATCGCTGGCATAGGGCGGCGGGGGCGGGGTCATGGCCTGTTTATTTTCCTCAAGAATCGCCAGGGACTTCTCAAACGCTTCCTTGCTGGTGGTGTTGAGCGCATCCAGCAGGGAGAGCGGCAAGCCCTTGGCGGTAAGCGTTTCTCTGGCATCGAGCATAAACTCACGGTGCGCGAGCTGCTGCTCCCTCTCGGTGGCCTGGGTCTCAAACTTGGCTTTCTCACGGCCCAAGCGCTCCTGAACGATGGCGTTAACCTCGTCCTGGGTGAAAGTCTTGGTCCCTTCCGGGTTACTGTTCTGCACCGACATTGTCGTTGTCCTCCTCAAGAGTGGTTTCGGCCTCAAGGGCCGGGGGTTCGGTGGCCGGGGTCTGGATGGCGTGGAGCTTCTTATAGGCTTCCTGGGTTCTGGCCTTCTGGCTCTCTTGGCCGTCGAGGCGTCCGGCTCGGTAGCACATGGCAGCGGATTTGATGGCGCTGTGGCCCTGCTCTCGGGCTCGGCCATACAGCGTCTTGGCGGCTTCATACTCAGAATTGAGCAGCTGCCGGTCGAGGCTCGTAATGTCTCGCATGTTCCCTCCTGTTTAACGCCTGGGTAGGCTAAATATACAAAAAGCGCGGGAACAGCCAATGAAGGCCATTCCCGCGCCGGTTGTCCAGCTTCCACCATGTGGTGGGGTACTATGGGTATTATAGCATATCGAACAGGGGTTTGCAAGCCCCTAATCCTTGGGGCTGTTGGGGCGAGGGTAGATTGTACCGCCCATTTTCGCCAGTCTTTCGGGGTCGAATGTGACATAAAGGCGGTTATATCCACCCTCTTTTTCTGCCGTTCTGCTGCCCGGCTTCACCAGGGGAACCAGCAAGTGCATGAGGTCGGCCAGCTCGTCGGCGGTCTCATAGGAGAAGCGGCCCTTAATCATTGGTGGCCTCCCTCTCGGCCCGGTCAAGCGCCCTCCACAACGCCTCTGCCATGGTATTCAGATGAAGGGCCATCCAGGCAGAAGCGCGAGAGGTAGCGGCAATAAGGTCGTAGTGCTCTTCCATCCACAAGTAGGCATTGTCCGAGCTGTACGCCCGCTGTCCACCCCTAGTAATAGCCCCTTTGCGGTTTTCGAGGAAGTGGGCATCGGCAGTGGAATCGAGCAGCTCTTGCAGTGTGGCCGACAAGACCATCAAATCGCCAGCGGTGTCTCTAAGGTTCATCGCGCGGCCCTCCTTTTCTTGTTCTTTTCGCAGTTCTGGCCCCGGATGAAACCATAGACGAAGCCCAGCCAAATCGAATTGGTATGGGTCATGTCATCCTTGGCCTCTCTGGCAATGGCCCACATTTCGCTAAGGCTCAACGCATAACGGTCAGGGACTTCCGTTGCCTTGAGTTTCTCAATCAGCTTATCCATGGGCGGCCTCCATCATCTCAGCCAGAGCGGCGGCGTGGGCTAGGGCGAAGTCCTGGAGGATGTGAAGGGCTCCCTCGCATTCGTCCAGGTCAGCGGCGGCGGCGGTGTGAATGGCGACAATCAAGCGGGCCATGCGCTCGGCGTCGGTTGCGATGGGCTCAAGGGCGATTCTGGTGATTTCCATGCTTGACATCCTTTCAATTCCCCTGTAAAATAGGGGCGTATTCGTTGGGCCTGCTGGCCCGCCGCCTTTGAGGGTGCGTCCTCGGGGCGGCTTTTTCTTTAGAGAAAAACATAGCCAACAAAATCCCCGCTTTCCTCGGGGAGCGAAAGCCCCTCAGAAATACCGTGAATATAGACGAGCGGCCTAATATCCCGGTACCGCTCCCCCGGCCTTCCGTTCCCGGGGGCAATGTCAAAGAGAGCCAGACACACAACGGTGAATGTGGTCTTATGGCCTTCAACATCAAACACCGCCTTCATGCCGGGAGGGGGCGGTATCATAGACAAAACCCGGTAGCTGTCATCGCTGAAAATAAGCATTTTCTGTCAGTCTCCTTTCTTAATTTCCACAGGGGGTGCAATCTTTGCGGACTTTGCAACGCTTTTTATGTAACCCCCTCATGAGAGCTTGTATATAGCGCTTATACAAAAGTTCGTTGCAAACATTTCAATCATTGCACAGCTACCCTGTGTGGAAGTCCTGTAACCCTTGCGGGGCAAGGGAAACGCCGAAAATATGGGGTTCGAAGTTGCTGCCGTAATAACGGCCCGTTTCGATGGGGTAATTTTTTGCTTTCAGGCTTTGGGTTAATTTCGTCTGTGAGGGGTACCTAAAACCACCTTCTTGGCACCACGTTTGATACGCCTTGTAGAGCGTCTTTATCGGCATTATGCCGGCCTCGGCGGGTTGGGTACACTCGGCCATGAATTGAGCGATTTTGTCGCTCTCTTTGCGGTAGGCCACCGTGGCGCCCTCGACACTCTCAGATATCCCCAAGCCCTCGGCCCGATACAGCGCCAAGCCATCAAGCACCCAGTTAAAGATACCGCTTAAGGCCTCGGCTTTTATCAGCTGCTGCTTTAGGTTCTTGTCCTGTTCATGGGCGGCGAAATGCCGGTTGAAGGGTATAACCTTCATGCGCCCGCTGCTGAATACCGTGTCGTCGCTGATGGTGGGCTGATGGTTGGAGTTGATGAAGATAACGTATTGCGGGGTATACTCAAAGCTGCCTTCATTCAGGAACCGGGCCGTTACGACATCCCGCCCGGTGAGGTGCTTGAGCTTGCCCTCGTCAAAGTGCATATTCTTTCCGGGTTCGCTGATGCTGACCAGGCGAGCACCACGGAGCCGGGCTACATCCTCGCTCGGGCCTCGACCGTTGGGGTTCTTCTGAACGGCCAGCGTCTCGGGCGATGCGGTCTTGGCGTAGGTGCCGAACACCTTGAGAATGGCATAGATGAAGGTGCCCTTGCCGTTGCGGGTCAGGGGGCCGTAGAGCAGAAATAAGCACTCTTCCACGCTTGAGCCTTGCAGGCTATACCCCAACGCCTTTTGAAGGAACCGGGCCCGCCCCTCGTCACCCTCGGTGATTTCCTCGATGAAGCGGAGCCAGCGCTCGCAGACCGCGCCGGGCTTGTAATTGACATCGCCCATCATGCTGAGATTATCGGCGGGGGAGTGTGGGAGCAGTTCCAGGGTGTCGAGCCTCAAGGTGCCATTCTTGCAGTTGAATAGGTTTGGGTCACCGTCCAGCTCGGACACCCGCAAGGGGTAGACGGTTTGTGCGTCCTTGAGCATGGCCTCCCGGGGCCTGATGGAGCTGAGCCCGAGGGCGTTTTTCTTGAACGGTTCCCGGGCCGCATCCTCGCCGATGCTGGGAATAAGCCCGAACAGGTAGACCGAAAGTGCCTTTGCGTTCTCCCGGGCCGACACAGCGCCGGTGTCCTTCCTCCACAGCTTGCCGTCGTATGTGTACCACTCCCGCACCTCGGGGCAATACCGGTTGACATTCTGGAAGGTGTCGGCGAACAAATAGCCGTTGCCTCGGTCATTGAAAGAATACCGCTCCTGGTCGTCGAGGGGGTTAATGTCCAGCTTCCCGGCGGCTTTGAAGTCCTTCTTGGCCTGTTCCCGGCGCTTCTGCTGGAACTCGGGCGATTTGGGCGAATATATCGCCGTACAATCCCGGATGGCCGTTTCAATGGTAATCTGGCCGTAGGTCTGGGCCCCTCGCTTTTCATCCCATTTGGGCCGCATGAGCGCCGAGGCCCTGAAAAGCTCATCCATGCGCCCGGGGTCTTTGCCTGTCCAGAATGCCAGCTTATTGCATAGGGCCTGGTCTGCCCGGCTCTCATCGCCGCCATAGGGGCCGGTGTCGCCATGGTCATATAGGGCGGTGAACGCTTGGCCGTCCTTGGCCTTCCTGGCCTTGTCCAGCAGCTCAAAGCCGAGGAGAGGGGTAGCAGCTGGGGCTGTGGTTATCGTGGTCTGTTGGGGCTGTTTGGGGCCGCCGATGTACTTAGCGTGGGTTTCGTCAATCTTGGCCTGGCAAGCCTTGATTTCCCGAGTATCTCCGAATAAATCGCCGGTCATGGCAAAATACCGGGGGGAGCCGTTGCCGTACATCTCGAAGGGTTCACGCTTGCGGTCTCCGGGGGGTAGCTTACCCTCCACAATGATATGGACGCCTTCGCCGCTTTGGGAGAACTCGGCGTAGCTTTCGAAGTGGTTTACAACCTCAAACACGCGCGGGTCTATGCCCTTCTCGGGGTCTACGATATGGTCAATGTCGATGCCCACGAAGGGGGAGCCTTCGAACATGAACCCGATACCGCTATACCCGCCGCGCTCATAGGCCGCTACGGCCTCGCTAAAGCTTGTCCATGTCTTGGGGTCGGTACTGCTGGCGTGCTTCCCGGTGCGGGCGCTATACGGCGGCTTAGTGGGCTTCTTGGCCCCCTTGGGGGTTTCCAGCCGCCACAGTACCCAATGGGGCAAGGCCTTCATGGCCTCGGGGAGATTGTCATAGCTCAAGAGGGCTTCACCGCCTAACGCAGGTTCTTGCCGGAGAGGTTGTCGAGCCACTCGTAAAACCGCTCGGTCAAGATGATTTTCTTGCGGCCCAGCTTCACGAGCGCCGGGAAGTCGGCCCTCTCGGTGATGTCGTAGGCCGCGACCCTGCTTACGCCAAGCTCTTTAGCCATTTCCTGAACGGTCATGGTCGGTCTTTGGATGCGTTCCATTGTGCTTCCTCCTTGCTTTTTTCGATTAGAGCAAATGCTCTATAATGGTATGATAGCAAATGCTACACGATATGTCAAGAATTTTTTGTAGCATTTGTTATACACTTGTGGTACACTGCTTATGAGGTGATGTGTATGGACGTTGGCGCGAGAATAAGGGCGGCCCGAGAAGCTAAGAATCTATCACAGGCCGAGCTGGCATCTCGGCTAATGGTTACTCACGCCCAAATAAGCCAGTATGAGAGGGGCACTCGCAACCCCAAGGTTGAGACCCTGCGCCGCATAGCCGATGCTTTAGATGTTACCGTGGAGCATCTGCTCGGCGAAGATGACACCGACCGAGAATTTAAGGCATACGCTCGGCGGCTGGGAGCGAGGATTTACAGCACACGCATGGATAAGGGCATTTCCGATGAAGAGATGGTATCTAAGACTAGGTTTCACCCCGGGAGGCTGACCGCAATAGAAATCGGCAACTTCCCAAGTGATGAAGAGCTCAAAAAGATTTGTGACGCGTTCGGGGTTTCGCAGCGTGATTTGCTTTGGGATGGCTCCCCTATCGCTGTTGAGTTTTTGGAGATTATGGGGGTTCCTGCTCCCCTCGACCGCACAGGCCAGACGCAAAGCTTTGAACCCATCACAGCACTTGACAAGGAGCTCTTAAAGCATGGGTTTGCTCCCTTCTTTGACTTCCATTCCCTTACAGACGAGGGGAAAGCTCGGGCCATGGCTGATATCAATGGCTTTATTGAATACACCATAGCAAAGTACCAGAAGAAGCCCCCCACCGAGGACACCCCCGATGGCCAAGCGTAACGCCCACGGCTCGGGCACCATCCGTCAACGCCCGGACGGCAGGTGGGAAGCCAGGTACACCACAGGCCGCCACCCCGGCACCGGGAAGCAGCTGCAAAAGAGTGTGTACGGTGCCACCCAAGCCGAGGTCAGGAAGAAGCTAAGCGCCGCCACCGCTGCCATAGATACTGGCACCTATTTGGAGCCCTCTAAGCTGACCGTAGGGGCCTGGTTGGATGTGTGGTTGACCGAGTACACCGGGAACCTCAAAGAACGGTCTAAGCTGCTCTATAGGGGTCAGGTGGAGCACCACATAAAGCCCGCCCTGGGCGCCGTTAAACTGGCAAGCCTTGCCCCGCATCATGTACAGCGCTTCTACAATGCCGTTCTTGCGGGCACAGAGGGCCGTCAGGCCGTTTCCCCCAAGACGGTGCGTAATCTCCACGGCATCTTTCACAAAGCCCTCCAGCAGGCTGTGAGCCTCGGATACATCAAGGTCAACCCCTCGGATGCTTGCACCCTGCCCAGGGTGGAGAAAGCCGAGGTCAAGGCGCTGGATGCCACGCAGATTGCCGCCTTCCTCCAGGCCATCAAGGGCCATCAATATGAGCGCCTTTACCTGCTTGACCTGTTCACCGGCATGAGGCTGGGCGAGATCACCGGCCTCACCTGGGATTGTGTGGATGCAAAGCGCGGCACCATCCGCATATATCGCCAGCTTCAGCGAATTGGCGGCGTGTACCAGCTCGTGCCCCTCAAGAATGACAAGGCCCGGCAGATAACCCCCGCGCCCTCGGTCATGCAAATACTGGCCCAGCAGCGGCGCACACAGGCCGAATGGCGGCTTAAAGCGGGGGAGGCGTGGAGCAATGGGGGTTTCGTCTTTACGGACGAATTAGGCGGCCATACGCGCCGGGAGACGGTATACCGCAACTTCAAGCGCATCATTGCCGAGCTGGGGCTACCCGAGACCCGCTTTCATGATTTGCACCACAGCTATGCCGTAGCTGCCATTCAGTCCGGGGACGATATCAAGACGCTGCAAGAGAACCTCGGCCATGCAACGGTGAGCTTCACCCTGGATATTTACGGTCACGTTACGGAGCAGATGCAGCAAGCCAGCGCCCAGCGCATGGAGCAGTTCATACAGACCGTCAAGGCAAAATAAAAAAGGCAGGGGAGACCCTGCCTTTTGCGTTCCTGGATTCCTAAAGGGTAAAATAAAGGGTAATAGCTTGGCGATGGCATGGAAAAACCCCTGCAACCATTGAAGTTGCAGGGGTTTAAGGTGGTCGAGGCGACAGGATTTGAACCTGCGGCTTCCTGCTCCCAAAGCAGGCGCGCTACCAAACTGCGCCACGCCTCGATGTCTCGCCAAACAATAACCAATTCATTATAGCAAAAACTTTTCTACTTGACAAGTGGCAGGTTTCAGGCTAGAATTTTCTCCAAATCAACAATATCTTAGGAGAACACTCATGAATAACACCGAAAAATCTATGGAAAAACTGGTGGCCCTGTGCAAGAATCGGGGCTTTGTCTTCCCCGGCAGCGAGATTTACGGCGGCCTGGCCAACTCGTGGGACTACGGCCCCCTGGGCGTCGAGATGAAAAACAATATCAAAAAGGCCTGGGTGAAGAAGTTCATTCAGGAGAGCCCCTACAATGTCAGCATCGAGAGCGCCCTCATCATGAACCCCCGTGTGTGGGACGCCTCGGGCCATACCTCCAACTTCAACGACCCGCAGATTGACTGCAAGGCCTGCAAAAGCCGCTTCCGGGCCGATAATCTGGCCAACGCCTTTTACGCCGAGCAGGGCATTGACGCTGATGCCGACGGTATGTCCATCGAGGATTTGAACGCCCTGTTCACCGAGCACGACATTCGCTGTCCCAGCTGTGGCAAGCGGGATTTTACCGCTGTGCGCAAGTTCAACATGATGCTGCGCACCTTCCTGGGCGCGTCTGATGACAGCGCCGTCGAGGCCTTCTTGCGCCCCGAGACGGCCCAGGGCATGTTCGTCAACTTCAAAAACGTCGCCCGCACCAGCCGCAAAAAGCTTCCCTTCGGCATCGGCCAGGTGGGCAAAAGCTTCCGTAACGAAATCACCCCCGGCAACTTCATCTTCCGCACGCGGGAGTTTGAGCAGATGGAGCTCGAGTTCTTCTGCCGCCCCGGCACCGAGCTCGAGTGGTTCGACTATTGGCGCGCTTTCTGCCAAAATTGGCTTTTGGGCCTCGGTGTGCAGGCCGAAAACCTGCGCATGAGCGACCATGCCCTCGAAAAGCTGAGCCACTACAGCAACGCCACCACCGACATCCAGTTCCGGTTTCCCTTCGGCTGGGAGGAGCTGTGGGGCATCGCATCCCGCACCGATTTCGATTTGAAGCAGCACAGTGAGCATTCGGGGGAGACGCTCGAGTACTTCGCCCCCGAGACCAATGAGAAATTCATTCCCTATTGCATCGAGCCTGCTGTCGGTGTCGACCGCATCATGCTGACCCTCCTGGTGGACGCCTACGATGAAGAGGTCGTCGACGCCGAGAAGAACGACGCCCGGGTCGTGCTGCGGCTGCACCCGGCCATCGCGCCCTTCAAGTGCGCCGTGCTGCCTCTTTCCAAAAAGCTGGGTGAGCCCGCCATGGCCGTGTGGCAGAGCCTGAGCGCCCAGTTCATGTGCGATTATGACGAGACCGGCTCCATCGGCAAGCGCTACCGCCGTCAGGACGAGGTGGGCACCCCCCTGTGCATCACCTACGACTTCGAGAGCGAGACCGACGGCTGCGTCACCATTCGCGACCGTGACACCATGGATCAGGTGCGCCTGCCCATTGCCGAGCTGGAAGGCTACATCCGCGGAAAGATCGCCTTCTGATGAAAGCGAAGAAGGGGAGCCGGCTCTTTGTCCGCGTCGATCTACGATCGGGCAGCGACAAGATGACCGAGCAGGATTTTAACGACCATCTGGCCTATGTGGAGAGCATTGCCGCCCAGCGCTATCTTCTGGGCGGGCATTTCACCAACAAGGATGGCGGCATGTTGCTCTTCGAAGCCAAAACCCGCAAGGAGGCCGAGGAGATTGCCCATAACGACCCCCTGATTCAAAAGGGCTTCTATAGCTGCAACCTCTACGCCTGGAAGCTGGTGGTGGCCCCGGAGGACGAGGCATAAGGAGCATCGCAATCATAATAGTGTGAGGAAATTAGCATGAAACAAATCGCTATGCTCATCTATCCCGGATTCAGCAACTATGAAATCGCCTTCGTGGGCTATATGGCGGCCTGCATCGGGCGCAAAATCGAGCTGGTGGCCAAAGCCCTCGACCCGGTGGAAAACGAGGACGGTTTCCGCTTCCTGCCCAACCATACGCTTGAAACCTTCAACATTGAGGCCTACGACTGCCTGGTGCTGTCGGGTATCGGCGGCGATGTGCCGGCCGTCGTAGCCGACGACGATTATACCGCCTTCCTGCGCCGCTTTAAGGATAGGCCCGACTACACCATCGCCTCCATCTCCATCTCGCCCCTGCTGCTGGCCAAGGCCGGGTTGCTGGAGGGCAAAAAGCACTGCATCGCCATCAATCAGGAGGACATCCCCATGTTCCCCTTCCTCAACCCCGACAACATCGTCTACGCCCCCATCGTGGTGGACGGCAACATCATCACCGCTCAGGACACCGGCTTTCGAGAGTTCGTCATCGCCATTGCGGCGCGGCTGGGGTATACCTGTCGGGAGGACTGGTTCGGACAGCTGACCCCGCCCTACGACCCCGAACGGTTCACCTTCCGCCACAGCGAGGGTTGGCAGTCGCCTTTCACACCGGTCAAGTAGCATCTTGCGCTGAAGTAAAGCCTGTGCTATAATCCTTCTTGGCGCACCCCCATCTTACAAGAAAAGAGCTGATTCCCCATGTTTGACTATACCAAGGCCATCAACCCCGCCGTGGCGGCCATCAAGCCGTCGGGCATCCGCAAATACTTCGGCATCGCAGAGACCATGCCTAACGCCATCTCCTTGGGCGTGGGCGAGCCCGATTTCATTACCCCCGGCCACATCATGCAGGCCGGCATCGACAGCCTGAGCGCCGGAAAAACCCAGTACACCGCCAACGCCGGACTGCTGGCCCTGCGGAAGGAAATCGCCGACTATCAGAGCCGCCGTTTCGGCCTCCAGTACAATCCCGATGACCAGGTCCTCGTCACCGTGGGCGGCAGCGAGGCCATCGACCTGTGCCTGCGGGCCTTCCTCTCGGCGGGGG
>JGI994J12354_10002672_pt1 | contig 17121 bp, 11 predicted proteins | sample IntmicLarv3ML3BL_FD_12354 | JGI IMG/M metagenome (IMG submission 12354) | reverse complement strand
CAAAAGAAAGCCTTTTGAATCGCTTTATTGATATGCTTGCAGGCATATTTCCTCCAATTTTGGGAGCAATGTGCGGTGGTGGATTGATTAAGGGTCTATTGTCAATTTGCAGTTTATTTGGGTGGCTGACACCTGACATGGGAACCTATATAGTTTTAAATGCAATAGGTGATTCTACTTTTTACTTTTTGCCAGTTTTATTGGGATTTTCGGCAGGACGTAAGTTTGGCGGAAACTCGTACTTGACAGCATTAATTGGCGGGTCTTTGATTTATCCGTCTATTATCGAATTAGCAGGCGGGCTTGGAGGCGGAGAAATTACTTTTCTTAAAATTCCAATGGTATTAATGAACTATTCGTCATCGGTTATTCCAATTTTATTTGCGGCATATATATGTTGTAAGTTGGAGAAGTTTTTAAGAAGTAAATTACATTCATCAATTAAAAATTTTATTACACCTATGTTATGTATGATAGTGGTAGTTCCAATAACACTTTTAATAATTGGACCTGTAAGTTTGGGATTTGCAAATATTTTAGCAAAAGGATATCTTGCATTGCCAGCAGTTGTTGGAGGAATTGTAGTAGGAGCATTATGGCAAGTATTGGTTATATTTGGAATGCATTGGGGATTTGTTCCGCTTATGATTAATAATATTGCTACTATGCAATTAGATACTATTGGTCCAGCAGCACAATCAGCAGCTATGAGTCAAACTGGTGCAGCACTTGGTATGTCTTTAAAGATGAAGAACAAAGCTGCTAAAGGTCAAACTTTTTCAACAGTTATTGCTGGTATTTTTGGAATTACAGAGCCTATCGTTTATGGTGTAACATTGCCTAGGAAGAAACCATTTGTAATGGGTATAATAGGTGGTGCCTGTGGTGGTGCAGTAAGTGGCATAATAGGTGGTAAAGCGTACTCAATGGGAGCATTCGGAATTTTAAGTTTGCCATCTGCAATTCACCCAACTGAAGGAATTGGTGCAGGATTTTGGGGAGCATTAGCTGGTCTTGTGGTAGCTTTTGTTGTTTCAGCAGTACTTACTTTTATAACCTATAAAGATGATACATTAGTTGAAGAACAAAGCGAAAATAATCAAGCTGATACAGCTGTTAAGGCAAATGTTGGTACAAATGCAACTGTCAGCAAAAGTGCAGAATCAAAAACAGTATGTAGTCCAATTAATGGTGAAGTACTTTCTCTATCTAAATCAAAAGACCCAATACATGCACAAGAAACACTTGGAAAAGGTGTTATTATAATTCCGAGTGATGGTAAAGTTTTTGCTCCATTTGATGGTACCGTCAGTATTGTATATAATACGCTTCATGCAATAGGATTACAGTCTAATGATGGTGTGGAACTTTTAATTCATATTGGTATGGATACTGTTAAATTAGATGGGAAATACTTTGTTTCACATATAAAAACTGGAGATAGCATTAGTGCTGGGCAGTTATTACTAGAATTTGATATTGATAAGTTATATAAAGAGGGCTATGAGTTGGAATCACCTATTATTATAACTAATACATCGGATTATCAGCAGGTGAAACAAATCGCCAGCGGCAATGTAGCTAAGGGTGAAACATTATTAGAAGTTTTGATAGGAGGTAGATAAAATGAGTAGATTTCCAAAAGATTTTTTATGGGGAGGAGCAACGGCTGCTAACCAAATAGAAGGTGCATATGATAAAGATGGAAAAGGATTGACTATAGCTGATGTATTACCTGGCGGAGAAATACGTCTAGGAATGATTGCTGGAAAAACACCAATGGAAATAGACTTGGAAAAATATTCATATCCAAATCATGAAGCTATTGATTTTTATCATAGATATAAAGAGGATATTGCTCTGTTTGCAGAAATGGGATTTAAGTGTTATAGAACATCTATATCTTGGGCTAGGATATTTCCGAATGGAACAGAGGAAAAGCCTAATGAAGAGGGTTTAGCATTTTATGACCGTGTGTTTGATGAACTTGTGAAATATGATATTGAGCCGGTTGTGACTATTTCACATTATGAAATGCCGTTAACTCTTGCAAAAGAATATGGCGGCTGGAGTAATCGCAAATTGATTGAATATTTTGAACGTTATGTAAAGGTACTATTTGAGCGTTATAAAGGAAAAGTAAAGTATTGGATGACATTCAATGAAATTAATGGTGCTTTTATGATACCAATTATGAGTTTGGGTTGTTCATATGATAGAGAAGATCCAAATAGAATGCAAGCTATTTTTCAAGCATTACATCATCAATTTGTAGCAAGTGCTATTGCAGTTAAGGCGTGTCATGATATTATTCCTGATTCAAAAATAGGCTGTATGATGATTTCAGCACCAATTTATCCTTATTCATCTAACCCAGAAGATGTTCTTTGTGCTTTGCAAGAAGACCAGCAATGGAACTATTTCTGTACAGATGTACAAGTTCGCGGAAAATACCCATCATATAAAGCTCGTATTTTTGCAAAAAATAAAATTAAGCTGGAAATAGAAGAGGGTGATTTGGAAATTATTGCACAAGGATGTGTTGACTATATCGGATTTAGTTATTATATGTCGCGTACTGAGAAAGCAGAAAAATTAGGACATGAACAATCCATGGGAAATATGCTAAGTGGTGTTAAGAATCCATATCTTGAAGCGAGTGAGTGGGGCTGGGAAATTGACCCTGTAGGACTTCGCATTGCACTAAATCAGTTGTATGATAGATATCAAGTACCTTTATTTATTGTAGAAAATGGTCTTGGTGCAAAAGATAAAATTGAAGAAGATGGCAGTATTGAAGATGATTATCGTATCAACTACATGAAAAATCATTTAGCGGCATCGGCAGATGCGATTGCAGATGGTGTAGACCTCATAGGTTATACAAGTTGGGGATGTATTGATTTAGTAAGTGCAGGAACTGGACAGTATAGTAAACGATATGGTTTTATCTATGTTGATAAACATGATGATGGAAGCGGCAGTTTAAAGAGAATGCCAAAGAAATCATTCCATTGGTATAAAAATGTAATTATGACTAATGGCAGTGAACTTTAAATATTTAATTAATAAGGTGATGACAGAGTTTGTCATCACCTTATTTTATTATGACTGGCATGTTTGAACATGCCAGTCATATATTTTGATATAAATATTGATAAAAGTAATAGTTAAAATAAGTTGTGCAGTGAAAATTTTATTATTCTATTTCCTTGATATATGTGATTTTATTTTTTGCCATGCTTCTGCATTTTTTATATGGTTTAAGCGAGGAAATGCTCTTATAATTCTCATATTGATTAATTTATCTTTATGTATCAGCGATTTAATTCGTTTGTTATAAAATTCACTTTCTTCAAATTTATCCATTGCTAAGGTTTTAATTTCTTTCATGCGTTTTATTTTTAAATCTTGATATTTATCAATAGCTGATTGAATTTCTTTTAATCGATTATTTAAAGAGAATAAATGATGAATTGTAATAAATAAGTCTATTAGAACTAAAATAAATAAAACAGATGATATGATAAATAAGGCATTATTATCAAGTCGTTTTGTTAAACTATATATAAAAGGATGTACTATTTTGATAAGTAAAACTATAAGTACACCAAAAACTACAGCACCTAAAAGACAAATTCTTCCATTAAAATTAAATCTTCGATTAGAGTAATCCCACCATCTTGCGTGAAATATTTTTTCCATTAAAACAGAAGTTAGATATTCTAAAGTACAGGCTAAAGAAGCTCCGCAGATAAAAAGCAAAAAGACATTGTCAGTTCGGCCATAGAACAATAGTATAGAAGTAATTGCGCCAAAGCCGTAAATTGGACATAATGGACCATTTAAAAATCCTCGATTTATCAGTTTATTTTCTTCAACTGAACAAACTATAGATTCGTATATCCATCCTAAAAAGCTATATACTATCAGCCATAAAAACCATATTATCACTATTTTCATGAATTATCCTGCTCCTAAAATGATTCATTTTGTTACCATAAACTATATAATAAAAAACTATAGATTATAAACTATATATAATTGCAAAAATAAACCATATATGTTAATTATTACATTCTTATATAGTACTATATTTAAGGTGAAATAACAATGGGTAAATATATTATGTAGTGTGGAAGAAAAATAATACCTGTATCAATAACAGTGCAAGCAAAAACCTGTAATATATTATATAGTGCGAAAGAAAAATAGAAAGAACAGATAAAAAAGTAATAAAAATAGTAATATGATAGGTAAAAATAGATAAAGATAATATTAAAAATTACAAAACAAATGTTCGATTTAGTCCTGTACTTTTCTTCTGTTCTATGCTATAATATCCATTAAAAATTAATTAATATAATTTAGTTTTATTAGCAATAAAAGGTGATTTTAGTAATTGTTTATTTATAATTAGAGTTCATGTTAAGTATGCTATGAAATATATTTATCGTATAAATGTGGTATAAAAGAACAAATGCAGCAAATTTGGCTGATTAAATTGATAGATAGAATAAAGTAATTTGAATCATTTAAAGATTTTATGAAAATGATAGAAAAAATATAGAACAAGATGAGTAACACTAGAGAAGATATGATGAATATAAAACTAAGGAAGGAGAAAGAAACTATGAAAAATGAAATAATTATATTTGTGGATGGTGATATGCAGTTGGAAGTTCCAATTACTCCTGAGCAAGATACAGTTTGGCTTACACAGGAACAAATGTCTGTATTATTTGATACAGCACGTTCATCTATTGCATATCATATTAATAATATTTTTCGAGAAGAAGTATTAATAAAGCATCTAGACCTCCAAAGTATTATAATTTGGATGTTATTATTTCTGTTGGATATAGAGTGAAATCAAAAAGAGGTGTGGCATTTAGAAAATGGGCTAATCAAATCTTAAAACAGCATATTCTTAAAGGATATACCATTAATGATAAACGTCTCGAACAGTTGGGTATGGCAATAGAAATCATGAAACATTCGCAAAACATGCTAGATACACAACAGATGATTTCCGTAATTGAACAATATAATACAGCACTGACAATACTGGATGATTATGATCATCAGAGAATAGAAAAACCAGTAGGAAGTAAAGCAAGTTATGTTTTGAATTATGAAGAATGTAAGGATATAATTAACAAGATGTCTTTTGTGGCTAATAGTGATTTGTTCGGTAATGAAAAAGACGATTCTTTTAAAGGTAGTATAGCGACAATTTATCAAACTTTTGCAGGAGAGGAACAACATCAGCAGGAACTAGACGAAAACATCGAAAAGTATATAGATAGTTTATCAAAAAAAGAGTTGAATCAGGTACTTATGGAAATGCTATATGATAGTCCATAGTGGATATTTGATAGATTCGTAAGGTATAGAGTGGAGGATTAGCTATTCATGAAAGAAGAACAAATTTTTAAATTACATTCAGAATATAGTCCAACCGGCGACCAACCGCAAGCTATAGCCGAGCTGGTCGAGGGATTTAAGGAAGGCAATCAATGTCAGACTTTACTAGGTGTTACAGGTTCAGGCAAAACCTTCACCATGGCAAACATCATTCAACAATTACAAAAACCAACCCTCATAATCGCCCACAATAAAACCCTAGCAGGACAGCTCTACGGAGAATTCAAAGAATTTTTCCCTGAAAATGCAGTGGAATATTTTGTATCGTATTATGATTACTACCAGCCAGAAGCCTATGTACCGTCTACCGATACTTATATAGAAAAAGATTCATCAATAAATGATGAAATCGATAAACTAAGACATTCGGCAACTGCTGCTTTGTCAGAGCGAAATGATGTCATTATAGTGGCATCAGTGTCTTGTATATATGGTTTAGGAAGTCCTATTGATTATAAAGAAATGGTGCTTTCATTGCGTCCGTCTATGATAAGAGAAAGAGATGAAATTATTCATAAACTTATAAGTATGCAATATACTAGAAATGATATGGACTTTAAACGTTCTACTTTTAGAGTTCGTGGTGATGTATTGGAGATATTCCCATCATTATCAGAAAATGTAGCAATAAGGGTGGAATTTTTTGGAGATGAAATAGAAAAGATAAGTGAAATTGATGCGCTTACAGGAGCTGTAAAATGCAGACTGGAACATAGTGTAATATTTCCTGCATCACATTATGTAGTTGCTAAGGAGAAAATGGATCGTGCCGCAAAAGATATTAAAGAAGAATTAGAAGTACAGATAGAGTATTTTAAACAAGAAAATAAGTTGATTGAGGCACAGAGGATTTCAGAACGTACTAATTTTGATATAGAAATGATGAAAGAAACGGGATTTTGTTCTGGAATAGAAAATTATTCAAGGCATTTGGTTGGTTCGGCAAAAGGAGAACCGCCAGGGACACTTATTGACTATTTTGCGGACGATTTTTTGATAATAGTTGACGAATCACATATTACAATACCTCAGGTTGGGGGAATGTATTCTGGTGATAGGTCTAGGAAACAAAATTTGGTGGATTTTGGATTTAGACTGCCTTCAGCATTGGATAATAGACCTCTTAATTTTTCAGAGTTTGAAAGTAAGATAGATCAAATACTTTTTGTATCAGCGACCCCATCTAAATATGAAGCGGCAAATGAAATGCTTAGAGCTGAACAGATTATTAGACCAACAGGACTTTTAGATCCAGCTATAGAGGTTAGGCCAGTTGAAGGGCAGATAGATGATTTAATTACTGAGGTTAATAAGGAAGTTGATAAGAAAAATAAGATACTTATTACAACTTTAACTAAACGTATGGCAGAAGATTTGACTGATTATATGAGAGATGTGGGAATAAGGGTTAAGTATATGCATTCAGATATTGATACTTTGGAGCGTTCAGAAATTATAAGAGATATGCGTTTGGACGTGTTTGATGTACTTGTAGGTATTAATCTTTTGCGTGAGGGTTTAGATATTCCTGAAATTACATTGGTGGCAATTCTTGATGCAGATAAAGAGGGATTTTTGCGTTCTGAAACCTCGCTTATTCAGACTATAGGGCGAGCTGCACGTAATGTAGATGGGCATGTTATAATGTATGCGAATAATATTACGGATTCCATGAAACGAGCTATTAGTGAAACTGATAGAAGGCGTAAAATTCAAGAGGAATATAATCAAAAAAATGGTATTACACCTGAAACTATTAAAAAAGCGGTTCGGGAAGTTATCAGAATAAGTAAGGTTGCAAATGAAAGTATGCCTAAGTTTGATAAGGATATTGAGTCAATGAGCGTTAATGAGATAAAGAAGATGATTAAAGCCTGTACAAAGGATATGAATAAGGCAGCAGCAGAACTTAATTTTGAGGCGGCAGTTGAACTTAGAGATAAGATTATTGAGTTAAAACAAGAATTGCTAAAGATAGAGTGATTTTAAATATTTAGATAGTGAAGTTAACTAGAATAGCTATAGGTAGAATAGCGGGAGAAAATATATAATGGAAAAACAATACATTAAAATCAGGGGAGCAAATGAGCATAATTTAAAGAATTTGTCTGTATCGATTCCAAGGAATGAACTGGTAGTACTTACAGGACTTAGCGGTTCTGGAAAGTCGTCGTTAGCCTTTGATACTATTTATGCAGAGGGACAACGTAGGTATATGGAGTCATTATCCTCATATGCCAGACAGTTTTTGGGGCAGATGGAAAAGCCAAATGTGGAAAGTATTGAAGGTTTATCACCAGCGATTTCCATAGACCAAAAATCTACTAATAGAAATCCACGTTCAACAGTTGGTACAGTTACAGAAATTTACGATTATATGCGTCTTATGTATGCAAGAATTGGTATACCTCACTGTCCAAAATGTGCAAAAGAGATAAAAAAGCAGACAGTAGACCAAATGGTGGACCAGATTATGGGTTTGCCTGAGGGAAGCAAAATTCAACTTTTGGCACCTGTAGTCAGAGGACGAAAGGGTGAACATGTTAAGATTTTTGAACAGGCAAAAAAGAGCGGTTATGTGCGTGTTAGAGTTGATGGAAATATTTATGAATTGGCTGAAGAAATTAAACTTGATAAGAATAAAAAGCACAATATTGAAGTGGTAGTTGATAGGCTTGTGATTAAGAGGGGGATTGAAAGACGTTTATCTGATTCAGTAGAAAATGTTTTGGCACTTGCAGAGGGGCTTATGTGTATAGATGTAATTGATTCAGAAACAATTAATTTTAGTCAAAGTTTTTCATGTCCAGATTGTAATGTAAGTGTTGATGAGGTTGAGCCAAGGAGTTTTTCCTTTAATAATCCTTTTGGAGCATGTCCTACTTGTTTTGGACTGGGCTATAAGATGGAATTTGATGAAGATTTAATGATTCCAGATAAAAACCTTAGTATTATGGAGGGGGCAATAGCTGTTATTGGCTGGCAGTCTTGTATGGATTCGGGAAGTTTTACGAGAGCTGTACTTGATGCACTTGCAAAAGAATATAAGTTTGATTTATCTACACCATTTGAGGAATATCCTAAGAAAATTCATGATATTATTATTAATGGAACGGCAGGAAAAGAAGTAAAGGTATATTATAAAGGACAGCGTGGTGAGGGAGTTTATGATATTGCATTTGAGGGTTTGATAAAAAATGTAGCAAGGCGTTATAGAGAGAGCAGTTCAGAAACCATGAAAGCAGAGTATGAAACATTTATGAGAATAACTCCTTGTGATGATTGTCGAGGGCAAAGACTCAAAAAAGAATCTTTGGCAGTTACTATTGCTGATAAAAATATTTATGAACTTACTGAGATGTCTATTATTAGCTTGAGTAGGTTTTTGGAGGATATGAAACTTGCTGACAGACAAATGGTAATTGGTGAGCAGATATTAAGAGAAATTAAAGCACGTATTAAATTTTTAGTAGATGTGGGTCTTGATTATCTTACTTTGGGTCGTGCCACAGGGAGTTTATCGGGCGGCGAGGCACAGCGCATAAGACTTGCTACTCAGATTGGTTCAGGTTTGGTTGGTGTAGCTTATATTTTGGATGAACCTAGCATAGGACTTCACCAGCGTGACAATGATAAATTACTGAAAACGCTTATACATCTTAGGGATTTAGGTAATAGTGTTTTAGTAGTAGAGCATGACGAAGATACAATGTTTGCTGCTGACCACATTGTAGATATTGGACCAGGGGCGGGCGAACATGGCGGAGCAGTGGTTGCAGAGGGAACTGTCAAGGACATTATGGCAAGTGAGAAGTCTATTACTGGTGCATATTTGAGTGGAAAAATTAAAGTGCCTGTACCAAAAGTGAGAAATAAGCCAACAGGATACTTGATTGTTAATGGAGCTGCCGAAAATAATTTAAAGAATATAAAAGTTAAAATTCCGCTTGGGATTATGACTTGTGTAACTGGTGTATCTGGGTCAGGTAAGAGTTCTTTAGTTAATGAGATTGTATATAAATCACTTGCGAAGAAACTTAACCGTGCAAGAACTATTCCAGGCAAACATAAAAGTATAGAGGGGATTGAGCAGCTTGATAAGGTTATCAATATCGACCAGTCACCTATTGGCAGAACACCAAGATCAAATCCAGCAACATATACAGGTGTGTTTGATCAGATTAGAGATTTATTTGCTGCAACTGTAGATGCTAAAGCTAAGGGATATACTAAGGGAAGATTTAGTTTTAATGTTAAAAATGGACGTTGTGAGGCTTGCAGCGGTGATGGTATTATTAAGATAGAAATGCATTTTTTGCCAGATGTTTATGTACCTTGTGAGGTGTGTAATGGTAAACGATATAATAGGGAAACGTTGGAAGTTCTTTATAAAGGTAAAAATATTTATGATGTTTTAAATATGACAGTGGAAGAGGCACTTACATTTTTTGAACATGTGCCTGTTATAAAAAGAAAAATGCAGACTTTATATGATGTTGGACTTTCTTACATTAGACTTGGCCAGCCATCAACAACTTTGTCAGGAGGTGAGGCACAAAGAATTAAACTTGCCACTGAACTTAGTAAAAGAAGTACTGGTAAAACTATATATATTTTGGACGAACCTACTACAGGACTGCATTTTGCTGATGTTCATAAATTGGTAGAGATACTCCACAGATTGTCTGAAGGGGGGAATACTGTATTGGTTATTGAACATAATTTAGATGTTATTAAGACTGCTGATTATATTATTGATATTGGACCTGAAGGTGGTGATAAGGGCGGAACTGTGCTTGTGCATGGAACTCCTGAAACTGTAGCAAAGTGCAAAGAGTCTTATACGGGATACTATATAGCTAAATATTTAATATAAATGGGCAATTTCAATTTATGTTATTATTTAAAAGTAACTATAAATAATACTGTAATTTTTTGTATTCAATTATTCAATAAAACTTATACCAGATGTGTATGCATTGGAAGCTGAAAGATTTTCTGATATTGCTAGTTTTATAAATGGATATATATGCTCTAAATAGTATGGATAATGAGATTTTTAGAATGAATCATTTAGTAATATAGGCAAGTTGTTCCTATGGTGTTAAAAGATTTTGTGAAATTGTACTATACTGTATAAAGTATATACTGTTGATATAACTGTCGCAGGTGAGCGGTTTAAATTATAAAGTAATTATTAATAAATGAAGAATACATAGAAAATATCATGGTTGTAACAATTATGTTATTTAAAAAGTTAATATTGAAATAAAATTAGAATGTATAATTATTTTCCCATGTTATTTATATATATAATATGGGAAAATATAAAATATATTAATAAACTGTTTAAAAATATAAAAGGTACTTGTCAAATGAATTTCTATAGTGTATAATTTACTTCGTTGTATTAATGGGCTATCGCCAAACGGTAAGGCACTGGACTCTGACTCCAGCATCTCAAGGTTCGAATCCTTGTAGCCCAGTTTATAAAGCTAAAAACCTCGCAGGCTAAAGACTTGCGAGGTTTTATTACTGTAAAAGGATATTAATTAATAAAGCATATTTAAAATTATACTATAAAATTATTCAATATTAATTATATAAACTATACTGAAAATATCTATAGTTAGCATAATATGGGAGTTAGTTATGAATAATAAATTTGTCAATTTATTTATTGGAAATGAAAATAATATAAAAAGAAAAAATATGATGTGGAATGCTGTTGGAAGTGCAGTATTTGCAATAGCATCAATGCTGCTTACTATAATGACTAGCCGTGTTCTAGGTGAGATTATAGGGGCAATGTTTATTTTTGGATTAAGTACAGTGGGTCAGCAAATGCTGAATGTTTCATATTTAGGTATAAGACCATACCATGTAACTGATACGGAAAATAAATATAGCTTTGGTGATTATTTAGTCATGCGTTTTATAGGGTGCGGGTTGGCTCTTATATGCGGAATTTTATATGTGTGGATTAATAGGCTTGATATATTATATATGTGGATAGTATTATTAGCAGTTCTATATAAAACAATAGATGGTGCTGCTGATGTATATGAATGTGAATTTCAAAGAACAGGATATTTGCATTTGACAGGAAAATCTATAGCATGCAGAACACTTATATCAGCAGCAGTATATATAATTACTTTAATAATTACTAGAAATATAATTATATCTTGTATAGCTATAAATATTTCAGCAATATTAGGCTTAATAATATTTAATATAAATATTATTAAGAATTTTAAAGATATAAATTTCAAATTTAATATGCAAAAATGTAAAGTTTTATTTACTGAATGTTTTGCATTGTTTTTAGGTGGTTTTTTAGATTTATATATATTTAGTGCATCAAGATATGCTGCTGAAGCAGGGCTTAATAAGATGAGTTATGAAGCGTATGGCATTTTGTTTATGCCTATTTCTGTGATTAATTTGGTGACTACATTTATAGTTAGGCCATATCTGACTTCTTTATCCAATATGTGGTCTGAACAGAATTATAAAGAATATAAAAAAATGATTTTAAAATTGTGTATGATAATAGCAGGGCTTGGTGTATTAGCAGTTATACTATCATATACGGTTGCTGTGGATATTCTGGGGTTAGTGTACAACAGAGAATTATCAAACTACACCAATGTGTTAGTTGCTATAATAATAGGTGGTGTATTAAACTCAATTACAACAGTATTATATTATGTATTAATTATAATGAAAGGAAATAAAGAGGTACTTATTGTTTATACAGTGGGAGCTATAATTGCAGTAATAATATGCCCTATATTAGTTAGCAGAAATGGAATTGTTGGAGCGGGTATTGCACATATGGTACTTATGTGTGTTATGGCATTTATATTTAGTATATTTTCAGTGATAGTATATAGAAAAAGTAAAAAACCCCAGATACATACTGAATAACAAAAGCAGAAATAAAGAAAAGTTTTATTTTGACAATTATCTGTTTATGGCGAACTAATTTAGTTATATTATTCTTGTCTGATAAAATACAATCTCCTTTTATATATTAATTAAGTACTTAATACTATAATATTAATATAGAGTAAATAAAGTATATTAAATATGACATGGTTTACAGGTGTTTTTACTGTAATGTTAAATATATTTTTAATGTTTGTGTAACCTTTGCTACTGTGTAGTTGGTACTTTTAAATTTAATGTTAAATTGATATGGGGTTATAAATACAGGTGGTAAAAAGGAAAAAGAGTACTTTTATATCATATGATAGTAAAATAAAACTAGATATAATTAATATATAACTAATGTATAAGAAAGTGTGAAAAAATATGAAAAAACACATTAGCATTTCTGTAATCATACCTACATATAAACCTGATGATATATTTTTAGAATTACTAGAAAAGCTATCTAAACAAAGTAAGGTGATTGAAAAAATAGTAATAATAAATACTATTTCGGGTGAATTTCCAGAATCGCAGGTGAAAAGTTATGAAAATGTTGAAGTGCACCATATAAATGAAGCTGATTTTAATCATGGAGCAAGCCGAAATTTAGGTGTATCTTTTTGTGATACAGATATAATTGCTTTTATGACACAAGATGCAAAACCAAGAGATAATAAATTAATAGAAAATTTAATAAAGTCGTTAGCAGATGATATTAATAAACAATCAGAATGTGTGGCAGCATCGTATGCCAGACAGTTACCGACAAGTGATTGTAATTTTATTGAAAGTTATACAAGAAGTTTTAATTATGGAGAAGTATCTATGATTAAAACCAGAGCAGATTTAAAGGAAATGGGGATAAAAACCTTTTTTTGTTCAAATGTGTGTGCTGCATATAGAAGAGATATATGGATTAAAAGAGGTGGATTTGTAAATCGGACTATATTTAATGAAGATATGATATATGCAGGATTGTTAATAAAGGATAATTATAAAATTGCGTATGAGGCGAATGCTGTAGTTATTCATTCTCATAATTATACTAACATACAGCAGTTTAAACGAAATTTTGATTTAGCAGTATCACAAACTGAATATCCAGAAGTTTTTTTAGATATTAGTTCAGAGGGTGAGGGAATAAAGTTAGTTAAAAGAACTATTATGTACTTGTTAAATGAAAAGAAGGCTTATCTTATACCAATGTTGATTATAACCAGTACATTCAAATATATAGGGTATTTTCTGGGGAAAAGATATAAAAAATTACCGCTTAGTGTAATTTTAGCTTGTACTATGAGTAAAAAATATTGGAAAAATGGGAAGAATTAGAAAATATGAAAGTATTTGTGTTATATTAGTGTAATTTTAGCTTGAACTATTAATAAAAATATATTGGAAAAATGGAAGAGTTAGAAAATATGAAAGTATTTGTGTTATATTAGTGTAATTTTAGCTGGAACTATTAATGAAAACGTATTGGAAAAATGGAAAAGTTAGAAAATATGAAAGTATTTGTGTTATATTAGTGTAATTTTAGCTGGAACTATTAATGAAAACGTATTGGAAAAATGGAAAAGTTAGAAAATATGAAAGCATTTGTGTTATATTAGTGTAATTTAGCTTGAACTATTAATGAAAACATATTGGAAAAATATAGAAGTTAAAAAATTATAAAGATATTTGTTTCCTAATATTACTTTTGAAAGCACACTATAATTTTCTTTTATAGATTCTTGCAAGTGCTTTTATTTATTCAAATATGTGTAAATAGAATTTTTTAATTAGGGATTTTGTTTAATTATAAAAATAACGTAAAATGATTAGAAACGTCGATGTTTAGTATACCCCATAAAGTCTAACTTTATGGGGTATATCAGTTTGTTACTGGTTTCAATATATTGCATATTGAAATACAATATATGTTAGAAGTTACATCGAAATTGAGTTTTGTGCATTGTATTTTTATGTAAAATTAGTCATTGAGAGTTATATTTTTTATAGAATCTAAAAACATATGTACCGTTTCTGGTTTAGTTGCCCATGAAGTAACTAACCTTATTGCCGCAGAATATTCATCAATTTTTTGCCAAATATAAAATTCAAAGTCGTTTTCCAATATGTTAATCAATGAATAAGGGAAAATTGGGAAAATTTGATTTGTACTTGATATAGTAAGAAAATCATATTTTAATTGTTTAATCCCCTCTTGTAATACCATAGCCATATCATTAGCATGATTTGATAGTTCAAAATACAAATTATTTTTAAAAAGAGTTTCAAATTGACTTCCGATTACAAAGCCTTTAGCCGTAAGTGCTCCTCTTTGTTTCATTATATATCTAAAATCAGTACAAAGGTTTTCGTTACAAATAACTAAAGCCTCTCCATTTAAAGCTCCATTTTTAGTACCGCCTATATAAAAAGCATCCACAAGTTTTGCAATACATTCAAGTGTTAAATCATTATCGGCAGAACATAAAGCATTTCCTATTCTGGCACCATCCATATAAAGTAATAAATTGTTAAGTTTACAAAAATGGTGTAATGCAGAAAGTTCCTCTTTATTATATATAGTTCCAATTTCAGTAGCATTTGAAATATATACTAATTTGGGTTGTACCATATGTTCGTCGCTGTGTTCATCTAACGTATTTTGTATAAGTTTTGGAGTCAATTTACCATTTGGACTATTAATAGCCAAAACCTTATGTCCAGTTGTTTCAATAGCACCAGCCTCATGAGTATTAATGTGACCAGTATAAGCACTAACTATAGCTTGATGAGGCCGCAAAAATGCTGAACTGACTAATAAGTTAGTTTGAGTACCTCCTGCTAGAAAATAAATTTTGGAAAAAGTGCTGCCTAAATGTTTTTGTATATGTTCGACTGCTAAAAGACTGTGCTTATCTAGTCCATATCCTGTGTTATTTTCTAAATTATTATCTATAAGTGCTTGTAAAAGTAAAGGGTGTGCACCCTCACTGTAATCGTTTTTAAAACTATACACTTTTAAACCTCCTGATATATAAAATTAATAGGATACATTTTAAATATGATAATAAAATCTGAACACTTGAAAAATGTCCTTATATTTTTTGTTTTGGGGCACCCTCTCTTGATAATTTATAACATGCCTTAAATCAACATTTTTTGCTTTGTTTTGTTATCATTATTCAGCATACTTATAATATGCTTCTTTCTTCTGTCTTTAAGCAATGCAAAGTACATAGTTGAGGTTGGAGAGATTTGAAACTTCTAAATTATTAGTTTTGGCAGGCAAGAGTTTCGCAAGCAAAACTCTTGCCTGCGGTGGTCGTAATTTGCGACATCTACATTGTATGGCGCAGTGTGCTCCACCAGAGTTTTTTTATGTAATGGAAAGCAATTTCCTATTACATAAAAAATATAGATGAAATATATTTGGAGTACACTGATTAAAAGTGACAACGCAGAACTAAAAATTATGGTTTCAAAACCATGTTTGTACAATTGTTAAGGGAGGAGAATTTATAGATTTTCAATTAAGGGACTACAGTTACATATGAAGTTCATATGGGTATATTGTTATTTGTCGTTTGATGTAAAAATCTATATAATTATTATTCTGTTTAGGGTTTGTGATTTTAGATGTTAGCAGATAAAGTAGTTTATCTATGATTATGTGTTAAATGTTCAGAGTTTGGAGCACTATACACCTTAATGCATTTGCCTGTGATTATGTGTTATATTTCTTCATAGGTTTTTTATTGTGCTTTTTTTGTGTATTCTCGTTCTTTTTTGAGTTGTTCAAGTCCTAATCTAATTAGCTCTACTGTTGCCTCAGAGCGTGTTTGGAATCGGTTTTCAAAACGAAAGTTTTCAATTTCATTAAACAAATCATGGTCAACAGAAACAGTATAACGTGGCTTGTTGGTTGCCATATATATCACCTCTCTTTATTTGCGATTATACACCAGTGAACCGAAGATGTAAATAGACAGATACATATATATATCGTTAGGAAATATTTAAAAAAAGTCATTGACAGTGAACCACTACACCAATATAATAAGCTTAAAGGTTCAGTGAACCAATACACCGAAAGGAGGCGGGAGTATGGCTACTGATTTAAAACGCTTTACCATTTCTATTACAGATGAAATGGAACAAGATTTACATGAAGCGAAGAAAGAAAATTATTATGCAGATACACAGAGTGAAATGATTAGGGATTTAATTACTCGTGGATTGCTTTCTTTAAAAGTTGAAAAGACAATTAAAGAAAACGATAACGAAAGGAGTGCATGAAATAGCCTATCTGCCACAAAATTAACAAAATAGTAATAAATACATTAATCTAATAATACCAATGGGAGGTAAAATTTATGAAATTGAATCTTTTTAAAAGAACTACTGCATTAGCATTAGCGTCAGTAATGATGATAGGTGCTACAGGATGTTTTCCAAGCGGAAATAACTCTACAACTGCGGTAGTACCTGATGCAGGAGAAACTACAACTGCTGGTGAAACAATATTAGCAGGTGAAAATCAAGAACCTGTAACTATCCGTTTTAGCTGGTGGGGCGGTGACAGCAGACATAGAGCTACTGAAGAGGCCGTTAAAGCATTTATGGAAGAATATCCATGGATTACTGTAGAGAATGAATATGGTGCTTGGGATGGCTGGACAGAAAAAGTTGCTACACAGCTTAGTGGCGGTACAGCTCCAGACCTTATGCAGGTAAACTGGAACTGGTTATATCAATTTTCAA
>JGI994J12354_10002671_pt1 | contig 17123 bp, 13 predicted proteins | sample IntmicLarv3ML3BL_FD_12354 | JGI IMG/M metagenome (IMG submission 12354) | reverse complement strand
CCTGGGAGAATTGGTATGGCATCAAGGAGGACGGCGTGCCCGTGGATTCTCACAACCACTACGCGCCCGGCTCTGTGGCGGCCTGGCTGTTCAGCGATTGCGCAGGCATCCGCCCGCTGGAACCAGGCTTCGCCAAAATCCAAATTCAGCCTGCCCTCGGCGGCAGCCTGACCTACGCCAAGGCGAGCTATGAGAGCTGCCAGGGCCGAATCACGTCCGCTTGGCGCATTGCGGACGGGCGCTTCTATCTGGAGACCACCGTCCCCTGTGCCGCGCAGGTTGTGCTGCCGAACGGCGAAACGCATGAGGTGGCGGCAGGGACGCATTCGTTCGAGTGTGCCTTTGCGTGATGGGATATCATAGCGCCCCTGCGGATTTTTCCTCCGCAGGGGCGCTTGCATTACAGCAAATCAATCTGCACAGGTCGCGCCGCCGTTTTCGCCGTTTTTTGGGAAGGTCTCCGCCACGGTGGCGAACAGGACATCCTTATTCTTTGCGAGCGCCGCGATTTCCGCCCGCGTCAGCTGCCGCTTGACGGCGAGGTATTCATTGAAAAAATAACTGCCGACATATACATGCCCTCGGATGCCCGACTCGCGGAACGCACGGGCGGCGAGCGTTTCCGGTAAATAGAACATATCGCCGAGGCCGCGGACGCCGCCGTCATCCGGATTCCCATACTTTTTATATAGCTTTTCCTGCAGCGCCTGCGCGGCGGTGGGCGGGTAGGCACTGGTGTTCATGTGGTTCAGCAGCTCGCAGTCCGCATAGACAACATATACCTCCAGCGAATCGTTTTTGCGCAGTTTGTCAAATTCCAATGCCAGCTCGCTGCTGAAGTTTTCCGGCGCGTTTTTCGGCCTCTCTTTCGCGCCAAGATCCCAAAAGTGCATATCGGGGTATTGCTTGGCGAAACGCAGCAGCGCTTCCTTGGAGAGTGTCACCACAAAGCGCCCGGAATATTGAATGCTGAAAGGATTGCTCTGCAAATCGTGGGCGGCGAAGATTTTTTTTGCGGCCTCCAGCTGCGCCGTGCGCACCGCAATCCCCAGCTCCTTGAGCGCCGGGTAATACGGCTCCTTCAGCTCAATGGCGCGTACCTCAATGGCGCGCGTCAGGCGTTGCTCCATCTCCCGATACTTATGAGGTGCGCGCTGGGACGGCTGCGAGGGCGTGCTGTAAAACCACTGCGCAAGAGCCTTTGCCTCGGGGAAGATTTTGGCGAACGACCCGTTGAGGGCATATTCCCGCAGCTTTTCTTCCGTGTCGATTTCAGGGAAGGTCGGAAGACTCTCCAGAAAGGCCGGGCGCTCGCAGAGCCACTCCAGCGGCCCATAGGTTTCGCTGCCGTCCGGGTTCGGGAGCTTGTCGGAGTGTGCGCAGTCCTTGCCGCCCGTTGCGTTTACATCGAAGACCTCCACGAAATTGGCATACACCCAGCGCGGCAAATATGACTGCCACAAATCAATGCGCACCAGCTCCTTATAAACCTCCAACAGCGTCTGCCCATTCTCGGTGGTGACCTCATAGCTCTCCGGTGGCATGTAGCTCATCTCCACGCGGAACTGCGCGTTTTTGTCCTGCTCCTGTTCCACAAAATAGGCGAGGATATCCGAGATGTTTTCGGGGTAGCCCGCCGGGCGCTGGATGTAGGTAACGCCGTCCTTATAGGGGGCGGTGTTCTGCGAGCCGACCGTATTCCCTTCGGCGGCGGTGTAGTCGGCGGCGGAGGCGTAGCGCCGGTCGCCCGGCTCCTTATAACGCAGCTTGCCGGGGACTGCGGCGCTGCTGCCCGCTTCGGTCGGCTTGGGTGCGGGTTTGATTTGCTCGCGCAGGAAAACGCCGCCCAGGGATGCGCCCAGCACCAGCAGCGCGCAGGCTGCCGCCAACAATTGCTTGTGATGGGGCTTGCGGGCTTTCGCCTGCGGGAGGGCGGCTTCGATTTTGCGGAAGTCTCCGGCATTTTCGGTCAATCGGTCAAATAGTGTTATCAGCTTTTGTTCTGTTGTCATCACAAATCACCTTCCTTGATTTCTTTGTGCAGGATTTCCAGGGCTTTCTGCCAGCGGGATTTCAGCGTGCTCTCCGGCGTATGCAGCAGGCGGGCGATTTCCCCAAAGGTCAGGCCCGCGTAAAGGTGCAGCACCACCACCTGCCGCTGGTTGTCGGTCAATGCGTCCAGCAGCGCGCGCAGCTCCGTGCGCGCCGTGCCGTCCTGCTCGTCCGGCAGATCCTCGCGCAGGGGCAGGGGATTCCGCTGCTTGCGGCGCAGCTCCCGCGCGGTGTTTTTGGTGATGCCCAAAATGTAGGTCAATGCGCTGCTTTTGCCCTTATAGCGCGGCGCGGATTTGGTCAGGCGCAGAAACACTTCGTGCAGCACGTCCTCCGCCAAGGCATAGTCGCGCAGGATGCTGAAGGCATAGGCAAACACCTGCCCCTTATAGAGGAGGTATAATTCCTCCAGCGCCGCCATATCCGTGCCGCAGCGAGACAAAAGCTCCGCCGCCTGCCGCGCGTCTGCCACAAATCCACCCTCATTTCTGAAAAGCTTTTCGTTGGTTAGTGATTTGAGATGCCCCGAAAGACGAAGTATAGAAATAGTTTTTCGTTAAGTTGTGGTTGTTTCCTGTAAACTTCGTTCAAATCAAGCATAATACAAAACATACTGGAAAACAAGAGCGAAACGTGTTATTCTTGAGGTCACAAAATAAAATTCAAAATAGATTCTGCAATCCGCCGAAAATTCAACTTATATAGAGTGAGAGGAGGTGCCGCTGTGCCGAAGACGGAAAACGCGATGAGCCGCGAGCAGATGGATTTGTGTATTCGGGAAACCGCGAAGGGCAGTCATGAAGCCTTTCGCCGCTTATATGACGAATGTCATCGGCCGATTTATTTGTTTGCCCTCACCATTCTGCGGGACGCGCAGCAGGCGCAGGACGCGGTGCAGGAGACCTTTCTCAATCTCTATGCCTTTGCGGGCACTTACCGGCCGGGGACGAATCCCCGCGCTTGGATTTTTGCGATTGCCAGAAACGCCAGCACCGCCATCCTCAAAAAAACGCCGAAAAACCTCGTTTCGCCGGATGCTTTGGAACATCAGCCAGCCGTGGGCGCAGACCCTGCGGAAGAAAGCTGGCAGGATTTGACGGCGCTTTCCGTCCTGAACGAGGACGAGCAAAAAATCCTGAGCCTGTATGTCTTTGCCGGGCTGACCCAGCCCGAAATCGCCCGCTTGCTGGATTTGCCGTATCGGACAGTCCGCGCAAAATACGGCTATGCCATCAAGAAGCTCAAAAAATACTATCTCACGAGAGGAGATGCATGACATGACGAATCAAGAAGTGATCCGAAAATTAAAGGATGAAACCATCCTCAACCCGCCCTGTCAGTGGGCGGAATTGCAGCAAAAAATCAGCGCCGAGGATTTTGGGAACGCCGAAAATCCACCCGCCGCCGTGAAAAAAGCGCCCTATCTGCGCTATGGCAGCCTTGCCGCCGCGCTGCTGTTGGTGCTGCTGGGCGTGGTTTATTGGCAGCAAAGAGATATGGGTATTCCTGCGTCCTATACCGAGCTGCGGACGGATGATTCCGCCGAGAACGAAACGGGCAAGCCCGAAACGGAGCTGCAAAATGACATAGCATTCATTCGGCCCTGGCATCAGCTCAGCATCACGGAAAAATTCAGCGGCGTCAGCTATAACGGCGTGGAGTACAGCAATTCTGCCGAGGATGCCATCAATGTTGAAGACATCGGCGCGCGTCTGTGGAAGGGTAAGGTGACGGGCTATGACCACAGCCAAATGGAGTCGGCGGAGCATCAAATCGACGCGGAAATTTACCGGATCCATAAGGTCACAGCGGATTTCGCCGTTGCCGTGAAATTTGACGGTACGGACGAATACTACCCCTATCTCAATGGCTTCTACGCGCCGAAGGATTTGCAGGGCTTCATCAATGACCTCAATCTGCGCGAGAATTTGGTGCTGCACAATCTCCTGGAACGGCAGTATACCAAGGACAATCAGGTTCTGACGGCGGAATATACCCTGCCGGATATTGATGTGATCTGGGAAATGCTGCTTTCCCACGGCGAAGCCGTGAGCGTGCGGGAGGAAACAGAAGTCGGTGAGCAGCTGCTCTCCTGCGCGATTGACCTCAAGACCCTGGGGCGCAAGAATATTGCCATTTCTGTTACGGAAAAAGGCTGCGTTCTGATAAACGCCTGGTCTGCCGCGCTGTTCTACATCGGCGAGGACAAGGTGAACGCCTTTGTGGATTACGTCCTGCAAAACGGCAGCGAAACGATTTCGGTGCTCTATGAGATCGAGAATAGTGGCGAGGATTTTCCGCCGGGGCTTTCGCAGGGCAATACGCCCGCCACCACAGCCGCACCGGCATTCACGCCGGGCGATATGCCCGCCACGGTTACCGCGCCAATGGCTTTGCAGGGGGATACACCCGCCGTTCCGCCGGGTGACGCGCTTGCGACTGCTGTGAGTGTGATGGAATGAGTGACGAGAACCGCGTCTCCGTTTGGGGGCGCGGTTTTTTCGGGGGGAGGATTCATCCAACGAGCGATGCCATTTGCCGGGGTCGTCACGCCCTACAGGGAATGCGGCGGGCGTTGGTTTTATGTTCTGCGCCGTCCGCACGGCATCGGGACGCTGGGGACAGCGTCCCCTACGGACGATATATCCAATAAATGATAATGGTTGGTAGTGTGGGCGAATTGTGTTCGCCCGATGACATGCGGACAGCGTTGTGCCTACCCTTTCGGCACGAACACCCGAATGGGCATGCCCATCCGTTTGCAGTTTTCAATCACGAATTTTGTTCCCCTGCTGCTGCCGTCCCAAAACGCCAGCACCAAATCGGCATTTTCGATGATGGTGATGTTTCACCGCAGCGGTGCGCCGCGTCCGTATTTGTCGAAGCAATATCCACGCCCCTTGCGCCGCCGGAGACAATTTCTGTAGTCTTCGGCGGAAAATATTTTCCCAAATCCGAAACCGTAAGCCCCTGGAGCCGATGATTGCAACCCTCATCCGAATAACACCTCCGAAATATCATGTACTCTGCAAGAGTACACATACTCCATTTTAACTCATTTTGTACTTAAAATAAACTCAATTGTACAAAATTTATCTGGAGGTGCATCATGAAGCAATTTAAAAAAGCACATCGGCATTCGTCTGGCGGACGGGGTTCTTCACAGCAAGCTGCATTACATCGCAAAATATGAGGGGCGCTCGGCGAATGCGCACATCCTGTTTTTGATTCGGCGCGACATTGAGAAGTTTGAAAAGGAACACGGCGTGATTCCGACGCAGGAAGAGAAGGCGTGAGCTGCCATGTGGATTGCGCAACACATGAACGTAATGTCTGCCGCGTCTCGTAGGGCGTGACGACCCCGGCACGCCGTGGATGGTATAACGTATGTAAAGCCTTGGATAAAATCGCCGCCGCTGAAATCGTAGTACGATGCGCGTGGAATGAACGCGTCAATGCTGTTACCCTGTCCGCCTAAATTCCCTCTTGCATTTCCCTCAAAAATGCAGTATGATAAATGCAACAGAAATTACAGCAGGAAAGGTGGGATTTTGTATGAAAATTCTGGCCATCAACGGCAGTCCGCGCGCGCAGGGGAATACGGCGCAGATGCTGCAGACGGTGCTGTCCGTGTGCGAAATGGCGGGGCATGGTACCGTCACCTATCAGGCGGGCGGCGGCGAGGTGCATGGCTGCCGGGGCTGCGGCGGCTGTGGGATTCACAAGGGTATTTGCGCCGTCAGCGATTGGGTGAATGAGCTGTACCCTGAAATGGCGGCGGCGGATGCCATCCTCCTCGGCTCGCCCACCTATTTCGGTGACCTTACGCCGGAAATGAAGGCGGTCATTGACCGCACGGGCATGATGTCTCGCCGGGACGGCAATCGCTTCAGCCGCAAAATCGGCGCGGCGGTCAGCGCGGTGCGCCGCGCGGGCAGCCTTCACACACTGGATTCCATGAACCACTTCTTTCTCATCAACGATATGATAGTGCCCGGCAGCGGCTATTGGAACCTGAGTGTCGCGCGCGAGCTTGGGGAATACGAGCAGGACGAGGAAGGCGTGCAGACCATGCAGCGTCTGGGCGAAAACATCGTCTGGCTGCTGGAAAAATTGAACGGTGGAACAGGAGGAAGCTTTCTATGAAATGCCCATGCTGTAAAAAGGAAATGGAAAAAGGGCTGATGCAAAGCAGCCGCGATTTGTTTTGGGCGGCGCAGCCCAAGCAGTATTGGATGCCGGCGCAGGAAGAAAACGGCGATGTTGACGTTTCGATTCTGCGGCTCACCGGCAGCGGCGCGCAGGCTTATCTCTGCCGCAATTGCAAGCAGCTGGTGATGGGATATACGGAGTAAATTTGTCGGCCGGCCCACCGAAACCGAAAACAAGTACACAAGCGGACGCTGCAAAAGCGCCCGCAAAATAATAATGACAGAGGAGAAGAAACCATGACAAAAAAACTGACCGCACTGTTCCTTTCCCTGCTGATGCTTGTCAGCGTCATCGCCGTCGGCGCGCCGAATGTGTCCGCCGAGCCCGCCCAAACGGGCGCAAAGAGCTACGACATCACCAATCCCTATGACGAGGTCAATTGGGATACCTGGGATGCCTACAAGACCCAGCTGCATGTGCAGTCCATCGCGAGTGACGGCAATGTACAGCTGAACGACGCGGTGGAGAAGCATTACGAGCTGGGCTACGACATTCTCTGCATGACCGACCACTCTGTGGTTGGCGCAGGCTGGACGGTGGAGCCCCAGACCGTGCCGCTGTTCCGCTTCATCAAGCGTGAGCGCACGCAAATGTCCAAGGTCATTCCGCTGACGGAAGAACGCGCTGCCGAAATGAAGGCCGGTGTCGGCCGCGGCGGCCGCGGTATGCTGGAGGTAAAGCAAGGCGTGGAGCTGAACTCCGGAACGTTCTCCAACTGCCATGTCAACGGCTATTTTGCGGATTACGGGCATGCGTCCCTGGGCGTGGAGGCCGACTATGAAACCCCCGTGCGCATGAACGCCAAGTTCGGCGGCATCACCTTCCTCGACCATCTCGGCTGCTACACTCAGGCCGCGGAGCTGGAGGACGGCGTTGCAGTGTCCTCCGACCCCAAATACATCAACAAATTCGCCAAGCTGTTCATCGACAATCCCTCCTGCGTGGGCACGGACATCAACAGCGGCAGAAATGACGACACCAAGTTTGACCGCGTGCTGTATGACAACATCCTGCAAAAGACCATTCCCTACGGCGTGGTGCCCTGGGCGTTCAGCTTCAGCGATGGCCACCAGATAGACGAGTTCGAACGCGCCTACACCATGCATGTCATGCCGGAGAAAACGGCGGACGCATTGCGTTACAGCATGGAAAACGGGCAGTTCTTCTCCGTCTCGCGCCATGCGAGAATGGAAATCAGCGATGAATTCGTGGGCGAGGGTCCGACCCCCATGGTGGAGAGAATCACCGTGAACGCGGCGGAAAACAGCATCACGCTTGCCGTGAACGAATACACCGAAAACATCGTCTGGGTCGCGAACGGCAAGGAGATTGCCACGGGCGCATCAATTGACATCAACGACTATGAGGGCGACGTTACATGCTATGTCCGCGCCTATCTCACCGGCCCCGGCGGCATCTGCTATACCCAGCCCTTCACCGTCATCGAGAGCGGCACCACGCTGAAGAAGGAAAGAATCCCCGTGGTCTTTGATACTTCCACTTGGCTGCGTCCGCTGTATAACCTCATCGATTGGTATTTCATCCGCGGCAGCGCCTTCATGAACCTCTTCAAGAAGTTTGCGCTGGGCATGACGCAGGAGCAAATCGATTTGCACTACGAGACCTTCTACGAGAAATAAATCAGGATTTTTTATCCGGGCGTTGCCATTTTCCGCCCGGATAAGTTGATGAAAAGGATGGAAAAACACCCATGAAACACAAACTCATTGCCGCCCTGCTCACGTTCACCCTGCTTTGTACGGTGCTTGTCCCCATCGCGGGCGCGAGCGGCGTGGCGCAGCCCCTGACCTGGCCGAAGACGCAGGCCATGCCGAGCTTCCCCGCCCCGGCGGAAACGCTGGATGCCATCAACATGAACGGCATGCCCTACGGCGAGCGGGCGACGATTGCCGTGCTGCAGGGCCTTGTGAACCGCGAGCAGCCGCGCATCATCACCATGGGCGGCTATCAGGAGGAGCCGCTGGAGTTGTGGCCGCAGACGCTGAACCTCCAATACAGCTTTGTGGACGACTGGAAAGCGCTCGTGCTGAAATACCGCAGCGCGTTCAAGGGGCTGATGGTCTACAACCCCGATGTGCATGATACGCTGAACCTTGCCACCACGGCGGCGGGACTGAACGATTGCTTGGCTGCCTCGCCGGAGCTGGCGGCAATCCTTTCCGCTGCGCCCTACAATCTGTCGGTGGTCACGGATTTCAACACCCTGCCCATCACCAACCGATTGGAGGCCTATGAATACCTCTACCAAAACTACTGGCCGCAGTGCAATAAGCGTCTGCTGTTCGGTCTGAGCAACACGGAGCATATGCCGCTGCGCGATTTGGCAGCGGCGGTCGGCGGCGCGGTGCTGTGGCTTGACCCCGTATACGCGGAGGAGGAGGCCATGCTGACCCGTTTCTTCAACGATTTGGAGACCGGCGCGAGCTACGCAGGCTGGTGGGCGCAGGAGGGCGACGGAATCGGTTATTCCACCCGCGCGGGTGTCCCCACCATCCCGGCGGATCACTTCATGAATTACTCCGTCTATTCGGGCATGACGCGCAAGGTCAATCCGCCCGCCGTTCCGGCCAAGCCCGCCCTGCAGGACGGCAAAATCTACGTCAGCCTCAATTACAGCGACGGCGACAACATCCAGTATATCGAGCATGCCCTGCGCAGAAGCTCGCTCTGGGAAAGCCCGGACAGGGGCAAAGTCCCCATCGGCTGGACCTTCAGCCCCATGCTGCTGGATGCCGCGCCGCAGATGATGGAATATTTCTGCCAAACCGCAACACCCAATGATGTGCTGGTGGCAGGACCCTCCGGTGCAGGCTATGCCACAGTGGGGGATTGGCGCAGCCTCGGCGCGTTGAAGGCCTATACCGATCGCACCAACGATTATTTTGAGCAGACCAACATCAACGTCATCACCACCTGGGGCTGGATGTTCGAGCCTTTTGCGGAGGTCTATGCCCGCGCGATTCCGTCTCTGATCGGCATGACCATGCAGGAGCGCTACTTCCAGCGTCTGTTCGTCACCACGAACCATGTGCCCGTGGTTTGGTTCGGCAACGACCAGCCCGGCGGCGCGGGGCTGACCTATGAGTGGGGCACCGAGAAAACCAAGACCCAGCTCAGCCAAATCGCCGATGCGGGCATCGAGCGCACGCAGTTCTACGCCGCCCAATTCCTCTCGTGGGAGACCCCGGTGACGCAGATTGCCGATATGGTGGACGAGCTGAACGCCGCCTACCCCGGCCGCTTTGAGTTTGTGCGCACCGACCACTTTATGATGCTGCTGAACGAATCACAGGGCAGACCCTTCGGCGCGTCCCTGCAAAAGCCCGTCAGCGCCTCCTCCTCCGCAGCGAATGCCCCTGCCCAAAACGCTGCGGACGGCAGCTTCAGCACCGGCTGGCAGGCGGGCGAAGCAGGGGAGAGTTGGCTGCAAATCGACTTGGGCGAAGCGCATTGCCTGGAGCGCTACGTGCTGGAGAACGCCTCGTCCAACGGGCTGGATGCCGCCCTGAACACCCGCGCCTGGCAAATCCAGACGAGCGAAAACGGTGTGGACGGCTGGCAGACCATCGACAGCAAAAAAGGCAATGCGGACGGCGTGGTATACCGCAGCCTGCCCAAGGTGCAGGCGCGCCATGTACGCATCCTTGTCACAGACCCCGGTGCGGACGGCATTGCCCGCATCCAGGATTTGGAAATTTTCGCAGCGCCCGTTTCCGCGCAGAAGAGCATTGCAGACCGCTTGGAAGGCATCCCTGCCAAGCTGACGCAGCTGCTTTGGAATGTGCAGTATCTGATTGAATTCCTGAAGAATCTGCTTGGCTCTCTGCTGGGCGGGTGATTGAGCTCTGTATCCCGTGTTTTTCCGACTGACATTATTATACGAGGAGGATGTATTGTGAATATCAAAGCACTCATCGCAAGATTCGTCACCATACTCAATGCGTTGATGATGGCTGCGGCGTTCATTGCCAACCCGTTTATCAGCCTGTTTTGGCCCGCGCTGCCGTCCTTTGAGCCAACGCCCGAAGCGCCCCCGGCGGCGGTAGAAAAGCCCCGTTCGCTGCTGGGCTATAAAATTAGTTACGCGGGGCAGGAAACGCCCGACAAAACCGCCGCGCAAACCCTGGCGGAAACCCTCAACGCCATCATCGGCACCAACGGCTTTTCCGCCGAGCAATCCGGCGCAGCGCAAGGGGCAAACGAGTTTCGGCTTGCGCTCGCCGCAGACTTTGGCGCGGACGAATATCTCATAGAGGACGCGGGAGACGGTGTCATCAAAATTACGGGAGGCCAGCGCGGCATCATCTACGGCGTGTACCGCTTTCTGGAGCAATATTTTGACTGCCGCTGGTATACTCACGACTTCCGGGTGTTTCCCGCCAACCCGGCCGCCTCGATGGTTTCTGAGGTAAAAAGCGAGCGCTATGCGCCGCAACTGGAGTTCCGCGAGACCGACTGGATCAGCCCGCGGGATGTAACCTACAGCCTGGCCAACGGACTCAACGGCAATGTATACCGCCAAATCCCCGCCATCCAAGGCGGCAACTTTGGCTATAACGGCGGCATGGCGCATACCATCATCAACAGCCTGATGAAGCCCGAGAATTTCTTCGCCGCCCACCCGGAATGGTACGCCTACCGCGAGTCGGGCCGGGCGCGCGTGCCTAAGCAGCTGTGTCTGACCAATCCGCAGGTACTCGCTCAGATGAAGCTGGAGGTCGGTGCGCTGGTGAGCGGCGGCAACGGACAGCCCATCATCTCCGTAACGCAGGACGACAACCAGGATTACTGCCAATGCGCCGAATGCAAGCGGGTGGACGCAGAAGAAGGCTCCCACGCGGGCACGATGCTGCGCTTTGTCAACGAAATCGCGAGGGAATTCCCCGGCGTGCTCATCGATACCTTCGCCTATCAGTATACCCGCACCCCGCCCAAAATCACAAGACCCCTGCCCAACGTGATTGTGCGTCTCTGCTCCATCGAATGCTGCTTTGCTCACGCGCTGGACGACCCCAAATGCCCCGAAAACGCAGCCTTCGCCAAGGACATTGAGGTTTGGAGCAGCATCTGCAATCGCCTGTATATCTGGGACTATACCACCGATTACGCCCACTATAACTGCTATTTCCCCGATTTCGCCGTCCTGCAGGCCAATATGCAGTTCTTCATCCGCAATAATGTCAAGGGCATCTATGAGGAGGGCGATTATACCGCTTCCGAATGCAACAGCGAGTTCGCGGAGCTGCGCGCTTATCTGCTGGCAAGGCTGATGTGGAATCCCGATATGGACTATAATGCGGAGATGAATGGTTTCCTCAAGGCCTATTACGGTGAGGGCTGGCAATACCTGCGTGAGTTTATCGATTTCACCTCGGCAAATGCGGGCACGAAATGGCCGCACAAAAAGATGGGCATCTTCATCAAGCCCAACGATAAGGATTTGCTGAATCTGAAAATCAATGGGATTCGCTACGCCGACGAATTGTGGGAGAAAGCCATCGCGCTGGCCGGGGATGAAATGGCCGGAGCGGAAACCCGCGAGCGGCGTGTGCTGCGTTCCCAGTTGAGCTGGCGCTATTGGAAGGGCTGCAATATGGCAGCGGAGTTCTGGCGCCTGCAGCCGGCGGAGGATTGGCAGGCTGCCAACGAACAGCTTTATAACGACATGGTGGATTTCGGTATTACACGCTTCCGCGAGGGCTGGAACCCCGAGGGAACCTACCTGCTCAAGCAACCCAAGAACTGGTGGGGCACACCTGCGGATTGGCACGGCTGAGAATGATTGATACCGGGCAGAGGCAGTCGGCATCCGCCCTGGCATTGAACTGCTGTGTGAACGGTACGCCCCTCGAAAAAACGGGGGTGCTGCATTTTGCAGCACCCCCTTGTGGATTCGTGCTATTCCGCTGTCAACAGAGTCTTCCGCAGCGCATACAGCCCTGTCACCGCGTCCCGCTTTTCGCTGTCCGCAAATATCCCCGTCCCGCCGGACAGCACAGCGGTTTCGTTATAATCAATTGTGCGCCCGAGCGCGGCACTTGCGGCGGCGGCGGTCTGCTTGCGCTTTGCGCCATGGCTCTTGAGGAATTGCGGCATGTTCTTGCCCTTGCTCATGCTCAGCAGGTCGCAAATCATACAGTCGCGCAGGGTGTTTTCGTCCACATTCGGCAGCGTGGCGCAGTAGGAAAACAGCTGCGCTGCGTATTGCTCCAGTGCTGTGGCGTGGTTCTGTACGCTTTCGCCCAGGCCGCGGAAGAAGGCAAACGGCGGCAGTCCGCTGGCTGTTAATACATATGCCAGCAAAGACAGAAACCGCCCCTTGTTTGCGGTTGCCTGCAGCGCGTTCTCCGTGCGCCGGATGATGTCCAGCTCCGCCTTGCTCAGCCAGGGGCTGCGGATGATTTCATAGGGCGGTTCGCTGCGGAAGCGGATGTCCAAATCCTGCGCCTGCGCCCGCAGACGGCTGCCGTGCAGCAGCTTCAAAAAGCCGATCTGGAGCATGTGCGCGTCCAGCGCATACGCGCGGTTGAAGCTCTGCTCAAAAATGGGCAGCGTTTCCAGCGGCAGACCCGCAATCAAATCGATGTGGATGTGGATGTTCCGCCCGGCCAGCAGCCGGCGGATATTTTTTTGCGCTTTTTCGAGGTCGGTTTTGCGCGAAACCGCGTCCAGCGTGGGCATATGAAAGCTTTGCAAGCCGATTTCCAGCTGGATGCGTCCGGGCGGCGCAGTCTGCAGCAGGGCGAGGGTTCTCTCGTCAAACAAATCGGCGGCCACCTCAAAATGAAAGCAGCAATCGGTCTGCATGGCAATGACGTATTCCAGCAGCTCGTGCGCTCGCTGCGCATGGCAATTAAAGGTTCTGTCCACAAGCTTGATGGTCTGTGTCCCGGATTGCGCCAGCGCGTCCAGCTGCGACTTCACGGCATCGAGCGGAAAAAAGCGAACCTTTTCCCCGGCGGAAAGGCAGTACGCGCACTGAAACGGGCAGCCGCGCGCGGTCTCAATGTAAGCAATCCTGCCGTCGAGCGCCGAAAAATAGTTGTCGCTGTATGGGTCAAGCAACTCCTGCAACGGCGGCGCTTGCGGATTTTGCCGCAGGGTGCCGTCCGCGAGAAAGCACAGGCCGGGGATAGTCCCCAGCGCGGCGGAATCCCTGGCGGAAAGGGCATCCAGCAGCGCGGCAAAGTTGCGCTCGCCCTCGCCGCAAAGCACATAATCCGCACCGTTCGTCAGCCAATGCGCCGGATTGTGCCCCGCCTCCGGCCCGCCCAGCAGGACGCGAACGCCCGGCAGCCGCGCGCGCAGCCCGGCAAGCAGCTCCGGCAGCAGCGCGGCGTTCCAAATGTAGGCGGAGATGCCAACCAGCTCCGGCGACCCGGCGCAGACCCGCGCGAGAATATCGGCAGGATTTTGGTTGATGGTCGCCTCCGCCACGCGAACCGTGTGGGGCATTTGGGCATACTTCGCCGCCCCGCCCGCCACAAACCAGACGGCGAGGGAGGCGTGGACATATTTCGCGTTGACGGCGAGAAGGGTGGCGTTCATGGGCTTGGCTCCTGTTATTGTTTGCTGTTATTATAGTATTTTCGGCGGCGGATGGCAAGGGGGCGAAACAAAAAAAGCCACGCCGGGTTGGTGCCCGGCGCGGGTGTTTTGGGATTACTTTTTCTCCGACCAATCCATGCGCCCTTTGTTCTTGGCGTACAGGTCGTATTTTTTGCGGATAGAGGGGTAGGCGTGGGCATACCAGGCGATGGAGAAAAAGAAAGCTGCGGATTGCCATACCGCGCGCACGAGACCGCCGAGACCCACGGAAAACAGGTAGGAAAACAGGTTGACCAGCGCGGAGATGGGCATGGGCACTTGCTTTTGCCCCGGTATTTTTTGCTTTTTGCCAAACACCAGCTGCCAGTTGATGAAGCCGTGAATCACGCGCAGCTCTTTGGAGGGAATGTGCGAGAAGTTATACGCCAATTCGTGGTATTCCATGGTTTCGCGCTCCATGGCCTCCAGCGTTGTGCCGGGTGTCAGCCTGCCGGAATCCACCAGCTCCCGATACAGCTCTGAGCCGGGGGAGGGGCTGTAATAATACAGCAGCACCAGCTCCGGATTGGTGCGGAAATAGAGATGCACCGTTTCGCGCAGCTGCTCGGTGGTTTCGTCCGGCAGACCGATGATGAAAGCGGCGCAGGTCATGATGCCGATTTCGCGGCAGTTTTTGAAGGTTTCGTCAATTTTATCGGCATTGTAATACTTATGGAGCGACTTGCGCATTTCTGCGCTGCCGCTTTCCAGCCCGAACATCAATGTGCGGCAGCCGGAATCATGCATCAGCTGCAAATCCTCGCGCGTGAGCATCCCGAGGGTGCTTCCGGCACCCCATTTGAGGTCCAGCTCCTTCATGCCGCGGCAAAAATCCCGCAGCGCCTGTTTGTTTGCGCCGAAAAGCTCGTCGGTGAACGAGACACCATCGATGTGGAATTTTTCTTTCAGGGTTCGCATTTGCTCGAACAGCACCTCGAAGGGGTACAAGCGCTGCTGGCAGCGGTGAAAGTCGCTGTTGAAGCAGAATTTACAGCTGAAAACACAGCCCTTGGAGGTGATCATCATAAACACGCGGTTCGCATAATGGAATTTATCAATATAACGCTCCACATTGATGAGCGAATAGTCCAGCGGCGGGAAGTCCGCAAGATCCGCAAAGGGACGATCCGCTGTTTTTTGGTATGCGCCGTTTTCGTCCAGATACGCAATGCCGAGCACGGATTCCGGCGTGCGCGTGCCCGCAGCCACGTCCAGCAGTTCCAGCATGGTGTATTCCCCTTCGCTGATGCCCACATAATCCACAAAGCCGGAGCGCAGCACCAATTCGGGGATGGCGCTGGCCATATGCCCGCCCCAGAGAACGGGCAGACCCATTGCCTTCAGCTCGCGGGAAAATTGCATGGCATCCGGAATCAGCGAGGCGCTCAGCAGCGTCACGGCAACCACATCCGGCGCGAATTCCTTCACGGTCTCCATGAAATTTTTCTCGGTCTCGCGGTCGAAAATACGCACCGTATGCCCCTTGGACTGTGTAAAGGAAGCCAGCGCTAAGGAGCTTATCGGGGGCTGTGCGGAAAAGCTGATATAAAACCCGGCTTTTGGGCGGACATACAGAATGCGCATAAGCGCACCTCCCGGTTTGAAATTTCAATGGAGCGATTTTTCTCAAAAGGTGTACCTTTTTAGAGTCCGCTTCTATTTACAATTATACTATGGAATATGGTGGGTTGCAAGTGTTTCTTGAAAATGAGCAATACCGTTTTGAGTATTTCTCTTCTTGCGAAGCGGACTCTAAAAAGGTACACCTTTTTAGAGTCCTGCTATTTTTTCCCCAGCGCGCGCAGCTCCCGCAGCCGCCGATAAAACGCAGCTTCGCTGATTTTGCCGCATTGCGCCAGCAGCCGGAGCAGCGGCAGCTCCTTTTGCTCCCAGCGTGCCACAAGAGCGGCGAAGTTCGGCGGCATGGGAGCCGCGCTGCGTCCCAGATGCACCCCGCGCTCCTTGGCGGGTTTTGATGCTGTCCCGCTCGTTCTGCGCCGCGAAGGACAGGGTTTGCAGCACGATATCGCTGATGAAGGTACCTATCAAATCCTTGTGCAGGCGCGTATCCAGCAGCGGCATCTCCAGCACGGCGATGTCCGTTCGTATGTTTTCATGTTTTGACCCCATCCTTTTTCCAAAATTTTACCGCACACGCACCGATTTTGGTGCGTGTGCGGTAAAATTTATGGGGGAGAGGGAGGCGCTAAACCTTCACCAAATCCCAAAGCGCAGCCCCGGTCATGTCCATCAAATCCGCTTGCACAAGGCAGATTTGCAGGCCGATTTTTCCGCCGCTGACGTATAGGCGGTCAAACAGAATGGCGCTTTCGTCCAAAAAAGTCGGGAGCGATTTTTTCATGCCAATCGGCGAGCAGCCGCCGTGGATGTAGCCGGTTTGCGGCTCCAAATCCTTGGATTTTATCATTTCCATATGTTTGTCACCCGCCGCCTGCGCCGCCTTTTTCAAGTCCAGCTCCGCGTTTGCGGGGATGACAAACACGTTCAGGCCGGTCTGCTTGCCCTGCGCGACCAAAGTCTTGAACACACAGTCCGGCGGCTGCCCCAGCTTCTGCGCCACCGCCACGCCGGAAATCTCGCCGTCGGAGATGTCATATTCCCGCGCGGTGTAGCTTATGTTCGCCGCATCCAGCAGACGCAGTGCGTTTGTTTTTTTCATTGGATACAAAACCTCATTTCTCGCATTAAATCATCCCATTCGTCTGCCAAAGAATTCCCTCCACCAATTCCATCGCCGCGTCCTGCAATTTCCTAGGCTGCGGTGTGAAGAATTCCAGGAACGGCTTGCCTTTCTTGAGGTTCCACAGCCCCGCGATTTGCCCGTCCACGGCGACGGTCGGCAGGCAGATGCCGGACTTCATGATGACCGCGCGCTTGTATTCCGGCGGCAGCACCGCGCCGCGCTCCTGGTAGGAGACTACGATGGGGTCAAAGCCGGACAGCAGTGTCAGGCGGGGGATGTCCGCCATGCTCGCCGGCTCTGCGAGGTCGTAATAGACGCTTTTGCCGACCTCGAATTGCCGGTATTCGCCAAAATCCAGTGCGGGCAGCTCCTGCTTGCGCTCGCGTCCCAGGCCGAGGAACCACGCTGCGTCCGCAAGGGTGGCGGGGCCGTAGGCGCTGAGAAAGCGGCGGAACAGCCCGGGCAAGACCTCGGCGGCGGATTGCGTGGGCACGGCATCAATCAAATCGAAGTCGCGGCTCGTCATATCGCGGAAGGCAACCCTGCC
>JGI994J12354_10002670_pt1 | contig 17125 bp, 16 predicted proteins | sample IntmicLarv3ML3BL_FD_12354 | JGI IMG/M metagenome (IMG submission 12354) | reverse complement strand
TTGGCGGGCCGGGTGTTCATGGTCAGGCGCTCAGTGCTTGTGAGTATGACATTGTTCTTGAAAGCAGGGTCAATAAAGGGCTTTATGTCCTTTTCTGTTCCCCATCGGGCCGAGCCATATTCCACATCCCGTCTGAATTTCTTGGTTTTTTTTACCTTGTTCCAGATAAGCAGCCGCAGCACCACGGCCCCGGCGAGTGCCACGAGCCAATCGAAGGGGTGTGCCCCCGGCAAGATGCTCTCAAAGGCCGGGCCGATATTTCCCATTGCCCCGGTCAATCGTTGCCCCAAGCTTGCACCGCTGGAAAGGCGGTAGGCTTCGCCCAAGTTGCCAATCAGAACGCCGATGAAGGCATAGGGCAGATTCGGTAATACACATTTTCTGATTTTATCGCTCATCCCGCACCGCCTCCTTCGACCGCTCACGCTCCAGCGGTCTTGCCTTGATAAGCTCCGCAAAGCGCTTGAGCTGGTCACGGATGGGAGGCCGCTTGTCCTTGCCCCTCGCCATGACGAGCCTTGAATATTCCGAAAACGCCGCTGTGATGGCATCCGCTTGTCCGGCCTTGAAGAACAAAAGATGCTTATTCCCATCGGTTTTGTGGAAAGCGTAGTCTACATTATATTTACGAGCCACTTTATCCCAAAGACGGGTTTCGCCAGTCAGCGGCAAGCTGTTGGTGGAAACGCCATGTCCCATGAGCTTTTTCACGCTCTGCTTGCCATGCGGGGTCAGTTCCCTGTGGTGCTTCGCCTGTATCTTCCGCAGCACAGAAGAAAGCGCCTTTGCCAGCACCCTGCCTGTGAGCTTCGCTGTCTTTATGGATAGCGCAATGGTGCGCTGTTCAATATCCTCTTGCAATCATTCAACCTCCCTCCTCTGGACAAAACGTCCAGAAGCATCACCGTTCCTCACGAGCGACAGGCCGGGCGAGGGGCGTTACCGCCGCCTCGTCCACCAGCCTTTGCATATCCTTCAGCGTTTCCCGGATGGATTGCTTTTCCGGCTTGGGGTAGGAAAAAATACGGTATTCCTCCGGGATGTCACGCCCATTATAATGCTCGGTCATGCTGCCGTATCCACGCCAGATATACCCGCCGTCTACAAACTCGCCGCCCTCGTTGATGGAAAAATCCCGTCCGTATGCCTCATAGTCGATATAGTTCACCAGATGGTCGGGGATTTCGGCATACCCAAGCTCCTCAATCAGATAGCGGCCCAAATCGTCATTGTCCGCTAAGTCGGGCAAATAATCATAGCAGTCGAGGTTTTGAGCGAGATTGATTAAGCCCTTCACACTCCCGCTGTTATCGCCGTAGACTGCCGCCGCCTCAAACTTTTCAAGCTCTCCATCGTCCATGTCTGATATGAGGTGAGCGAGGTAATTCAGCTCGTCAATGCTCTCATGCTCGCCCAAGTTCTGCATACCCGCAAGATTGGTTTCATAATCGGTGATGAAGATTTCTTCATACTGCCGCCCGTCCACATGGATGCGCTTCAAAAGCGCCTGTACATCCTCGGTGGTGGCGGGGAGCTTCAAATATTCCCCGTCCAAATGCCCCTCGTTGTACCGCCCAAGATTGGTGATATATGCCTCAATGATGGCGCTCATTCCGGCACCACATTCTTGCCCTGCTCCTTGACAGTCAAGATGCCGTCAAGGGTGGTGGATGTGATGCCCAGCCGTCGGGCCACGGCGATGTCGTTTTTCACATCCTCGCTGATGTCATGGCCGCATACCACCAGAACATGGGAACGGCGCAGCAGGTCACGGCCCATGTCGATGCCGCTCTTGTGTTCCTCCGGGATGGCATCGTTGAGAAAAAGGGGAAGATAGAGCCGAGGGCAGATGGGCGAGAAGCCCGCCTCATACACAGCCCGACAGTGCTTGACCGCTTGGGTGGTGTCCTTCTGATTGTCGCCGCTCCATGCGGCGGTGATATATGCCAATGGCCGTTTCATACTGATTCCTCCGTTTACCGCCCGGCCCGCCGGGATGCAGGGCTTCCTTCGAGCGGCTTATCATAGGCTGCTGGCAGGGCATGGCCAGATGGATGCCCGCCAGATATTTCATGCAGCATTGCGGAAAGCGATGGGGCCTGTGTCTTAACTGCCCATCTGCTTGCAATGCGCATTTTTATTGGCCGCTATGGAGAGACAGCTACTTTTCCAGCGTTGCCTTTTTCTCCGGGGGTGCAAGCTCTTTCTGCTTGCCCGCCCACTCATCCAGCAGGGCGAGAATCTGGTTTTTCATATCACGAGGGGTTTTCTCCTTGCCGAAGTATTTCCCCAATTCCTCCGTAGAAATAATCACTTTGTCTACCTCCTTTTTCTGTTCGCACAAAATACCGTCAACAATATCACCGTTGAGCTGGCCCTTCTGGTCGAGTTCACGCAATCGCTGGGCCTGCGAGAGCGAGGGCGAGGATTGCTGGCCCTCAATGGAAACTGCAATCAGATTTTGATTCTTGGGCTTGATATACGAAATCTCCACAGCGGGCGTGAAGGACAGCTTCTTTTCGTCCACCGCTTTTAACAGGTCGGGGGCAAGCATGGTCAGTCGGACATACCGCTGCACCTGCTTGGCGTTCATATTGTTGCGCTCACCGACAATATCGACAGAGCGTTGCCCGGCATCCTTCTGGACATTTTGTCCAGAGCTATCACGCACCCCCTGATGCTTGATGGCCTCCACCTGCATTTTGAGGGATACGGCCTTTTCGCTGGGCAGTATCTCGCTGCGCTGGCGAAGGTTATCGTCTGTCATGGCCAAAATGGCTTCATCATCGGTCATATTGCGAACAATGCAGGGGATGTTGGTATACCCGGCAAGCTCGCTGGCTTTATGCCGCCTGTGGCCGGCCACAATTTCAAAGCCGCCGTCCTCACGGGGCCGTACAAGGGCGGGCTGATTGACGCCGCCCGACTTCACGCTCTCAACCAGAGAGCGCATTTCGGCATCGTCTCGGACACCGAAGGGGTGGTCTTTGAATGCGTGAAGCTCGGCCAGATTGATGTATACAATCTGCTCTTGCTCATTGGCACGAGGGGCCTCACGGGGCGGCTCCGGCTCTGCCGGGGTAATCGGCTGTTCAGCGGCGGGAGCGTCGTTCTTTCCGCTGCCCGCCATCCGGGGGCTGCGAGGCACCTTTTCCTTCTTGGGCTTTTCGGCTGCCGGGGGCTTGGCCGCCTTATCCTTCGGCGCAGTCTTTTTGGCCGAACGTGACGGCTTGATGGAATCTGCTTTAGCATCCAATTCCTTCAACAAAGCCTCTTGCTTTTTGCGGAGAGCATCATCGTCACCGCCCTCATGGGCCACTTTCGCCAGTTCCTCGGCGCTCATGTCGGGCGGAATCTTATCCTCAACCTGCGGCCCGGCTGTGTCGGGCATGGGAATTACATTGTCCGGCGCTTTTTCGTCTGGCTGGATAGCTGTGTCATCCGGCACATTTTTTTCGTCTTTTGCCATGTGGTTTACCTCCTGTTGATATGATGGCATGAAAAAAAGCCTTGCTGCCGCAAGGCTTATGGCGTAGATAATACTCCCCCCTCGATATTTTTTCTATCATAAACGCACAAGCACCGCTCCTTGTCCTCATGGGCGGTACTCGTTGTCCGTTTTTCTCCTTGACTTGCGTGCTTGCATCCAGTATCATTAAAGGCAAGTAAATAGTAGTTTTTATCTGCATTTGAGGATACACTCGTGGTGTGGTTTTTGCAAGTGTCGAGATGTAACACATCAACCTATTATCATTGATGTGTTATTGTCGCCGCTTGTATTGGGAGAGCGCTTGACTGGCAGTCAAGAGGTCAGCGGTTCGATCCCGCTATTCTCCACCAAGCCACATTCGAGAGGAATCTGCGGATTCCTCTCGATTTGGTATATGCCGAAAAAATGAAAAAAAGGGGTGCCATTATGCCGGAGAAAAAAATTACCGCCTCGTTCGAGGTGCGCCTCGAGCAGGTCGAGGGGTCCGTGACCGTCACCAGCGGCGGCAAGGCCGCCGGCATCACCGGCCGCATGAAGCTCTACGGCGGCCACGCCGTGGCCACCGGGGCCCGGGCCAAGGCCTACCTCAGCGTGGACGAGTCCCGGGTGATTACTCTGGGCGAAAACGCCGAGATGACCGTCAAGGCGGCCGCCGATGGCAAAAAGCTCGATGTCGAGGTGACGAAGGGCGATGCCCAGTTCGGCGCCGTCGGCTCGCTTAAAAAGGACGAGAAGGGCAACATCAAGATTTCCACCATGGTGACCGGGATTAGAGGATAGCTGAAAAGCCGCTGTTTCAAGAGAAACGGCGGCTTTTTTGTGGGGTGGGGGATGCCCTTCGCAGGGCGTGACGACCTCGGCACGCCGTGTTCTTGCCCTTCGTAGGGGTGTCTTCAAAATCGGTCAACCGCCTTGTTGCTCCAACGACAGGGCGGCTTTGTCATCATGCAAGTAATTGCTTATTATTACACCTCAAACTCATATGCAACCAATGGGGCTTCGGCTTTTGCTATCTCAATTAAACGCCCTTCTTTATTTATAAACCTATCCCAAAATCTACGAGCTTCATTGTCATTCTCAATGACTTCAATATAGTATCTTCCCGGAAATTCTTTGAATAACAGTCTGCACGCACTACTTGCAATTCCTTTATTGCGATAATTATTCGGCACAAATATATCGACAATCCCATAGTCGCAGCCTTGTTTTACAAGCGGGGAAAAGGCGAAAACAACAAAGCCCGCAAGCTTATCATTGCAGCGTATTAAATACGACTGCGCCTTGTCTTTTGATACATTTAGAACAACAAGAGTATTAGCCTTATCATAATACCCTTCTTCATCAATGACACAGTATAATTCGGGCAAGAAAGCGGCTCTGTTATGATGAAATAAATTGAAAAGATTTATGAACGCTGTCTTGTTGGAATCGTCAACTTTCTCTAACTGTACTTTTTCCATAATGTCTACACCTCAGCTTTTAATGCTTATACAATCAAGCACCAAAAAGCCGTCACAATGGGATTTGTGGCGGTTTTTTTGCTTTGTCTCTTTCCTGTCAAAAAAGTTCCTCTTGACAACACGCCCTACGGGCGTGCCACCTTGGTTTGCCGCGCCTGCACAAGTAATTCGCCCTGCGCGGCTGCTCCGCCCTCTTTCTACATCAGCGGTGCAAATATCCCCAAAAAGCTGTACACCAGCCGCTTGAGCGGATTGCGCACCGTGTAATCGGCGGCGTCCAGCCTTCGGCACTGCTTGAGGGTTTGCTGGAAGTCGGCTTCGATTTCGGCCACGGTGGGGGTGTCCAGCATCCAGCAGGCGCACTCGAAGTGCAGGTACAGGCTGCGATAATCCAGGTTGATGGTGCCCACGATGGCCTCCCGGTCGTCCCACACGAAGCTCTTGGCGTGGACGAAGCCCGGGCTGTAGGCGTAGAGCGCGACGCCCCCCGCCGCCAGGTCGCGATAGTAATTCTTGGCCACGGCGTGGGCATACCAGTGGTCGGGCCGGGAGGGCAAAATGAGCTTGACATCAACGCCGCTCTTGGCCGCCCCAATCATGGCGTCCACCATGCTCTGCTCCAGGATGAGGTAGGGCGTCATGATGTGCAAATACCGGGCCGCACCGTTGATGGCGTGCATGTACATATACTCGCCCACTTTTTCCTCGTCCATGGGGCTGTCGGCGTAGGGCATGACAAGGCCGCGGGCCCCGATGTCGGGCAGAGCGGGCGGCTTGAGCGCCACGCAGTCGGTGGGCGTTGCCTCGGTGAGATCCCACAGGCCGAGGAACATCAGGGTAAAGGCCCAGGCGGCCTCGCCCCGGACGCGGACGGCGGTGTCCTTCCAGTGGCCGAAGGGGCTCCCCACATTGATATACTCATCGGCCAGGTTGACGCCGCCGCAGAAGGCGGTGTGGCCGTCGACCACGACGATTTTCCGGTGGTCGCGGTGGTTCTGGATGGTGCTGAGCACCGGGGTGAAGGGGCTGAACACCTTGACCTTGAGCCCCAGCTTCCGCAGGCGGTGGGGGTAGCGCATGGGCAGATGGGTCAGGCACCCGACACCGTCGTACATGAGGCGCACCTCGACGCCCTCGGCGGCCTTTTTGGCCAGCAAATCCTTGACCTCGCGCCAAAAAACGCCGTCCTTAATGATGAAAAACTCCAGGAAAACATAGCACTGAGCGCCCTCGATGGCGGCCAGCATGGCCGACTTCATGTCCTCGCCCAGGGGGTAATATTCGGTCTCGGTCCGGCCGAAGGCCACGCCGCCGCCGCGGGCCGACATATAGTGCAGCATCCGAGCGCGCTGAGGGTCGGGGGGCTCCGGCATGGGGGCGTGGTCGGCGGGCAGAAAGGCCTTGAGGCGGCTGCTTACCGCCTCCAAACGGTCATTCATCCGGCGGGGATGGCGCTGGCCGTAGACGATGAGATAGAAGCTGACGCCCAGCAGCGGCACGGCCAAAATGCACACCACCCAGGCCAGCTTGGAGGCCGGCGAGCCGGTGCGGTTGACGATGTGCAAAGTGGTCAGCAGACTGAGCACCACGAAAACCGTGTAGAAATAGGGGAAATATTGATTGAGCCGCAGGGCGAGCACCACCAGAAGGCCAATCTGCGCCAGCAACAGCAGCGCAACAATGACCATCTGGCTGAACAGCCCGCGAATGAGGCGGTAGAGCAGCTGGAGCAGGAACATGGCGTCATCTCCTAAAACCGGGAGGGGCCTACTTTTCGTTGGCCTCATCCGCAAAGGCGAACATCCGCGGCGGGATGTGGCAATAGCCGCCGGGGTTTTTCTTGAGGTACTTCTGGTGGTACGCCTCGGCGGCCCGGTAATTCTCAAGGGGCAGCAGTTGGACGGCAATCGGCCCCGGTGCGGTGAGGGCCAGGGTATCGAGGGCAGCCCGAGCCGTCAGGCCGTCGGCCTCGTCCGGATAGTAGATGCCGGTGCGGTACTGCTCTCCCGTGTCATGGCCCTGACGGTTGACGGCGCAGGGGTCGATGGACTCGAAGTAGATTTCCAGCAGCCGCATGAGAGGCAAAACGCCGGGGTCGTAGATCACCCGCACCGTCTCGGCATAGCCGGTCTTGCCGGTGCACACCTGCTCGTAGGTGGGATTCTCGGTGGTGCCGTTGGCGTAGCCCACATCGGTGGCCACCACGCCGCGGATGCGGGAGAGATATTCCTCGGCCCCCCAAAAGCAGCCGCCCGCCAGAAAAATCTCGCGGCAGCCGTGGGGGATGTCGGTGATGCGTTCGATGGTGTTAAGGCTTGGCATGGTAGGTGCTCCTTTAACATAAATTAGGGGGTGGGAGTGATTAGGTTTGCCCGGCGCTTGCGCGCCTTATTTGATGCTATGGCCCTGCGCCGCCTTCATTCCAATCTCATATAGTGTATCCTCAGCTGCTCGCCCTCATACACCACCTCGGCCTCATCCACCATCATGCCCACCAAGGTCAGCTCGGAGTCGCTTTCAATCTCGCCCGATAAGCCCCAGTAGCTCTGTTCAATCTCCTGCATCCGGGGGCGGGAGAGCTCGTCGCGCAGCTCGCTCAGGCTGTCCTCAAACAGCCCGGGCACGGTGCAGCGGATGGTGCAGTGGCACTCGGGGCCCTGATGCTTCATGTCCACATGATAATCCAGGGCGCCCAGCTTGTGGCAATAGGTGAGCAAATCTGCCGTGATGCGCAGGGTTTTTTCAAAGGTGTGCTTCATGATCTCTACTCCTTGATTTTCTTCAGCGAGACGATGACGGGCACCAGCAGCATGGCCACAAAGCCGGCCGCCAGGCCGTTGTTGTAGAGGTTGAGGCCATTGCTCATGTACCCGGTGTGGTTCACCAGGCTGACATGGACAAAGCCGGTGACGATGCCCCAAAAGACACCGAACTGCCCGGCCACCGGGGCCAGGCCGGCCGAGAAGAGCACAGCCAGGGCGTTGCCCGGCGCGGCGGTGTCCAGGACATTGACCCAGGTGGCCAGCACGGCGCCGGCCATAATGGGCAACACGTTGCGCACATGGTTGCCAAAGCAGCCGAAGGCGATGATGGTGAGAATGCCTCCCATGACGGGCCCGTTGATGTTGATGCCCAGCAGCAGGGCGATGGTCGTCGTCACGATGCCCAGAAGCCCCATGTTGATGTAGCTGGTCTGGCCGTAGAGGGTATAGTAATCAGACACCAGGCGGCCCGACGAGCGCAAAATCCGCTTGAGGCCGTAAATGTGGTCGCGCTCCCGCCCCAGCCACAGCCCGGCCAGGATGAGCAGCACACTGATGGCGTAAAGCAGTCCGGCCATCTGCGCATCGTACCCGCCGCCCCAGAGGGAGGCCGTCTCGATGGTGATGCCGCCGGCCTTGAGGCCGGCCACGATAAACATGGCCATGATGCCGCCGGCAAAGCCCATGTTGTAGAGGTTGTAGCCGTCGTGGACGCGCACGGTGAAGGCCGACACGATGGGGAAGAGGAAGCCGGCCAGCAATCCCAGCAGCACGCCCAGCCCCAGGCCGACCCACAGATGCAGCGGGTCGAAGCCGAAGGCGAGCTCGGACACCACGGGGCTCAGGGTCGCCACCGTCAGGGCGGCCAGGGAATAGTTGATGAAGGGCTCCTTCTGCACCTTGGCATAGAGCCACACGCCGGCGGTCAGAGGCAGCATGTTGAAGACATTCTTGCCAAAAAAGCCGAAGCCGACTGTCATCCACAGGGCCATGATGGTGGCCCCGTTGGGCTTGACGCCCGAGAAAAAGAGCAGCGCCAGGGCAAAGCCGCCGGCCAGGGCGCCGTTCATAAGCATGGCCCCCGGCCCGCCCACCAACAGATAGTCGGTGACCAGCAGGCTGCGTGAGGCAATGATGGCCTGGAGGCCGTCCCACACCTCGAAGGGATTGCTCAGCACGTAGGCGTAGCCCGCGATGCCGATGAGGAAGAGGGTGAACAGCCGGTATTCGGGGAAGAAGTGGCGGCGGGTCGCCGGTCGGCGCGCCGTGCCGTCGTTGGCAGAATCCATCGGTCACAACCTTTGCATTAGGATGGGGATATTATGCCATAACCACCGCGAAGCGTGGTGGTTATGGCACAGCTTAACGAAACAGGCTACAATGACTACGTAGTAGTCATTGTAGCATAAAAGGGCGGAAAGGCCAAGAAAATCTTGGGCGGGCCCCTCGCAGGGGCTTGCAATTTGCCCCAAAAGGGTGCCAATGGCCGCCCGCCCCCCACATCAAAAAACCACCCCTTCCGGGATGGTTTTTCAGCTGATTCTCAAATCGGCGCCGGCCATTTCCTTCTTGGGCGGGCTGCCGTTGTGGTCGACGATGTACCGGGTGCACGCGTCGGGGGAGAGGGGCGGGGTGAACACATAGCCCTGCACCACGTTGCAGCCAATCTCTCGCAGGAGGTCGAGCTGGGCCTGCTCCTCCACGAACTCGACGACGGTCTCCATGTTGAGGTCCTTGCACATGGCTTCAACGGTGCGAATCATGGCCACCGAGGTCGAGCTTTTGAGGATGTCCTGGGACAGCGCCCGGTCAATTTTCAGGGTGTCCAAATCAAACTGCTTGATGTAGTTGAGGGACGAGTGCCCCATGCCAAAATCGTCCATGGCCAGGCGGATGCCGGCCCGGCGCAGCTTGGGCAGATGGCCGAAAATCATGGCCTCCTCGCCCAGAGCCATGCTCTCGGTGATCTCAATCTCGAACATATGGGGGTTGACATGGTGCTTTTCCACCAGAGCCAGAACCTCGTCGGCAAACTGTGGGTCGGTGAGCTGGCTCAGGCTGACATTGACGCCCACCCGCAGGCTCTCAAAGCCCATGTGCTCCCACTGGGCCGTCTGGATGAGGGCCTGCTCGATGACCCACATGCCAATCTCGCGGATATCGCCCGTCTCCTCGGCCACCTCGATGAACTCGGCGGGGGAGACGTGGCCCAGCTCGGCGCTCGTCCACCGCATGAGGGTCTCGGCGCCGACCACCTGATTGTTGCGCAGGTCGACCTGGGGATGGAAGACGACGAAGAGCTCGCCGTTTGAGAGGGCGGTGTGCAGGCACTGCTCCAGCTTGAGGTAGCGGCTCATGCTCATGCCCATGGATTCCTCGTAGCAGTGGTAGAGCCGTCCGCCCACCTTGGTGGTGTGCAGCTGGGCCATCTTGGCCATGGAGATGAGCATATCGGCCGAGCTGGCGTGCTGGGGGCAGAAGGCGGCGCCGCACCGCAGGCGGATGGTCAGGCTGATGTTGCCCACGGTGATGGGGGTGCTGAAGAGGGAGGTCAAGCGGTCAATGACCCGGAGGGTGTTTTGGTCGGTGCCGCCGGCGTTGTTCTCGAAGCGGAAGAAAAGGTAGAACTCGTCCTCGGAAAACCGGCTGATGGCGTCGTACTTACGCAGCATCCGCTGCATCCGCAGGCCGACCTCCCGGCGCAGGGCATCGCCGAAGTCGCCGCCGTACATATGGCAATAGTCGGTGAAGTTGATGATGGATACGCACAGCACGGTGCCCGACTGGGGCATGCTGCCGCACAGCTCAATCTCCTGGGCTAAAAGCCGGGTGAAGAACTGGCGGCTCATGAGCCCGGTGGCGCTGTCGTAGTTTTCCAGGTAGCGGATGCGCTCCTCGGCCTTGTAGAGGGCGGTCTCGTCCTGCATGAGCAGCATGGAGCCTTTTGCCTCGCCCGAACGGGCCTCCAGGGTGTTGCCCGAAACCCGGTAATAGCGCTGGCCGCGCTCGGGATGGTCGAAGGTTTGCACAAAGCGGGTGTTGTAGCCCGTGCTGCCCGACGCCGTCTGCCAGGCGGCGATGTAGCTGCTGGCCGTGCGCAGGGCCTCGGGGCCGGGGGTGAGGGCCAGCATCCGCAAGGCGGCGCTGTTGAGATCGACCACCTCGCGGCGGCTGTTCATCAGCACGATGCCGGCCTGAATGCTCTCGAACAGCTTGCGGCGGGAGATGGGCAGCTCGGAGAAAAAGGCGCTTTTGTTCATCAGCACCAGCATGAGGGCCGACACGATGAAGCCGATTGGTGTAAAGTCATAGACGGTGAGGCGCAGCAGATAGATGGCATTGAGCAGCAGCGGTGTGCCGGCGCCCAGGGTGGTCATGGCCACGTGCATGAGGGTGACCTTGCCCTGAAGGCAGCGCACCCACATACTGAGCACGGCCAGCAGCAGGGCGCTGTAGATGAGGGCGGCCGGCACCTTAAAAAGCGGGCCGTAGGTGGGCATGAGGTAAACTCTGCCCTCGATGGCAAGCTCCTGTATGCTGGTGTAAAAAAGATTGCCCGGATTAATCCAGTTGGCCAGCACATAGAAGGCGGAGAGGAGATAAAAGCCCACCACATAGGGGTTGCTGTTCTGGCGCCGGTGGGTCGTATGCTCGAGGATGAACCGCGTCCACGAGGCCGGGACGAAGGCGATGCCGATGTAGCTGGCACCCAGGGCAATGCGCTTGAGCAAAAAGTCGGAGAACACCATCTCGGCCCCGGCGGCGGCGGCCCAAATGCCCATGAAAACCAGCAGGCCGACCACGCTGCCTGCCGCCGTGGTGCGCAAAAAGCGGTAGACATAAAAAGCAAAGCCAAAACAAAAAGCGCCAATGAGCCACAGAATGATGATCAGGCTGGTCATCGTCATGGGGGCATCAGCTCCTCTCTCGGCCTGGGGGATGTTAATTTTTTCACACTTTATGCTCCTACGTATATTATACAGGGTTTTGGCGATTTGTCACGATATTTTCAGAAGAATTGAAATATATGGGTTACTTTTTTGTGATGGCAAAAAAATTACTGTCATTTCAGTCAAAGAGTGTCATCTTTGGCGCGGTAGGCCGGCATCGCCGAAAAAAGCGGGAAATACCACGAAATGCAGTTGTTTTGGGGTAAAAACCTCACGTTGACAAGGCCTCGCTTTCGCGGTATGCTTAGAGGTAGAGAGCGCTGTGCGCAGGCGCGGGTTTTTATCCATGGCCCCACACAAATATAGGGTAAGAATACAGCGTATGGGGCAAAAGGCCGCGAAATTGAGCGATTCCGCACAATATATTTCCGTTTGATTGAAATTTTATGCATTCAAAAAATATGGAGGAGGGTCATGCAGATGTCTGTCATCACCATTAAAAACGGCACTGTTGTCGACGGAACAGGGGCGGAACGCCGCCTGAGCGATGTTCGGGTGGAGGGAGGTAAAATCACCCGCATTGCGCCCAATCTGCCGGCCGAGGGCACGGTCATCGACGCCGCGGGCCTCATTGTGTCGCCCGGGTTCATCGACGGCCACACCCACAGCGACGGCAGCATTTTCGGCGGCACCGACAGCTACAACCATCTCGAGCAGGGCACCACGACCCAAATCGCCGGCCAGTGCGGCACCTCGCCGGCCCCCGGCTACGCGGGCGGCGTCGACGATATAGGCGTCACCGGGGAGGAGCGCAACACCATTGCCGAGGCCTGCCGCAAACCCTCCGACCTCATGGCCTATGGCGACACGGTGAATCTCGGCTGCAACATGGCCTTCTATGTGGGCCACGGCGCCCTGCGGGGCCACGCCATGGGCTTCAGCGACGCCAAGCCGACTGAGGCCGAGATGGCCGACATGAAGGCCATGCTGGTCGACGCCATGGAGGCCGGCTACCTGGGCTTTTCCTCGGGCCTTGTCTACGCGCCGTCGGTCTACGGCGACACCGATGAGCTTGGCGAGCTGGCCGCCGCCATGGCCCCCTACGGCGGGGTGTACACCTCCCACATAAGAGGCGAGGGCGACACGGTGGAGCAGGCGGTGGCCGAGGCCATCGCTGTGGCCGAAAAGGGCGGCGTGTCCCTGGTCATCTCCCACCTCAAGGTGTGCCAGGCCAAAAACGCCGGCAAATCGGCCGTCATCCTCAAGATGCTGGAGGATTTGAACGCCCGGGGCATCCGGGCCCACGCCGACCAGTATCCCTTCCCCGCGGGCTCGGCGCCGCTCAATGCCCAGATTCCGCCCCAATTCATCATCGGCGGCATCGGGGCCCTCCTCGAGCGTCTGCGCAGCCCCGAGCAGCGGGCCCTGATGGAGAAGGCCATCTTTGAGGATCACGAGACCTTCGAGAGCTCGATTTACGCCGCCGGCTGGGAGGGCGTGCTCATCGCGGGCAGCCCCAAAAAGCCCGAGTATGTGGGCAAGCGCGTCAGCGAAATCGCCGCCGAGCTGGGCAAGACGCCCATGGACGCCTACGCCGATTTGCTCCTCGAGAACGAGGGCGCCGGCCAGGGCATCTATTTCTCCCAGGTGGAGAGCGACATGATGGCCATTATGGCCCACCCCCTCATCACCACCGGCTCCGACTGGTCGGACATCGCGCCCCGGCAAGACCCCGAGCGCGAGGCCGGCGGCCATCCCCGCGGCCTCGGCACCATGACCCGTAAGCTCGAGCTGTGCCGCGAGCAGGGCATCCGCACCCTGGAGGACTGCATCCGCAGCATGACCGGCCTGACGGCGCACAGCGTCGGCCTTGCCAATCAGGGCATCCTGGCCGAAGGGCGGGACGCCAACATCACCATCTTTGACTGGGATAACGTGCGCTGCCACGCCGATTTCCTCCACCCCTTCCGCCGCAATGACGGCATCCACTGGGTGCTGGTGAACGGCCAGATTGCCGTCAAGGACGGCAAGACCACCGGCGTCCACGCCGGAAGGATGCTGCGCAGAGGCGAGTAGGGGCGGCCTTTTGGGTATCGGTCTCGTAGGGAACGACCCCTGTGTCGTTCCGGCCCTTGACCTTGTAGGGCGCGCCGACCCCGGCGCGCCGCCAGCCTTGTACAAGCCGTCACACAACAACAAACCCTCTGCCATACGGCAGAGGGTTTGTTGTTGTCGCGGCGATTTACGGGAGCGCGACCTCGTAATCTTTGTCGGCATCCACCCTGATTTTCCAGCCCTCGCTGTCGCCAAAGAGCTCGGCGGCTACCTCAAACACCAGATTATCATTTACCGTGATGCCGGGGTTCAGGTCGCTGAACGTTTTTTTGTCGGGGTTTCTTTCAAGGGCATAGTAGAAGCTTGCGTTGAGGTCGGAGGCATACTTCACGCCGCTGGGGTCAATCAAATAAAAGGAAGGCGTTTTGAAGGCGCTGATGGGCTCGCCGGAAATGTTCTTGTAAGAGACATCCAGGGTGACATAGATGCCGCCCTCGGCTGGGGTGGCGGTAAGGTATTGACCACCTATGCCCACCTCGTCAACGAGGCCGACAGCGTCGACCGTGATTTCAAAGCTCTTGGTCGTGATGCGCTCACCAATGGTAAAGGCAGTCTTGGGCGGCTGCGTGGTAGGCGTGGCGGCAGGGCGTGCCGTCGTGGTCGCGGGCGTGCCGTTAAGGGCGATACGGACAGCGATGAAGATGGCTAGGAGAACCACCGTGAGGAGTAGAGCTCCTAGCTGCCTGTAGACCAGCGTGGTGTTTCGGGCACCGCAGTGCGGGCACATCTTCGCGCTGGCCGCGATGTCGGCCCCGCAGGTCTTGCATTGGATCAACTTGCTTGCCATGGTCAACACCTCCTCATGCTATCATTATACATGATATGCCTCAAATGTCAACTAAATACATCTCTTTTTAAAACTAAATGTACTTCACTTATGCATAGTACAATGGTTGTGATGAGGATGGTGAATATGGATATTCTGGGACGGATAACCGAGCTGCGCGAGGCGCGGGGGTGGAGTGTGTATCGGCTGGCCAAGGAGGCCGGGATATCGCAGTCGACCATCACCAATTTGTACAAGCGCGAGAACGCTCCAACGGTTTCGACCTTGGAGGCCCTTTGCAGCGCCCTTGGGCTTTCGATGGCGCAGTTTTTTGGTGGGTTGGACGAAAACCAGCAGCTCACCGTTGACCAGCGTGATTTGCTCAATCAGTGGGTGCGGCTGCCGAATCGGCACAAGGAAAAGGTGATGGGCTATATCCTTGGCCTACTGGAACAGTAGGGGCCGCCCTTGCCGAAATCCCTCCCGCCCCGCCCCACACACAACAACAAACCCTCTGCCACACGGCAGAGGGTTTGTCCATTCACAGTGCTACTCCGAAATCGTGGCCGTTTGGTTGTCCCAGCCGCTCAGCTCGATGCGGCCGCTCACCGTCTCGCAGTGGATGACCCAATTGGGGTCAACCTGGCCGCCCTGCAGCCGGTTGCGCACCGCGCCGGCCAGGCTCTCGGCCCGAAAATCGGGTATCTGCCAGCCGGTGGGCACGGCCATCAAGATGTTGCCGCTGACGCTCTCGGCCACAAGGGGGGTGACCCACATCAGCAGGGTCATGTCGCCCGATACGGTTACGGCCCGGATGCTTTCACCGTGGCCGAGGAGCAGCGCGCGGATGCCGCCGCTTACCGATTGAAGCTTGGCCATGCTCTCGCGCAGATGGTGCTCCACCATAATCTCGCCGCTCACCGTGGAGAGGCTGAGATCCCGGATGTCGATGCCGCTCTCGCCCTCGGCATCCAGGCGGATGTTGCCGGCCACCGTCTCGATGCGCAGCTGCTCATACTGCCCGGCGGGCAGCTCGAGGGTGATGAGGGGCTTGAAATCGGCGTTCATGCTCACCGGAATGCCGTGGTCGTCATACTGGACGCGCAAGCGGCCCTTCTCAAAGGTAATCGTGACGTCGTGGGCCTTGGGGATGCTGCCGGCGGTGAACATAGAAACCGTGCTGCCGGTGACGGGGCGCACGAAAACGCCCAGCTGATAGTTGCCGATAATCTCGATGTCGGTACAGTCCAGATAGTTGCCCTGGCTGACCAGCGACTTGAGGCCCTCCAAGCCCACCGTTTGGATGCCGGTGCCCTCATCCAGCCGCTGGGCGAGGCCGACCAGCTCCTCCAAAGCCGCAACGGCGGCGCTCCACGAGGGCGCGGCCGGGGCGGGCGGTGCCGGGGGCGGCTCGGGCACAGGCGCGGTCCACTGGCCCAGCTGGAAGCCCAGGATGACCAAAGCGAGCACCAGCACCCCGGCGCCGGCCAGAAAGAGCTTGAGATGCCGGCGATACCACAGCACGCCGGGTGGGGCCGGGGGCGCCCAGTCCTCCAGATAGGCCTGGGCCACCGCCTCGGGCATCCCGAGGCCGCTGGCGATGGCGCCGTCGCTCAAGCCGTTTTCGCGGCCATCGCGGAAATGCTGGCGATAGTCTTGCAAAATGCCCTCGCGCTCCTTGAACTCGAGGCCCTGAAGGGCCACGGCCAGGCGATGGATGTATTGGCTTTCATTCATGAGATAAAACCTCCTGTCCGATGGGCGTGGGTTCGGTTTGGCGCAGCAGGCCGTCGATGGCCGCTGAAAAGGTGCGCCACTGGGCGCTGAGGGCGGCAAAGCTACGCCGGCCCTCGGGGGTGATGCGGTAATATTTCCGGGGCGGGCCGGCGGTTGACTCGGCCCAGTAGGTGGTGACCAGGCCGCCCTCCTGCATCCGCTTGAGCAGGGGATAGGCCGTGCCCTCCGACATGTCAATCTCCCGTGGGATGGCCTGCACCAGCTCGAAGCCGTAGTAATCCCGCCCGCACAGCAGACACAGGACGCACAGCTCGAGAGAGCCCTTCTTCAGCTGGGTGTTCACAGCGGCCTCACCTCCTTGGGGTGTTATTGAGAGTAGTATAACACACGCTACCTTGTAATGCAAGGGTGCGGGGAAGAATATTTGCCGCCCTTCTGTAGGGCGCGGGCGGTGCCGGGCCCTAAAACCTCCGGCGGAGCAAAAATGCAGCAGCGTTAGCTGCGACCGCATTTTTTGCGGAGCGCCGCACACACCTCCCGGCGTGCGCGGCGACGTTCGCCTCGCGGAAGCGAGGGGGTCGCATTCAGTAGGGTCGAATCCGTACACAAGGGTACGGCCAATAAAAGATAGGCACCGGGCCATGAAAAAAGCTTCCTCTACCCCACCTCAGGGGGTTCCAAGGGGTCGCTCTCGACCCCTTGGCGATTTTTCCCTTCTTTTCATCGTTGAAAAGAAGGGGCCTGTCCGGCCTGAGGACGGAGCTGGAACAATTTGCATAGCCATCGGGAAAAGGCAAGGGCCGGGGCGTCCGGGAGGACGCCCCCTAGGGAGTGTCTTCAAACCGTCAACACGCCCAAATGGCGGCTATTTTTCCGCCCAGCTGCGTTAAATTTTATCGCCATAA
>JGI994J12354_10002669_pt1 | contig 17127 bp, 19 predicted proteins | sample IntmicLarv3ML3BL_FD_12354 | JGI IMG/M metagenome (IMG submission 12354) | reverse complement strand
GGATGTATTAGCTCCAAGGTGGCTTCAGCGTCAGCCAGCGTATATAGCGGCTCCACCGGCGGCCGCCCTGCGCGTTTGCCTTTTTGGTTTTCCCAGGCTGCGTCCGATTCCTGAATGTGGGCAGAGTCCCGCAGCATGATACCCAACAACCGTGCAGTGAGGCGGGTGCAGATGATGGGGCCGCGAAAGCCCTCGCGCACCAACAGAGGCAGGCGACCGCTGTGGTCGATGTGAGCGTGGGTGGCGATTGCATAGTCAATCTCGCCGGCGTTGAAGGGGAAGGCAGCATTGTTGAATTCGTCCCGCCCTTGCTGCAGGCCGCAGTCGATGAGCAGACGGTTGCCATTGACTTCGATACCGTGGCAACTGCCGGTGACTGCCCGTGCAGCACCATAAAAACTTAGTTTCATGAAAACAGCTCCTTTTGGAAACAGTTGGGGAAGCTAGCTTCAGTATATAACATTTTTTGCTTTTTGCCTATCCCGAAAATGCTACGGACGAAAAATTTTCTCGTGAAGATAAACAAGTAAGCCTCCATAAGAGGGGAGCTGGATGCGATGCTGGGCGAGCTGCTCCACTGCCTCGCTCCAGTCAGCGAGGGAGAAGCGACTGGTGGGCAGCAAATGAGCGAGCGTGTAGAGCAGCAACCAGTTGGGCGGACAGTTTAAAGTGGCGCAGAGGGCGAGGACAGGATTTGTTTCCATTTGGTGCTCTCCTTTCTTTTCGCTTATAGTCTATGGTATATGAAGACACAGGGTGCGCACCTGCACAGAAAAATCCCATCGTCGGCAGAGTGAGCCAAGGAGGGGAGGAAGCAGAAGACGATGGAATTTTCTGGCATGTTTTCGGGCATACTGGGCATAGAGTTACAGTAAGGGGTTGATTTGAATGCAGGTGGCGAAACGAAAACAGGCTCTCAGCGAGCGAGAACGACTGCTGCTGGCGCTGCGGGATACCCGGTTGGAATTGGGGCGGGCGTACAGCGGGTTTAACTATGCGCAGGATTCGGACTTGATTTCCGCCTACATTTTTGAGATTAAGGCTATGCAGGCTCGATATTCCTATCTGCTCAAGCAAATTAAGGCGTTGGAATAGGAGGATTCGATGAAAACGGTTGGACGGTTTTTCGGGCAGAGTCTATTGGGACTGGGGGCTTTGCAAGGCCTGTCCCTGCTCGGGTTGGGCGTGGGCGTGAACATGATGAATGCGGCAGCGCTGGGGCTGCTGGGTCTGCCCGGACTCGGGCTGCTGCTTATGGGAGACGTGCTTATTGGTTGAGGCGATTCGCCCGCAAGGCAGATGGCGAAATATTTTTTGAGAGACAAAATGAAAAGCTCCTGCCCAACGGCAGGAGCTTTTTTTCAATTAAACGAGTGCATTGACCTTGCGAGTCATGCTGCTCTTTTTGCGAGAGGCGGTGTTCTTGTGCATCAGGCCCTTTGCAGCAGCCTTGTCCACGGCCTTCACAGCTGTAAGGTACACGGTAGAAGCCGCCGCCTTGTCGCCTTCGGCGATTACAGCGTCAAACTTCTTCAGGGTTGTCTTCAGCGCAGACTTGTTAGCCTTGTTCCGCTGAGTCTTGATTTCAGAAACCAACACACGCTTCTTGGCAGACTTGATATTCGGCAAATCATCCACCTCCTAAATCGCATTATTTGGGTCGAATTTAACAAATCCGATAGCCCTGCGCAGATATATATTGTACCAGCACTTGTAAAAAAAAGCAATAGTTTTTTCAAAATTTGTTTACACTATCTGTAAGAAAATTGAGAGAAAAACGAGGGAGGACTGGGGAAGATGTACCAAATTCGCACGGATCTGGCGGCAGAGGCTCATAAGCTCTGGCAGGAGCAAGGGTCTCGCACAGCGCAGGAGGCAGGGATAGGGGCCGAGGAAGCGGAGTTAGAGGGTTTTTCAGTAGAAAAAATCAGCATTTTGAATCAGGAAGGAGCCCAGAGGCTGAGTAAGCCGGAGGGAGAGTATGTAACGATTTATTTGACCGGCTTGCTGCGGCGGGAGAGCGACAGTTTTTCACGGGCGGTGCGGGCGCTGGCAACGGTGTTGGAATCCATGCTGCCGGAGGGGAACGGTGCAGTGCTGGTAGCAGGACTGGGCAATCGGGCTATCACGCCGGATGCAATTGGGCCGTTGGCGGTGGATTCGGTACTGGTGACCCGTCACCTGCGGGAGCAGTTGCCGGAACAGTTCGGAAGATTTCGGCCGGTGAGTGCAGTGGCCGCCGGCGTGCTGGGCACCACCGGCGTGGAGAGCGGAGAGCTGGTGCAGGCGGTGGCGGCTATGGTGGCACCGGAGGTGGTCATCGCCGTGGATGCGTTGGCAGGGCGGAGCATGGAACGGTTGTGCGCCACGGTGCAGATGACGGACACGGGGATTGTGCCGGGCAGCGGCGTGGGCAACCGGAGAGTGGGGCTGAGCCGGGAAACACTGGGCGTGCCGGTGATTGCCATCGGCGTGCCGACAGTGGTGGAGGCAGGGACACTGGCGCTAGATTTACTGCGGCAGGCAGGACAGGAGCCGAGCGAGCAACTGCTGGGCGGGGCGGAAGCCAGTCTCATCGTCACCCCCAAGGACATCGACCGCACAGTGGCGGAGCTGGGACGGCTCATTGGCTTTGCGATTAATCTGGCGCTGCATCCGTGGTTGAGCATGGGAGATTTGGAGATGATGGTGGGGTAGATTCGGCTGGCAAGCGGGAGTTCTCTTCGCATAGTGGGCTGAAAAATGACCAATTGACAGGTCGGAGCGGCAAAAATGAGCAAATCCCTCTTGTAAACCTATCAAACCTATAGTACTATAGGTTTGAGGTGATTTCAATGATGATGATTTCTACAAAGGGGCGCTATGCGTTGCGGGTGATGCTGGACTTGGCAGAAAATCAGAAAGACAATTATATTCCCCTGAAAGATATTGCGAAACGGCAAAGAATTTCTGAAAAATATTTGGAGACTATTTTGCCTGTATTAATCAGGAATAATTTTCTGGAAGGACTGCGGGGTAAGGGTGGTGGCTATCGACTCTTGCGCAAGCCGGAAACCTATACCATCGGCAGTATTCTCCGGCTTTTAGAGAGCGGTTTAGCGCCGGTGGCCTGCCTGGAAGGGGAAACAAACGACTGCGACAGAGCGGCGGAGTGCAAAACTCTGCCTATGTGGGAAAATCTTCATAAAATGATTAACGATTATTTTGAGGGCATCACGCTTGTTGACCTTTGCAAGGAACGGGAGCAGATGGACTTTGTGATATAATAACCTCACGAATCTCTATGTGGAGCAAAGCTCCAAAGAGCTTCGGAGAACATTAATGACTGATTTAGGCTCCGCCTTTGCGGCTGCCGCTGCTCATTCCGCTGGTGCGGAATGAAATCATAATATAATCCTCACTTTCTGGTGCAGCGCTTGCGATTGCGGCGAAAAAATGAAATTTGATGCCACGCTATCAGGAAATGTAGCGCATTTTGTGATGGAGTGGCATCATTTGTTCTTAAAAAAAGAGGGAAAAATATCCAATAAACCTATTGACATAGTAGGTAAATAGGTTTATAATGAATTTATCCTTGAGAGGAGGACTGGTGTATATGCATTGCGTGCTTATATTATCCAATGGCGGTTGTCGAATGTGATGCGGAAAAACAGCTTTTCCAACAAATAATCGACACAACTGTCAGGAGGATAATTTATTATGTCAAAGAGAACCTATCAATTTGAAACGCTGCAATTACATGTGGGGCAGGAGAGCCCTGATCCCGCAACAGATGCTCGCGCAGTGCCCATTTACGCCACCACATCTTATGTATTTAAGGACAGTGCACAAGCAGCGGGACGTTTCGGACTCACTGAACCGGGCAACATTTACACTCGTCTGATGAATCCGACTTCGGACGTTTTTGAAAAGCGTTTGGCTGCGCTGGAGGGCGGCGCTGCTGCTCTGGCCGTGGCATCAGGCTCTGCGGCCATTACCTATGCGGTGCAGAACATCGCCAGAGCCGGCGATCATATTGTTTCCGCCTCCAATCTCTACGGCGGAACCTATAACCTGTTTGCAAATACTCTGCCAGAACAGGGCATCGAAACTTCTTTTGCTGACCCCTTTGACCCGATTAATTTCGAAGCCGCCATTCAGGAAAATACCAAGCTGATTTTTGCCGAAACGCTGGGAAACCCCAACGCAGATGTGATTGACCTGCGGGCCATCGCCGACATTGCCCACAAGCACGGTATTCCATTTGTTGTAGACAGCACTTTTGCCACGCCTTATTTACTTCGCCCCATTGAGCACGGAGTTGACATTGTGGTGCATTCTGCCACCAAGTTTATCGGCGGCCATGGTACAGTGATGGGCGGTGCTATTGTGGATGCGGGCAACTTCGACTGGGCACAAAATGACAAATTCCCCGGTTTGTCTCAGCCCAATCCGTCCTATCACGGGGTAGTGTTTACCGAGGCTGTCGGCAATCTGGCCTATATCATTAAAATTCGCACCACTCTTTTGCGGGATCAGGGCGCAGCCATTTCGCCGTTCAATTCATTCTTACTGTTGCAAGGCTTGGAGACCTTATCCTTGCGGGTAGAGCGGCACGTAGAAAATGCGCTGAAGGTGGTGGACTTTCTGGAAAACCACCCGCAGGTGGAGAAGGTGAATCATCCCTCGCTGGCCAGCGGTCGAGCCAAGGAGCTCTATGATGGATACTTCCCCCAGGGCGCAGCGTCCATCTTCACCTTTGAGATTCAGGGCGGCGCAGCGGCGGCGCAGGCTTTTACGGAAAGTCTGGAGGTATTCTCTCTGCTGGCTAATGTAGCTGATGTGAAATCGCTGGTGATTCATCCGGCTTCCACCACCCACTCCCAGCTCTCCGAGCAGGAGTTGCGGGCCACGGGCATCAAGCCCAACACGGTGCGGCTGTCCATTGGCACGGAGCATATTGATGATATTATATACGATTTGGAACAGGGTTTCCGCACGGTTGCGCAAGGGCAGGCGTGAGTCGTATTCTGGTTGCCATGAGCGGCGGCGTTGATTCCAGCGTCGCCGCATGGCTGCTTCAAAATCAAGGCCACCATTGCACTGGCGCAACGCTTCACCTGTTTCACGGCGCATATGCAGGGGCGGAGCAGGAGAGCAGCTGCTGCTCCCGCTCTGACGTGGAAGATGCTCGCAGTGTGGCATTTCGGATGGGCATTCCCCACTATGTATTCAACTTTCAAGATGTGTTCAAACAGCAGGTTTTGGATCGCTTTGTTTCGGAATACGAACGGGGAGCAACGCCCAATCCCTGCCTGGACTGCAACCGTTTTGTTAAGTTCGACAAGCTGTTGCGCCGTGCCGAGGAACTTGGTATGGATGGGGTTGCCACAGGGCACTATGCTTGCATCGAGGAGGAGAATGGGCGATATCTGCTGAAAAAGGCGAAGGACAGCACAAAGGACCAAAGCTATGTGCTCTACGCCATGACCCAGAAACAGCTCGCACAGACTTGGTTTCCTCTGGGCGAGCTGACCAAGGCGCAGGTGCGTGGGCTCGCTCAACAGCAGAATTTTATCAATGCGACGAAGCGGGACAGTCAGGATATTTGCTTCGCTCCCGATGGCGACTATGCGGCGGCCATACAGCGGTTGAGCGGACGGAAATATCCGGCTGGGCATTTTATTGACAGCGAGGGGAAAATTTTAGGCACGCACAAGGGGATTATCCATTATACGATAGGGCAGCGCAGGGGGCTTGGGCTGTCTGCAAGCGAGCCTCAATATGTGCTTGAAAAGCGCAGAGCAGACAATGCCGTGGTTTTGGGGGGCGAGGGTAGTTTGCTGTGCAAAGCCTTTTGCGCTGTGGAATTTAACTGGATTATATGGGATGCACCGCCGATTGTCCTGCGGGCAAAGGCTCGCATTCGCTATCACCATATGGAGCAGTGGGCCACGGTGCGGGTCACTGGCGCTGAGTCGGTGGAAATAGAGTTTGACGAGCCTCAGCGGGCTGTTACGCCGGGTCAGGCGGTTGTGCTCTATATAGGAGACTGTGTGCTCGGAGGCGGCATCATTGAATTATTTTGAGAGGACGAAGTTTCATGTCTCATATTTTTACTTCCATGACTCAGCTCATTGGAAACACGCCACTTTTGGCGCTTAGAAGCAATCGTTGCAATTTGAACTTGCAGGCGACCATACTTGCAAAAGTAGAGTCATTTAATCCGGCAGGGAGCGTGAAGGACAGAATTGCTCATGCCATACTGGACGAGGCGCAAGACAAAGGCCTGCTGACTGCGGACAGCGTAATCATTGAGCCCACCAGCGGCAACACCGGCATTGGCCTGGCCGCCATTGCGGCGGCCAGGAGGCACCGCATCATCCTCACCATGCCGGAAACCATGAGCGCCGAGCGGCGGAATTTACTCAAAGCCTATGGCGCAGAACTTGTTTTAACTGACGGCGCAAAGGGCATGAAGGGGGCTATCGAAAAGGCGGAGGAGCTTGCCCGCAGCATCCCGGGAAGCTTTGTGCCCAGCCAGTTTAGCAATTCGGCGAATCCGGAGGTTCACTATCGTTCCACGGGCCCTGAGATATGGGGCGACACAGGCGGCAATGTGGATATTTTCGTGGCCGGTGTGGGTACTGGCGGCACCATCACCGGCGTGGGGCGCTACCTCAAGGAGCAGAAGCCGGACGTGAAAATTGTGGCGGTGGAGCCATCTCTCTCGCCAGTGCTTTCCGGAGGGAAGGCGGGCCCACATAAAATTCAGGGGATCGGTGCAGGTTTTGTCCCCGATGTTTTAGAGACAACAATCTACGACGAAATCATCACTGTAACCAACGAGGATGCCTTCGATGCGGGGCGGGCTCTTGCAAGAAGCGAGGGCTTGCTGGTGGGTATCTCCTCCGGCGCAGCGTTTTGGGCAGCGGTTACCCTTGCAAAAAGGCCAGAAAACAAAGATAAAACCATTGTGGTCATGTTCCCGGACACCGGCGAGCGGTATCTGTCAACAGCCATGTTTGCAGAAGCATAGAAAGGAAAAAGCCCCATGAAAATCATTTACGCTGATAACGCCGCCACGACCAAAATGAGTTCTGGGGCGAAAACCGCCATGCTGAGTTACATGGATGCAGGCTATGGAAATCCTTCTTCGCTGCATATCATGGGGCAGCAGGCGGCAGAGGTGCTTTATGCTGCACGAGAATCCATTGCCGGGCACCTTGGCTGCGCTGCGCAGGAGATTTATTTCACTTCCGGCGGCAGCGAGGCAAACAATCAGGCCATTCTCTCTGCCGCTGCAGCAGGAAAAGCCAAGGGGAAAACCCATATCATCTCCACTGCTTTTGAGCATCACGCCGTGCTCCACGTACTCAAACGACTGGAGCGAGAAGGCTTTGAGTTGACTCTGCTGGATGTGCATGAGGGCGGCGTAATCACAGCGCAGGAGGTGGAGGCGGCTCTGCGAACAGACACCTGTCTGGTCACCGTCATGTATGCAAACAATGAAATTGGTACCATACAGCCCATTGCCGAAATCGGCGCAGTGTGCCGGCGGCAGGGAGTTTTGTTCCACACGGATGCAGTGCAGGCGGTGGGACATGTCCCCATTGATGTAAAAGGGGAACGTATTGACATGCTCTCTCTCTCGGCGCACAAATTCCACGGACCCAAAGGAGTGGGAGCGCTGTATGTGAAAAGCGGCATCTCGTTGACGACTCTCATTGAGGGCGGCGCACAGGAGCGAGGCAAGCGAGCCGGAACTGAAAACATTTCTGGGATTGCGAGTATGGCTGCCGCTCTTGACGAAGCCTGCGCCAACATGAGCGAGCAGGCCAAAGCGCTGAGCAAATTGCGTAATCGCCTGATTGACGGTCTTGGAACAATCCCTCACGGCGCCCTCAACGGAGACAAAGAACGGCGTTTGCCGGGCAATGTGAGTTTTTGTTTCGAAGGTATTGAGGGGGAAGCGTTGCTGTTGCTGCTCGATCAGGCGGGCATCTGCGCTTCTTCCGGCTCGGCCTGCACTTCTGGCTCGCTGGAGCCCAGCCACGTGTTGCTAGCCATCGGCCGCCCGCACGAGGTGGCTCACGGTTCTCTTCGCCTGACTCTTTCGGCATACAACACAGAGGAAGAGATAGAGCAAATTTTAATTGCAGTGCCCAGAGTGGTGCGCCATCTGCGAGAGATGTCGCCCCTTTGGCGAGACCTGCGGGAAGGGAAGAAAAGCCATGTTATATAGCGAAAAGGTTATGGAACATTTTGTGAATCCCCGCAACGTGGGAGCGATGGAAGATGCAAACGGCATCGGCGAGGTTGGCAACGCCAGATGCGGCGACATTATGAGGATTTATTTGAAAATAGAAAATGATACCATTGAAGATGCTAAATTTGAAACTTATGGCTGCGGTTCGGCCATTGCATCCTCCTCAATGGCCACCGAAATGATTAAAGGCCGGTCGGTAGATGAGGCAATGGCCTTGACAAATCAGGCAGTGGCGGAGGCGCTAGGCGGTCTGCCTGCGGTGAAGATGCATTGCTCAGTTTTGGCTGAGGAAGCGGTGAAAATGGCGGTGGAGAACTATTATGACCGCAGAAAGAAGGCGGAAATTGAATTTAAAAAAGTCAGAGGATAAAAAACATTGGCAAGCGCCCGAGGGAACAACAACTGGCTGAGGAATAAAAGTTTCAAAAAAAGTGCAGACAGCGGCAGCTGTCTGCACTTTTTTACATCAATTTCCGGTTTCCGGCTTGACGGCTTCATAGTATTCGATGTTGCGCTTGCGGTGGCAGCTGTTTTATTCCGAAAAAAAGATGACTCTGTACTGTGACAGAGTCATCAAGAAAAATCAAATCTGTAAAATTTGAAGCGCAAGTACTTGGGGAAAATATATGGCAAAAAATGCGGTGAAGGAGTTTATTGTGCGGACAGAAGAGCCAAAATTTTGTCCTTGTGTATGGCAGTGGCCACCTGTGTCTCTTTTTCGTCCGGCAGATAGAACCGCCAGTCTACCAGCGTGCGGCCGTACATAGCTGTGCTGACCGTTTCGATGGCCACATGGAAATGCTCTAGGGTTGCGGCCTCCGGCGAGGCGGCAACCGCAGCGGCGGCGAGGTCGAGAGGCAGGCCGAGGCCTTTTTCTTGCCAGCGTTTCAGCGGATATACCCAGCAATTTTCTGCCAGAGCAGGAAGGAATGCCGCCACTTCGTCAGCGCAGGGTTTCACGCTTTGTACAGCGTTGAGCCCCACCATGGTGACGGGAATGCCTGACTGGGCAACCGCCTGCCATGCGTAAGCATCCTGATAGGCATGACTCTCGGCGAAGGGAGTCACGTCGCCATAAGTAAAGCTACCGCCACCGATGATGATTTGGTTGATGGATGCGGCAAAATCTTCATATTTGAGGATGGCAATGGCAATGTTGGTTAGCGGGCCGAAGGCAAGGATGGAGATGCCCTCGGGACAGGCCTTTGCCTGCCGGTAGAGCAAATCCCATGCATAGCTTTGCTTTGGCGGCGCTGTTTTTGCGGGTGCGGTGGGGAAAGGCGTGGAGTCCTCGCTGCTGCGCTTGTATACGATGGGCACAGCAGAACCTTCTCCGATTTCTGTGTCGATGGATAGCAGACGACATAACTTCTCCAGCTCCCCGGTATCAGGGGCTACGCCTTCGCAGTAGCAGCTGGTCACTGCGGCAATCTGGAGGGTTGGCGTACGGCTGGCCAGCAGCAGCCCTAAGGCATCTCTGCCGTCTGCGTGGCAGTCAATGACAAATAATGTTTTCATACTACGCCTCCTTACAGACTGTCGCCGAGAGAACGGCAAGAGCTGATAACCAGATCCACAAACCGTTCTCTGTCCACCCATGTGGCGACCTTCCCGTTGTTGGGAATCTCGCCGGTGCGCCAGGCCTCCGGCCGCACATCGATGAGACAGCCGCCCCGGGAGAGCTTACCGTCGATATCCATGTGGACAAAGCTATCCAGATAGGAAAACAGAGTTGGGTCAATGAGGCAACCGCTGGCCGTGGCGTCGTGCATGAGGCAGCCCGGGTGGTTGCGCTCGTCGATACAGCTCTTAGAGTAAAAGTCCAGCAGGTCGGCAATGAAGTTAGATACTGGATTGTTGATGCGGCGCAGTTCAGCATACTCGTCCCGCCGGATATAGGCCTGATGGGTAACATCCAGACCGTGGAGATAGAAAGGAATGCCGGAGCGCATGAGAACTTCTGCCGCCTCCGGGTCAATCCAGACGTTAAACTCGGCGATGGGCGACCAATTTCCTCGATAATAGCTACCGCCCATGAGAGAGAGACAGTCGATTTTATGATGCAGATGCGGGTAAGCCAACAGGAAGGTGGCGATGTTAGAAAATGGGCCAGTTACCAGAAGAGTGACCGGTTCATCGCTCTCTTCCAGCACGTTTGCGATGAGCTCGACGGCCAGCATATCCACAGGTTTTGTCACTGGCTGAGGCAGGGAGTTGCCGTCCATGCCGCTCTTGCCGTGAAATTTCTCGCCAAGGACGAGATTTTCAAAGTAAGGGCCGGTGCGCCCCATGGCTACAGGAATGTCGGTGCGCTTGCACAATTCCAGAATTTGCAGTGTGTTTCGGGTGACCTTTTCCACAGTTTGGTTGCCGCCGACAGTGGTAATGGCTCGAATGTCAAATTGGTCGCAGGCCAACGCCAGCACCAGCGCAATGGCATCGTCATGGCCCGGGTCACAGTCAATTATCAGCTTTCGCTTTTCCATAAGTCCTCCTTTATATTCTGCCGAATCTATGAAAATAGTTATCGTTTTTGCAGCGAGGGTCAGCCACAGTTGCACTGACTGCGAAAGGCCTCTACTGCTTTGCGTGTGGGGATGCTGGAGCCGGCACCCTTGCAGCTCACGGTCAGGCTGCTGGCAAAGCTTGCCCATTCTAGCGCTTCCGCCGCAGCACAGCCCTGGGTGATGCAGGCGAGGAAATAGCCGCAGAAAGTGTCTCCCGCTGCCGTTGTGTCCACGACTGGAACGTCGTAAGCGGCATGGCGCAAAATCAAACCCTCGTGATGATACAAAACCCCTTGGCGGCCGACAGTCAGGACAATGTGGGCACGAGGAAAGCGAGTGGCAAGTCCGGCGAGAATCTCCTCGTAATCCTCATCATTGCTGCCAGTGAGCGCCCGTCCCTCCACTTCGTTGAGAATGAAATAATCCACCAAATCCAGCGGAGAGGACAGAAGCTGCTTTGTAATGGGCGACGGGTTTAAGGCAACGCGCAGCCCTTTTTTATGCGCTTGCTCAATGGCATAGTCCACATTGGCTACTTCGTTTTGCAGCAGCAGAATGTCGCCCGCTGCAAAATCGGCCAGCGTGCGGTCAATGTGCGCATGGGTGAATTCCAGATTTGCACCGCCATGAACTAAAATACAGTTTTGCCCCGCAGGAATAAGCTGGATGATGGCGTGGCCGCTGGGGCCATCCAAACGCTGCAAATAATCCAGATTCACATTGTTTTGCTGTAAGAGTTGATACAGCGCATCGCCGTCCTCGCCGATGGCGCCGGCGTGGCAGACGGTGGTGCCAGCTCTGGCAAGAGCAATGGACTGATTGAGTCCCTTCCCGCCGCAAAAAAACTCCAGCTTGTTCGCCATCAGTGTTTCCTGCGCTGCAACAAAATGGTCTACGCTATAGACCCGATCAATGTTTAATGAGCCAATATTCAGTACCCTCATGGCTTACTGCCTCCTTTATCAAGACGGCCGGTGCTTTCTCTAACCACCAGCTTTGGCTCGAAAATATATGATTTTTCGCCGGCAGGCAGCTGCTTCTCGTGAATCAAGTCCAGCAGCGCACTGACTGCGCAGTCACCGATTTCCTCGATGGGCTGAGCGATTGAGGTGAGCGGCGGTTGCATAAATTCGCAAAAGGGCGTGTTGTCAAAACCGACCACAGAGATGTCATCCGGTACGGATAAGCCTCGCCGCTGAATGTCCCGATAAAGGCCAAAGGCCATCATGTCGTTGGAAGAAAAAATTGCAGTCACCTTTTCAGTGAGGAAATGATCCATTGCTGCTCGTTCGTCTCGAAATTGATAATTGCCCTCGAAAATCAAGTTTTCTGCGTAAAGGCTGCCCGCCTCTTCCAAGGCTGTGCGGTAACCCCGCAACCGCTCGCGACCGCTGAGTAGTCCAACAGGGCCGGTGAGGCAGCCGATGCGGGTGTGACCCTGCTCAAGCAAATGGCGGGTGGCCAGATAGCCCCCCAGACAGTGGTCAAGCGTGACAGAGACGGCCTCACTGCCGGTGACCTCCCGGTCAACCACCACAAGAGGCACGCTGCAATTACGCATAATTTGCAGGTTTGCATCGTCGTCCCCCGGCTCGGAAGCTGACTTGGTATAAATGATGCCATCCACTTGGTAGTCAGCAAACATCTGCATATAGGCGATATCCCGCTTTGCGTTATTGTCCGAGTTTCCGTAAATGAGTGCATAACCTGCCTTGCGGGCAGCGGCCTCGATAAAGCGGGAAAGCGTAGAAAAAAACTGGTTTGAGTTGTCTGGAATAATCAGCCCCAAAACTCGCGAACGTTTGGTGACAATGCTCACAGCCAGTTGATTTGGTCGATAATTGAGGCTTTCTGCGCAGGTCCAAATCGCATCCTGCGTGCTTTGCGGGATGCTCGTCGCTTTACTGTTTAGCACCAGCGAAACGGTAGTGATGGAGTAGCCGGATTTTTGTGCCACGTCCTTGATGGTTGCTCTCACAGATTCATGCCTCATTTCCTGTCATTTTGCTGCGCAAAGTCGCCGGCTTCGCAGAGAAGCATCTCTTTTGTGCTCCGTTCGGCGGGGCCGTAGAGAGTAAGAGCGGCCAGCGGCGAGAGAAGGGCGACTACGCCGATGACGACGAAAGCTGCCTTGAGTGAGACATATTCGCTGACATAACCAGCCAAAAGTGGCCCGAGCAGTAGCCCCAATGAGTAAATCGACTGCATAATTCCCATCGCCACTGCCCGGATTTTCTCCGGAAAGTAAATAATCGCAAGACCCATGAGTAGCGCATAGTTGAGATTATGTGCCGTGCCCAGAAGAAAGCAGAGGAAATAGAGCATGGGCAAGTTCTGGCTCGTAGGGAGCAGAATGCAAAAGATAGCGGCGGCGGTAGACGTGAGAATCGCCGTTCGCTTCTGCCCGAACCGGCGGATGAGGCGAGGTAGCACAAGCACACTGACCACCAATCCGGGAATGGTATAGCTCAGGGAGCAGAATGCAATCTGCATAGTGTTTCCACCGAGAGAGGTTGCAAGCTGAGCGGTGAAGCCCCAATTGGTAGAGCCTTGAATAAACTGGCCGATGAGGGCGAAGAAGCCGATAAGTAGCAGATATCTGGCCTTGACAGCCAGAAGAATCTCCTGCTTGCTGGGTAGCACGGGTTCTGCGGCAGTCTCCGTGATGAGCAGACTAAGCAGCGTGCCAAGCAGACCGCCGACGAGTGCGAGCAAGTAGATGCTGCGCAGGCCAAAGTGGTTGGAGACAAGTCCGCCAAGAAAATAGCCGGTCAGATTCCCAAGAGAATTGCAGGCATTAAGCTGCCCCATGGCGTTAACCGAGTCCTTGGGCAGGAAATAGGAGGAGTAGAGCACGGTTGTGCAAACCCATGTGGAGGCGGCAATTCCCTGCCCTAGACGGCCAATGAAAAGGCCGGGTATCGATCCGCTGAAGAAAATGAGCGACATGGACAGAAAGAGAAGCAAAGCGCCGCCGATGACAAAAATACGCCGCAGGCGCAGCTTGTCGGCAACGATACCAATCATCCAGCGGATAAAAATGGGAGCGACACTGTAGGCGCTGACGATGATGCCGGCAACAAAGTTGTCAGCGCCCAATTCTTTGGCAAAGGTTGAGGCATACGGCAGCGTGAGTGCATTGGTAAACCAGAAAAGAGCCGTGAACACACGCATAATTAGCACACTTCTCTTTGATGCCAGCGGCACAACGGCCATGCCGGCGTTTTCCTCACCTTGTGCAGCTTCCGGCTGCTGCTTCATCCTGTTCGCCTCCCATTTGTTTCGAAAAATCCTTTATTTGCTCTGTTCGCTGAAAATTTTCATTAGCAATGTTGAAAAATGCGCCCGGTCTCCGCCGAAGGCGAACCGGATGTTGTTCCAGTCTGCGCCTGTGTCGTAGCGGGGAGAGCGGCTGATGATGGTTGTTCCTTCGGCATAGCCGCCCAGACCAATGTCGCAGTGGCAAGGGCGGACATCAGACAAAACGCCTTCATCCTGCACCGCAAGCAGCGCCACCGCATCGTGAACGGCGGCGGCATCGGTGTGGGCGAGAGGCTCCAGCGCCCACTGCACCCGCATGCGATGCTCTACAAGTTCGGCAGTGAATGTTGCGGCAAAGGTGTCCAGATTGCGCAAGGTTTTGCAGTCTTCCGCCGTAAGGTATGCTTGATGCGTGGCATCAAGCGGCACCACGAGAAGTTCTGCTCCGCAGTGAAGCACCCGCTGTGCAGCCTCCGGGTCGGCCCAGAAATTGAACTCTGCACTTGGGGTTCGATTGGTCACGGCAAAACCGCCGCCCATGACGACAATGCGGGCGATTTTGTTCACAAGCTCCGGCGCAACAGCCAGTGCAACCGCCAGGTTTGTCAGCGGGCCCAACGCTACTATGGTAACAGGTTTTTCTGCGGTGCGCAAGTAACGCAGGTAAAAGCAAACAGCAGGTTCGTCCTGCGCCCGACTGGTTGGTGGCGGCAGATTGAGGGTTGCGCTGTGCATAGCGACTTCCTGTCCGTCGATGATGGCGACAGGCGGAACACTTGAGGGGATTCGATTGTCCGCTAAATGCTTAATGAGCGGGGTTGCGCAGCCTGCATAAACCGGCACGGAGGAGCCAATGGCATCGAGAACACGCAGGGTGTTATCCGTTGTGCGTTCAATCGGCTGGTTGCCTGCCACAGTGCAGACGGCGAGCAGGTCAATCTCCGGAGAGAGCACGGCGGCCATGAGCGCCACCGCATCGTCTGAGCCGGTATCGACATCGAGAATAATGGGAATAGGCATAGAATTCTCCTTGTCCATTGGGATTACACGGATTGAGCTTGCGCCCGGAGTTTGAGATGTTTTTTATAGCGATAGTTCTGCAAAACAGCCAGCACCACCATAAGGAAGATGGTCGCAATATAGGGGAACATAGCGACAAGTTGAGGCGGCATGCCGGTGATTTGCAGGTAATTTGCGATGGTATCGGACACGCCGAAGAGCATAGCAAAAAGGGCGGAGCCCACCGGCGCACCGTTGGCCACGCGCATGGCGGACACGCCAATCATGCCACGGCCGGCGAGCATATCCCGTGCAAAATAGGACATGAGACCCATGGACATGTACAGGCCGCCGAGTCCGGCCAGAAAGCCGGAAAGGCCGAAGGAGGTGAAATAGAGCTTAATCGGCGAGATGCCCACCGATTCGGCAGCGGCAGGATTTTCACCGACAGAGCGGATGCGCAGGCCGGTTTTTGTTTTATAAATGAGAAACCATGTAAAAATGACAGCCAGCACGGCGATATAGGTCATGATGTTATGGCCGGAAATGATTTTCCCGATAACAGGAATCTGCTCAACAAAAGGAATGTCCCACTTGCCAATGGTTTTGCTGGCGATGACACCGATGGTGTTCGCCTTTTGCTGGGTGGCCAGATACATGACAAAGACAGTGCCGCCGACAAGAGCTGTGTTCATAGAGATGCAGACCAGATAGAGGTCACAGTTCATAATGAAAGTGGCATACCAAATGAGCAGAGCAATGCCAACCGAGGCGGCGAGACCAATCAGCACGCCGACGATGGCGCTTTGCGTAGCGCCGCTGACCATTACGCCGACTAGAGCGGCGGAGAGCATCATGCTCTCGATGGCCAGATTCAGGAGGCCAGCCTGCTTGGTAATGACTGCCGCCAGCGTAGCATAAACCAGCGGTGTAGAGATACGCAGGACGGTGAACAAAAAGGTCTGGACAAAGGCTAAATCAAAGGTCATGATTTTCCTGCCTCCTTTTCCAGAGAGTTGCGGGATTCCTTGAAAATCAGCTTGTTTTTATAACTGCTGAGGAAGGATTGAGCGGCAATGAGCAAAATGAGCAGTGCCTGCATAATCTGAACAAATTCGATGGGAATTTCGGTGGTGTAGTTCAAAATACTGGCGCCGGTGTGCATATAGGCCAGCAGCAGTGCGCCCAAGGGCACAAAAATCGGATTTTTCCTCGCCAGAACAGCGGAGACGAGGCCGTAGAAACCGTAGTTGGTGAATTCCGCCCAGAGGTAGCGGTCATAGATGCCCAATATGTCAATACAGGCGCCGATGCCCACCAGTGCGCCGCCGATGGTGTGGGCGGCGATGATGCTGCGGGAGAGGTTGATGCCCGAATAGCGTGCGAAATTAGGATTGGAGCCGCAGATGCGAATTTTTTGCCCCAGTCTGGTGCGATAGAAAATCACAGCGGCCAAAATGACGAACAACGGCGCAATGAAGATGCCCGTGTGGATATTGGAGCTTCTTACAAACTGGGTGAGCTTGACGCTTTCGGGAAGGGCTCTGGAGGCGAAGAAAGTAATCGTCGGGTCAGCGAGGTATACTTTTAACACCCAGACGGTGAAAAAAAGCACCACGTAGTTGAGCATGATGGACACCACCAGCTCGTTGAGTCCGAATTTTGCGCCCAGCGTTGCGGGGACAAAACCCACAAGTCCGCCGGCCAATGCGGCGGCAAGAAGCAAAATCGGGAACATGAGGACAAAGGGAAGGTTCAGGCCGGAGAGAGCGAATATCACCACGCTGACAAAACAGCCCGAGAGCAGGTAGGAGCCCTCGCCATACATGCTAAAGCGATTGCTGGCGTACATGAAGCACATGCCAACGCCGCAGAGCATGTAGGGGATAAATTTTACAATCATCTGCCCGAAACGACGGGTTGAAGTGAAGGGGCCGACGGCAAACATGTAAACTGCGGTGGCCGCATCATCGGTGATGAGCACGAGGCATAAAAGTGCCAGACCATAGGCGATGGCGAGAGCAATGATGATGCGCACAAGCTCATAGAGCGATTCAATTTGTCTTATTTTTTTCATTGATAATCACCCATTTCCTCCGGAGACATTTGCAT
>JGI994J12354_10002668_pt1 | contig 17134 bp, 17 predicted proteins | sample IntmicLarv3ML3BL_FD_12354 | JGI IMG/M metagenome (IMG submission 12354) | reverse complement strand
ATACTGTGTAAATCTCATCATATTTTTGGTCGATGAAGGGATTCACCTTGCTTGTTTTCTTCTTGCGGATAGCGACATAGCAAAAGTACGGGACAATCCATCCGATAAAAGCGGGAATGGCAAGAATAATCATCAGTGGAATATTATCGCTGAGATAAGCAAATACCGAACCGGCCATGAATGCGCTGCCGATGACACCGGTGATATATGCTGTTGCGGCTGCCGCAAGACCCTTTGAACGCTCAAGTGTAACGATTTCATGCACACAGGAATCGAACTGACGTTGCAAGCGGGTTATTTCTGCCGATCTGCGGTGCTTGCGGTCCCTTTTGAATTTCAGAATAACGGAGCTGATGCCTCCTATCGGAGCGGCGGAACCTTCCAGCTCCCATCCGAAATTTTGGTATCCGTCCGCATAAACGGATTCCATACTTTGATCTACGGTGATTTCGTTGTACTCATATCCAACAAAACCGCTTTCGTCTTTTTCAAAACTTGTCATGCTGATGACCTCCTTTATAGTTGATTTTTCAATCCGTCAAACCACTTTCGTTTATCGGTTGATATTCGTATTATGACACGCAATTGTTTGAGTTTTGATTGAGAATTGTTTGAGAATTATTAATTTGAAAATTTATGCGCTTTTTGCTGGGCGGTTTTCGCATCTGACAGGAGAAGGAAGAAATGGTCCCATCACAGGATTTTTCGGTACAAATTCCATAATCAAATCGTCAGTAGTAATATTGGTTTTTGCATACTTGTTATTCTTCCGAATAAGAGGCAAGAGCATCGGGATGGCAAGGAATGTGCCGAACATATCGCAGATGATGTCTTTCATTGTATTGATTAGCCCCGGATTGGACATATTGGAAGCGTTTTGCATAGCAATCCATGTTTCCGGCTGGATGTCTGTTTGCCAACGCTGCATATTCATGCCGAGCAAACTGTCTCCGGCAAACTCAAAGATTTCCCACATTGTCCCGCAGGCTATCGAAAAGCAGACGGCGAACATAATCACGCTGGCCGGATGAAGCTTGCCTCGGATACTGGCATCACGGTTAAATGAAATGAACAGCATATAGCCAATCAGCCCGAATATAACTCCGGAAGAGAAGTGGAGCATCGAATCCCACCAACTGAACAAATCATAAAAACCGAGAATCTCACCAAAGAACATTGCCAAAAATGTGAATACCGTGAAAATGGTTTGCAACATCACCGGCATGGCTATGATTTTCTTGTGCTGCACAAAACTTGGTATGTAGGTGATGCCGACTGAGATGAGAGCCGTGAATGCTGTTATGAAATAGTCAGCTTCAATCTCATGATTTACAACTCCCACATAGATTCCGCGTATTAAAGCAACAACAAAAGCCAGAGCCATTACTGTGCGGATGATGTTTATAATCCAATTCGTTTTTTTCATAATGTTTGCATCCTCTCGCATTTGATGCTCTTATAATAGCAATGGATTGTTTGAGTTTTGATTGAGAATTGTTTGAGAATTATTAATTAGATAAATTTTCACTTTTGTTTTTCTATTTAATGCCCACAAAAGCAAAAAAAGCACGTCATGAGTTCGGTCAACTGATCGGAACTCATGACATGCCTTTCAAATGGATTACTTGTTTGTTTCAGACGCGGACTCGGATTTGGGCCGAGGATCTTCCTCGAAAAAGGAACCGACAAATTTGTCTTCAATTTTCTTGTATCCGCCGACGAAAGCGTTTTCAACAGCTTTATAACCGGCAACTGCACCATTCTCAATTTTCTTGTACCCGGAAACCACAGCTTCTTCGATTTTCTTGTTTGCTTTCATAGCTTTATTCACGATAACACCTCCTGTCGTTTTGATTTATATTAGTGCGATTAAGCTTGCAAAAGAGCGTTTGCCTGCTTGCAAACATCGTAGATATTGTCATATTGCTTTTCTATGCGTGGAGCGACTTTTTTGGAACGTGCGTTTCTTGCCGCCTTGTATATGAAGTATGGCAGAATCCAAGCGATGAAAGCAGGAACGGCGAAAATTACGAAAAGAGCGATTTTATCAGCAGTCACGCTAAAAACAGACAATGCCATAAATACAGTTCCGATAAAAGCGATAATCCATGCTATCTTGTTTGCACCAGAACTTTTCGATTGCTCAAGGCTGATAATATCCCGAACGCTCTTATCAAATTGATTCTGCTGCTTCGTGAGTTCCGCTTTATTGGCGATTTCACGGTCCCTTTTGAATTTAAGGGTTGTGCCGGAGAAACCGGATGGACTTTTACTGTCCAGAGTCCAACCGAAGTTGGGGTATCCGTCCATATACATTGCCTCCATTTTGCCTTGTACCGTTACGTCTCTGTATTCGTATCCTACGAAATTCTTATTGTTGTCTGCCATGATAATGACTCCTTTCTTTACTGAGGACTTTATTCGCCCTTCTATAAATATATTCTACATGAGTTTTGTTTGCGTTTTGATTCAGAATTGTTTGAATAATATTAATTTGAATATTCCGGCATGGTAATGTTTTCTGTCTGGAACAGGGTACATTTGATTGTTTCAAAATCATTTATGCCGATATTGTTTTTGCTTTCAAATGTTTTTTCAAACGACATACAAACACCGGTTTCTTTATCAACCTGCAATGTGTAGGTTACGGCAGTGCTGCTGGCGCCGATTTTAAACTCATAGCCTGCACAGACTCTTTTTGAAACCTCACAATCGCCGGTGCTTTCATTGCTCGGAGAGCCTATTCTCACCAATGCTTCAGCATATTTAAGAAAATCCTTTGTTTCGTTTTGAACATATGAGGCGGTATGACCTTTCCAGTCGGATAACAGCTTGAACTTTCCGTCATTATCCTTTTCATAAATGCTGTACTGGTTATCGCTTGTTTTAATATATAGCTTTTCAATTTCCCCGAACCGGAAGTATATATTGCCGGATTCATCTTTGGCTTTTTCAATTTGTACTGTTTTTCCATCGAAACCCGTTACTTCATATGCGATACGATACTGCTCAGGCAGCGAGACTGATTGATTTACTTCAGCCGATTTCTCAGCCATTTTGTCAAGTTCCGAGCAACCGGTCATGCAGCCCATAATAATAAGTATGCCAAGAACTAAAACCACGATTGAATTTCTACGTTTCATAATGTAATCTCCTTTATTCCCGGAACTTTGTTCCTTGTTATGAGCCTTATTATATATATCAATTGTTTGAGTTTTGATTGAGAATTGTTTGAGAATTATTAATTGTAAAATAAAAATAGTCCTCATTCCGTTTCAGAATGAAGACTATTTTCAAGAGGGGGTAAGTGGGGCTATTTAGGTAATAGGCTATTTGCCTTTTCGCAGACCTCATATATCTCATCATATTTGGCGTCAATAAGAGGTTCAATCTTTTGGGTTCTTTTTAAGGTCATTGATTTGAAAATGAAATAAGGGAAAATACTGATTATCAGACCGGGTAATCCGAAAATAATACATAGTGGTATATTTGGAGTTGGCGCACTTATGGCAAAAACCGAACCGGCCAGAAATGCACAAGCAATAATCCCAACGATAATTGAAAAAATAGTCGCGTTTGTTGTTTTGGATTTTTCCAGTGCAATGATTTCATTTGTGCAGGAATCAAACTGACGCTGAAGGCGGGTAAGCTCCGCTTTATTTAATATTTTGCGGTCGCGTTTGAATTTCATATGACTGAAGGTAATTCCAGTAATGAAACCCGACACCTCCGATGGTTTCCAACCGAAGCTCTGATAACCGTCAGCATAAATGGATTCCATGTTTCGCGGAACCGTAAGTTCCTTATATTCGTATCCAACGAAATCCCTTGTTTTATTTGTTTCGTTCATTTTTCATACTCCTTTATAACCCGTAGAATTAGTATTCTGTATGCTATTAAACATTATTTTTATTTAAGAAATGTTTGAGTTTTGTTTGAGAATTATTAATTAAGCAAAAAAAACGAAAAAACTTAAACATTCAATTGCACAGTGAAAACGGAACCTTTTCCGAGTTTGCTTTCCACTGAAAGCGTTCCGCCTGCCTTTTCGACAATACGGTATGCAAGAGCCAAACCAAGACCGTTTCCTTCGCCGGAATGTGAAGTATCTCCTTGATAGAACTTATCAAAAATATGTTTGATGGTTTTATCGTCCATTCCGCAGCCGGAGTCGGATATAGAAACCGTAACGGTATGTGTGTCAGAAGTTTGCTTCATGGCAACCTTGCCTCCGGGAGCCGTGAATTTGATTGCGTTGGACAGCAGATTGTTCCAGACAATTTCAAGCAGGTTCTTGTCCGATGTAATCATTGCCACATCCTCAATATCCACATCAATTTCAATGTCTTTCTTTTCCCATAGGGTTTCAAACTGCAATAAACAATCGGTTAGCTGACGGCAGAGGTCAAAAGGCTCTGCGATGGGTTCGATCGTCTGACTGTCAAGCTTGTTGAGCCGCAGAATATTGGTAATCAAAACAGCAAGACGGTCTGTTGCATCAATAACGGTATCCATGTATTCTGCCTGCACTTCAGGGGATAGATTGTCGTTTCTGAGGGAGGTCGTATAATTCTTAATAACCGAAAGCGGTGTTTTGAGTTCGTGTGAAACATTTGACACGAAATCGTTTTTGAGCGTTTCAATGCTGCCAAGTTCAGCAACCATCTTATTGAAGTCCAGAAACATAACATCAATATAATCGTACTTATCGGAGGAATGCAGCGGTTCAAGATATAACGAAAAATCTCCGTCTGAGACATTTTTCGTTGCCTCACTTAACTTTCGCATGGGTCGATCATAGCCGTTTTTAATCTGCCAGTTTGTAATGAATGTGAATATGCCCGCAACGATTGCCCAATATGCCATAATTACAACTACCCAAACGGTTTCGTTCACTTGCATCTTCCCAAGTAAAACAACAATTCCTGTTTGGATACCCACAAGCAATAGTATCATCAGATAAGTGAACAATCCGGATTTCCATGTCATTATCTTTTTCTTGACGCGGGAATCCTTTTCTATCGGTTCTTTATTGGTCATGATAAAACCGCCTTATATCCCAGTCCACGAACTGTTACAATTGTAAAGCCATCACACTCCAAAAACTTATCTCTCAGCTTCGTGATATACACATCCACGGCGCGAAGGCCGGCATCGCTTTCCATTCCCCAAAACTCATCCATAAGCTGGGCGCGAGAAAAAGTCTTTTTGGGATAAGACAGCAACTTGAACAGAATATTAAACTCTCTTGTGGTTATAGGGAGTTCTTCGCCGTTAATCGCCCCGGTCATCGCCTCCGCATCCAGCGTCAAGTTTCCGACCGTCAGCACTTTGCTTTCCATAATGTTGGCTCTGCGGAGCAATGCAGAAATACGCATGACAAGCTCATCCATGTCGATAGGCTTGACCATGTAATCATCAATTCCGGCACTGAAGCCTTTTTGTTTGGAGGATATGTCGTCACGGGCGGTCATGAACAGAATCGGAATGGTCTTGTTTACGTTCCGCACCGTTTCGGCAAATTCAAAGCCATCAATGCCCGGCATCATGATGTCCGAGATAATCATATCGAAAATAGAATTGTGCAGGGTGTCATATGCATCGCGTGCATTCAAGCAACCCTTTGCGTTATAGCCGCGGTCATTTAAGTTGGTACATACGATTTGATTTAGCTTTACATCGTCTTCCAAGACAAGAATATTTATCATAATAAACTCCATTCTGCCGCAGGTTGCACGGCATAAAATAACGAGGAAAAGTATCAATATACTTATCTTCAATTTTACTTACAATGCTATCCATTGTCAAGGTAAAACGCCCCAAAACAATGACTTAGAGGGGATTATTCGAGGGGCAAATCGAACTTTCTCAGCTTCTCAAACAGCAGCTCTTCGTCGGTCGGTTCGCCGCTGCTTTCTTCAATCTTTTTTCTGATTTTCAGCATTCGGCTATCGGTATCTGAAATGATCTCCGAGCATTCCTTTAGCTCCGCCGCTATTTCTTCGCCGTTCGGGTTTTCCTGCTTATATTTAAGCTGATGCTCAAGGCTTGCCCAAAAGTCCATGGCGATTGTTCTGATCTGCACCTCAACCTTGAGTTGCTTTATCTGTTCCGAGAAGAAAACCGGAATGCTGATAATCAGATGTAGACTCCGGTATCCGTTTGGTTTCGGATTTGCGATATAATCCTTCCGGGTAATGAGGGTTACATCATCCTGATCCGTCAGTGCCTTGGCAATCACATAAATATCATCAAGATACGAACAAATTACCCTTATCCCTGCGACGTCGGTTATATGTTCCTCTATATTTTCAAGTGAAAAAACGATATTGTTTCGCTCCATTTTCTCCATGATGCTACTGGTTCGTTTTAACCGGGTATCTATAAATTTGATAGGGTTTCGTTGATGCCGCACTTTGAATTCTGTATTGAGGACATCAAATTTTGTCTTTACCGTTTTCAGCGCACAGTTATACATCATCATCAACTCTCTGAATTCAACCATGTTTCCTATCATTTTCTTTGACTGGTCAAAAACAGCATTTACAAGTGAATCTTGCATAGTAGTTAAAGAGGTGCTGCCTAACTCGGTTATATCTGGGAATAGAGTTTCAAAATAATCGTTTCCGTTTTTCATGTATATCCACCTCCTTGTTTTACATCGATTGCCAAACGAGACAACCTAAAGGGTAAGTATACCACCCAATTGTTTTTGTTTTGTTTGAGAATTGTTTGAGAATTGTTAATAAGAAAAAGTTTTATAATTTTACTCATTTTGATGGATAGTAAGGAAATTGGAAGGCAACGCGCAATTAAACACGTCACCTTCCGATAAACCTATAAAGTTTTAAACCGCTCTTCCTTGTTGATAGCCGATTCCATCCCCATTGGAGGGAACAGGCTGGGATAAGCTCGCCATTGACGAATAGACATATTTCCATATCCGTTATGCAGTTCTTTCACTGTGCCGTCTTTGTATGTGAATGTTCCTTCAACATCATCCCAAATGATTGTCGCCACCGGATTATCCGGGCATTGTCCGGTTACGCTCCACGTTCTTGCGTTGACAGCGTGTGCAGACATATTCAATGTTCCGGCTTCTGTTTCGATTTGAATTTTGTATAACATGGGAAGGAATCCACCGAACCTCGGCATATATGCCCAATCGTGATGGTCAATGGTCATTTCGCCCATTGGCAGATATTGATTTTCCTCGACCAATGTGATGACTTGATCTTTCATCCCAAGCCGCATATCATACAAGGAACCGAACAGCTCATCGAAGTGGAACCAGCCCCAATCTTCCCAACCACCCAGCTCTGCGGCCGACGAATCAATCGCCACATATCTTTCACGAATACCGGCGCCATGGACATTGATAACTTCACCGTCAATGGTCAAAGTGCCTTCAACGCGACCGCAGCAGTTGTATCCATAGGTTACGGAATGTTGAGTGAGGTATGACGGATTTTCGCGACCATACCACAGAGGGCCATGGCAATCGGGTTTGTGAGTGAGATTGGCGCTGAAATTCTTTTCTTCATCATTAACAATGATGTTCCACGACTGATCGCCGTAACAGATTACTTTGATGCAGCCGATTTCAACGGTAACCTCTGTATCTGTTTGTGTAACCTTGTGTGTGCCTCCGGGCAGGACATCTTTCCTTGTGCGGCTTGCTCCGCAGAAATCGGCAATCTTATATACCGAATTAGGATCCTGCGTTACTTCACAAGTGTCTGTAACCAGTTCCCATGTGCAGATATCAACATTCTCCAGCTTGAGAATCAACGGAGAGCCGCCAAACCAATAGCGTTTTCCGTTATCTCCAATGAGTGCCGTTTCCCACAGCCAATCAAGGAAAGCGGAACTGCCGGGAGCTGCATCAATTCCTCTCGCGTCGTCTTCCAAAGTGATTCTTGGATTCTTTTCAACCATAATCGTGTACTCCTTGTGTTTTATTCAATCCTTTTGGGATTGTGAGTATAGGATATAGGTCTTATATTTGATTTTTGTTTGAGAATTGTTTGAGAAATATTAATTCGCAAAAACAAGCTGCATTTGAAGTGAAGTGTTTTTAAGGGATAATCATGTTAGAGCAACCAAGTAGACTTTTTCGTTTATTTATGCTAAAATTAATAGAAACAAAGGTTTGGGTAGGAGGTCTGACATGGCATATTTTTACACTGAGGTTCAGCGCAAAGCCAGTGGATCTACTTGCTACTTGGAATTTCAAAGAGGTCAGTACAAAGACAAGTGCTGGCTCAGTGATTCGCTGAATTTACATGATGATATATTTAACAATCTCAGCCTACATTTACTGTTTGTTCAGGCCTTGCCGAATTTTGATCATTGGGGCTTGACGAAAGTATCAAAGCCACAATGGAAAAAACTGAAACAGATGGCTCATATTACAGGTGGTGAGGTCGAAAAGGTCATTGTAGAATTGACTCCATGGGCTGACGAATGTTTTCGAAGTGAATCGTGTTTTACGATATGTGGAATATAGACTTGGAGGTGGCAATATGCCAAACGAAGTAAAAACTGTCCGGACTTCCGGATTTCGTCTATTTAACATCGGCGGGAGAAACAAAAAGAAAACCATTGTGGTTATTATAATTGCGGCTGTGATTGCTATTTCTGGAATGCTGTTTTTTGTTGTCGGCTCTCATAACGTCAAGGCTAAAGCGTATGAACATCTGAAGGCAAACGGAGTCGAAATCAGTGAGATAAAGGAACCTATCGTAAAATACTCCTTTAAGCAACCATTTTCCAATGAATGGACTGTTGCGGTACAATATTATGATGAACCTGATGTTTACTATATGTACCTGCATAAAGATAAAACCCTAACCTACACCGGCATTGCCGGAATGACAGAAGTAAAAGACGAATCGGAATACAAGCATACAGAAAATTAGAAAACTTGAAAATAAAAAATGACTTTAAAAGGAGACACAACAATATGAAACGCACCAAAAACAAAGCATTCATTTTTTTATTGACATTGGTGCTGATTATTCCTACATTGAGTTCGTGTTCTTCCCAAAAGGAAGCACCCGCCGTACCGTATGTGGCTCAGGAAAACAGTGAGCTGGGCTGTATGGAATTATCCTATGACGGTAAAATCTTTCGCCCTTATGGAGTGATTGGCAGTTCGTCTTTAAGAGACAGCAAAATCGGTGTGAGCGGCGGTGAAGATGGTGAGGGCGTCTATTCAGTCAAAAACCACGATTCAACCCAATGGATTCTGGCCGGTGATGATGTATTTATGTCCGGTGGAGATATGCTCTATAAGGAAGTCTCTGTGACTGAAATCCCGGAAGACCTCAAGCAATACAAGCAGTATGATTATTAAACTATAAAAAACATAAAAGCCGGTAGCTGTGAATGGTGTCACAAGCTACCGGCTCTTGATTTATAATCGTTTATTTTAGTGCTGGCTATTTTTTTCACTGCTGGACAGCTTTTTCGCAATGCCTTTTAGCCAAAAAGGGAAAAGGTCTGTTATATTTGCCAAGATCATACAAAGTCCCCCTGCAAACCCTAACCAAAGAAGTGTTCCAGTTCTTCCCATTGCAAATAGAACAAGGAAAACAATAGCTATCATTGAAGCCATACCGTTAAAAATCAAACACAGGGAGCCGTTTAATTGTGTATCGCTGAACAGCTCAGCCAGCTTGGTGGTTGCTTTAAATAATACTCTTTTTATCATATCGGCTCACCTCACATCAATGGCGAAAACACGCGGACTACAGAATCAAACAAGTGCCAGAAAAAGCTTTGCTTTAAATCACCTTCTGTAACCTCAGCACATTTTGAAAGTGTCTCAGTGAAATCATCCTTGAGCGTTATGATAGATTCCGTATTTATCAGCAACAGACCGCATTCATAATGCAGATATAAACTGCGGAAATCCAGATTGATTGTACCGACCACGGCGATTTCATCATCACTGACAAAGCTCTTTGCGTGGGTAAATCCCGGAGTATATTCAAAAATTCTGACTCCGGCAGAAATAAGCGGCTCATAGTTGGCTCTGGTAACTCGGAAGATCAGTTTTTTATCGGGAATGCCCGGAGTAATCATCCGGACATCTACACCTCTCTTGGCAGCCATACGCAATGCGTTTTGCATTTCGGAATCAATGATAAGGTATGGAGTGAAGATATACACATAATCGTTCGCCTTATTCAGAATATCCAGATACACATTTTGACTGATTGCCTCATCGTCAACCGGCGAATCTGAAAATGGAAGCACAAAGCCGTCAGCCGATACCGCATCGGTAAAGCTTGTATCCGGCCGATATTGTTCGATGTCTTTGCTGTCTTCAGAGAAAGCATTCCATATCTCAAGAAACATTTCCGTGAAGTTCCAGACGGCAGCACCCTTTATTTTAACTCCTGTGTCCTTCCAATGCCCATGCTTTACTTTTTTGTTGATATACTCATCGGCAAGGTTAATGCCCCCTGTGAAGCCCACATTGCCGTCTATAACGGTTATCTTGCGATGATCACGGTTATTCATGGCAAGGTTCAAAAACGGCATTACAGGGTTAAATGGAACGCATTTAATGCCCTTGCTTTGCAAGCTGTCGGCAAAATCCTTCGGAAGTGTGCTGACGCATCCCATATCGTCGTACATCAGCCGAACGTCAACTCCGTTTGCAGCCTTTTCCTCTAAAATCTTGGCGATACCGTTCCACATGATGCCGGGTTCAACGATGAAGTATTCCATAAAAATAAACTTTTCCGCCTTGCTTAGTTCTACCAACATTTCGGCATACAGTTCTTCGCCTATCGGGTAATAGGTTGACTCCGTGTTTCCCCAAACCGGAAATGAACATTTGCTTTGCAAATAATTAGTGATTCCTGCGGCTCTGCGATTATCGGTATTGATAACATTGCTCACGTCATCATTCGGCCGCATCGTTGGCTCATACTGTTTATGTTCTTCTGATATCTTCATACCCAGCCGACGTGACGCACGCTTGTTGCCAAAAAGCACATACAGAATGCCGCCAATCATGGGAACACCGAGAATAACAACTACCCATATAAGCTTGTAGGATGGATTATCATCTTTGGAGAGCAGAAACAAAAGAACTAAAATGTTTATTATAGTAAAAGCGATTCCTACTATTTGCGAATATGAGGACAGAAAATATAAATAACAAACCAGAAATGCAACCTGAATCCCAACCGCCGAAACGGTATAAAATATTGGATTATCAAGAGTTCTTGCTTTATCCATATTTCCTTTACTCATGCTTCACATCCTCCATTAACCTTGTTGAATAACTTATTCACGTCTTTTTCTTAAAAGACGCATGACATTTAGGGCACGTAATTGTGATGTCTCCACGTCCCTTTGGAACACGAAGCTGCACATGGCAAGAATGACATTTATAATAACAATGCGTTTTGCGTTCATCGAACTTTCTTTTTTTGAGCGTTTTCCACTTAGTGAATTTTCCCTTTCGGATAGAATACCAACTGGTTATTTTCCATTTTATTCGAAGATAGCCACTGTTTTCCCGACTTCGTTTGCTAATGTTTTTTGAAAACATCCGAAAGAGAGACAGAATCATCAGCACCAATGCGAGCGAATTCAATATTGTTATTTTAGCAAAGATAGAAACTACCATAAGAATCAATGCCGCAATACTCAAAAATCTATTAAGATTATCCTGTCCATACCTACCATACATAAAGGCTATCAGCCGTTCTTTCATTACGCTCATCCTATCTTCACATTTTATTTGATGGCTCACCGGCACACCGTTATATTCCTATGTTACTTTGCCTTTGTTTCAATTTTAATTGAAAATTGTTTGAGAATTATTAAATTTTTTCAAAAAAATTTAATAACGACCATCTTTTTGTTTTTCGCATATTTGGGAATCAACCATGGGCAACTGATGCAGAACAAGTCGGGGATGGTTTTACCATCAAAAATAAATTCGTGAAAAAGTGTAACCGCTCTATAAAAAATGAAACCGCAAAAGCAAGCGGTTACATCATTTCACGATTCGGTTTCAAAATCATATAAAAACGAAGAAAAACCGCCCGTCAAACGGAGCGGTTTCGAATTCGTGTAAAGCAAAAAGCCCACGGCTGTGGGCTTTTACGCTACGAACGGAATTGTATCAATCCCGTTCGATTAAAATGGCGGAGGATGAGGGACTCGAACCCCCGTGGGCTTGCACCCAAATAGTTTTCAAGACTACCGCGTTATGACCACTTCGCTAATCCTCCGTATTATACCGTGTATATACATACCGCAGTATATTACACTTACAAAACGAATAATATTATACCATAATCAAAGAGACTTGTCAACAGTTTTTTTTTAAGTTTACACAGTCGTTATAATTTTATGTTACAACACTCATATTGCAAAAATATATATGATATGATATAATAACAGACAAATAAAAATTTATATTCAAAATGGGAGGTTTAGTATGGCGAACGTACAGGCTATTAAATGTAAAAAATGCGGTGCACCATCTTATGCAGAACAGGCGAGACAAGGGTTTTTATGCCTGTATTGCGGGGATTTTGTCCCGTGGGCAATAGCTAACGCAAAATTTACATCAAATATTGTCTTTAAGCACCGCTCGATTCCTGTTGTGGACGGGTTGCTTAAATTAACCCATGTGGGACTGCCTGAGCGAGAGCCGGACGACCTGAAATATCCGACTGAACTTTCAGAACGCGTCCGAAATACCGATGATAAATTATCAGAGCTTGATTCAAAGGCTTTCCGTGTATGGAAAGCGAGAGAAATGATTACGGTTGCATGTAAATTCTGCGGCGCGCAAATGATGGGAAAATCAACACAAAATATTTTTGAATGTGAATATTGCAAAAATAAAATCATGGATGAACAGGCTTTCAAAGACGGTATATACCGCAAAGAAATTTTCGGATATAACGATAATATATACAATAAAGCGATACCGTTTGTAATTTCAAAAGAAGAAGCCAAACGTCGGATTCTTCGGCTTGCAAAAGATTATCCCGACGATTTCGGGAAACAACTCACGGAAAAACGCATAGATAATGATTTACAGGCGGTTTATCTGCCATATAGATTAGAGGATGTCAGTTTAAAAGCGACGGTTGAGACAGAAAAAGGGAAATTTACGTTTTATCAGGAACGTATAAATTGGGCAACTCCTCGTTCTGTGTTATTTGATGTATATTTGATTGACGCATTGCAACCGTGGGATTTTGGGGAGACTGCTCCGTTTTCTCCCGCATATCTTGAAGGCGACATACAAATCTTTTCACCGTCAAATAACGAAGCTGTGGATTTGGCGATGAAAAGAATATTATGGCGGGATATACCTGTTATTACGTCTGCTGAATTTGGTTTACAAAATGTAAAACCGCTCACATGGGATTATAATTTCCGCAGGCACAGCTACGCTTATTTTAATCTGCCGGTGTGGTTTTTGGATAAACGGCGCGAAGACAACAAAAATGATTTGCAAATTCGTGCGGCTGTAAACGGACAAACAGGAAAAGCGGCGGCGATTTTTTTACAGACGGGGAAAAAAGATTATATACGCACGCAAATAATTAAACCCGTTCCCGAAATGTCCGACGATTGCACTATATTTTCACCGCCCGCGCCTATAATCTATATAAAATCACCGTTTTTGTATAAAATCATATCGCTGAAAGATGCTGTAAAAAAGAGATAAACCCCGATAATTCCACAAAGTTGAAAGGTTGAGTGAGAAAATGAAAACAAAAAAAATCGTTTGTATTATATTATCGTTTATTTTAACTCTTACTGTTTTTAACTCGTGTAAAAATAAATCCCCGCAGGACGGCGAAAATTCAACGCAAAATACAACGAAAGAGACAGATACAACCGAACCAATTGAACCAATTGATATAATCGATATAATCGAGGTTAAACAATATTTAAAAGATAATTATAACAAAGTAAATATTGACGGGTCAACATCAATGATTCCGTTACATCAGGCTTTGGACGATTTATTCGGCTCGTCTGAAAGAGGTGTGCAGCATAATAAAACAGTATATGCTTTTGATAAATTTATTGCCGGTGAAAATGATATTTTATTAGGTGTTGATTATAGCGATGAAATGCTTGAAAAAGCTGAAAATAACGGGGTTAGATTAGTAAAAAAAGAAATAACGCGTGAAGCCTTTGTTTTTCTTATAAATAAAAATAATCCCGTAAAAAGTTTATCAATTGAACAAATAAAGGATATTTACAGCGGAAAAATAACAAATTGGAATGAAGTCGGCGGTGACGATGCGCCAATAAACGCGTTTCAACGCAACAGTGATTCCGGTTCTCAAATGCGTATGGTTAAATTTATGGACGATATAAAACTCACGGAAACCGATGTGGAATATTATTCAAGTATGGGATTTATTGTTGAAACAATCGGAAATTATGACGAGGGAAAATATTCGATAGGATATAATTTTTATACATTTACAGAAAAACAATATCCCAACGATGAAGTTATATTACTTGAAGTAAACGGAATTTATCCCGATGATGAAACAATTTTTAACCAAACATATTCTGTTACAGTATATAATTATATTTATTATGATGAAAATAATACAAATGCGAGTGAATACGCGAATAATTTATATATATATTTAATGAGTGAAGAAGGGCAGAAATTAATAAGTGATTCGGGATATGTAAATATAGATGAAAATTCCGACAGAAATAAAAATGTTGAAATGCCGTTTGATTATGAAACGACATACGGCGAATCAAATATCGGGTTTTATAATGATGTGACGGGGGAATATTATGATATTGACCCTGAAACAAATGAGCTTTTGGTTTTCGGTAATTATATTGATTATGTATTATACGGCACAAAATATAAAGATAACGAAAAAGCAAGGGAGTTTTTGACTTCTGTTGTCAATTCCGAAATCGCAATAAGATCATATACCGCAAGTGTAACTGACCGCGAGGGTATTATATATTTAGACCCGTGGAATGATTCGTCATTTGACCCCGAGGACGTTTTTAATTATAAATATAACGATATATATTACGCGTATTTAAAATATTATATTGACGAGGATAAATATATTTTAAGCGCGATAAGTCAGGATTTGTTTGATGATTGTACAGAATGGGGATATTTTGAAAAATTTTCGGAATATGCCGAAAATTATATACCCGATTCGGTTCTTGAACTTACAAAAGATGATTTGAAAAATCTATATTTCCGTGCGTTTGATTATGATTTTTACAACGTTGGGGAGGGCGAAGACGTAAAACTGAAATTTTTCCAGCCGTTTAAATGATGCTGTAATGGAAAATTTTGCAGGGCACAACGCCCCCGGCGTGCCGCAAATCTGATGTTGTGTGCGGTATACTCGTATAATCCTCTTTATTGCCCTTATGCTTTTCGATAAATTCCTCACTTTCTGTCTTTTCTTGTACGCGTCCTATCATCACCAAAAAAAGCGATACCGGCAATAACTGCCGGTATCGCTCACGCTTTTATATATTATATTTGTTTTATTGATTTAATTTTAATTGGAAAGCGTTATACTCTTACGCTCCGTTTTATCGAACATTCTCGTTAAAATCGCCGCGACTTCGCTTCTCTTTATATTCGCTTCGGGATTGAATGTCCCCTTTGCGTCAGAACCTGTTAAAATCCCCGCGCGGTAAAATACATATATACGCGGCGCGAATTTCGCCCAAACCGACAGTGTAACGTCGGGTATAGAATTGTCGGCGATACTGTTGATAGGCGTATACTCGCTCATCGGAAGTGCGGCGTAGAATATATAAACATATTCCTGCCGTGTGATTTTTTCGTCTGCCCTGCCCGAAAGGTCGGTTTCTATTATTCCCTTACTCAACGCGTATTCCATAAACGTTGAATACCATTGCCCCGTTCCGTTTATCAGAGTGACAACCCCGTCATGATAAAACTGGTGCATACAAGCGGCGAGTTTCACCGCTTCCGCTACGGTCATGTTGTCATTGGGATAATACAACGTAGGCGTTTTACCGTTTATAAGCCCGTTTTTATGTGCTATCTCAACGTCTTTACGATACCATTCACTTGACGGAACATCTGTAAACGGGAATACATATACTTCGGTTGCGGGTTCTGTAGTTGCAGGGACATCTTCTGTCGTGGTCGGAATTTCCTCTGTCGTAGTCGGAACTTCTTCTGTCGTGGCTTCTGTGGTTGCCGCCTCTGTTACAGTTAATGCCAGCGTAAATGTATCAGTTGAGTCGGCAGTGCCGTCATTGGCTTTGAATATCAGAATCTTTGTTCCGACCGCTGTCGGTGTGTAGCTGTAATTCTTGGCTGCCGTGACAGCTGCGGCTCCGTCTATTTTTACGCTGTAGGTCAAAACATCGCCAGCGTCCGCGTCTTCAAAAATAGTAGAAAGATCGCGTGTATATGCTGTATTGACCTCTACGGTCGCCGTGCCTGTTGACGATACGCCTGTTTTCAGCTTTGGCAGGGTATTGGGAACCTCCGCCACTTTCATTCTTATGATTACTTTGAAAGGCGCGTGCGGGAGTATAGTTTTCGCAGTGGTGGGAAGTCCCGATTTTTTTGCGGTGATTTCTTTATTTCCTGGCGACGGAATCCATATTACAGCTTTTCCGTCTGTATATGTGAGAGCTTTATATGTTCCGACAGTCAATTCCGCACCGTCTACTGGGTTGTCGTCTCCGTCGGTAACGGTTACGTTGACCCTGTTTAAGTCATTTGTTCCGTCCGTCGCGTTTGATACGGCACTGGAAGACAAATCGGCGTCATCGCCTAATTCGGGCATTATATTTCCGCCTGTTATTTTTAATGAACCGGGTAATTGGGGAATGTTTTCGTCTGCGCTGGCACCGCCTCCGATACCCGAGCCTTTCTTTCCGCCGTTTGCTATAACGATACCGCCGGAAATATTTATAACGCCGCCGCCGCCGTTACCGCCGCCGCCGATTCCAGCGGCTCTGTTTCCTCCGGTCGCTTTAACAAGTCCGCCGCTGATGGTTACTCCGCCGCCCCTGCCTGTGCCTGCGATTCCCGAATTTTCCGAAGTAGTGTGGGGACCACCGCCAATTCCCGCGCCCCCGTATCCGC